>Ga0256839_1002825_pt1 | contig 18781 bp, 11 predicted proteins | sample 354166metaG_FD_185968 | JGI IMG/M metagenome (GOLD analysis project Ga0256839, IMG submission 185968) | Hydrothermal vent microbial communities from Mid Atlantic Ridge, Atlantic Ocean - 354-166 | ecosystem: Environmental > Aquatic > Marine > Hydrothermal vents | place: Atlantic Ocean: Mid... | reverse complement strand
CTCCTCTGTTACGTAATAAAACGTACGGATTTTTTGACATGCTGATTGCACAAATAAGCGATATTCATATTGTTAAAATGGGCAGCAAAACGCTTGGTGTTGCGCCGATGGAAGCGAATCTGAAGCAGGTGGTTGGGCATATTAATCAATTGGTTCCCCGACCTGATCTGGTTTTGGTAACTGGTGACATTACCGATCATGGAACAAAAGATGAAGCGGTAAATGCGGCGCAGCTTCTGGGTCAGCTAAACTGTCCCTTCTATGTCATACCCGGCAATCATGATGATCGTAATGTTCTATGGGCTGAATTCGGTGGATCTGCGTGTCCAATAAGATCAAGTAACTTTATCAACTATGTGATTGATGAACATGAAGTTCGCCTGATCGGTATGGATTCAACGATTGAAAATGCCCAGGGTGGGGAACTATGCGCTGAAAGGCTTGCATGGCTGGAGGAAATACTTGCAGCAGAACCGGATCATCCAACACTCATATTTATGCATCACCCTCCGGTGAAATGCGGGGTTATTGAATCTGATTTAGATGGATTTTTAGGTGCCGATGCTTTTGGCGCGATTGTGGAAGATTATTCATGCATCGAACGCATTGTTTGTGGCCACATACACCTGCCGACATTTGCACGATTTCACGGTACGATAGTCAGCACGGCCCCAAGCATTGGCATAAGGCTAGGTCTCGATTTGACCATGAAAAAGGAAAGTGAATTCTTTTTGGATGCGCCGGGTTACCAGCTTCATCATTGGACCAGATATAATAATCTAATTACCCATACAATCAGTCTTAATGATGCAGAGGGTCCCTTTGCCTATGAAGAGCATTAAACGCTTGTGGTCCAGTGTTGCGTGTTGAGCATCACTAATATGCAAAATTTTTTCAAGAACCTGAAAAAATTATTACTTTACTAATAGTTGTTGTTTGCAAAGCTATATTTAGCTTGAACTATTTCTAATAATTGTTTGAGATTGAAACTTAAGAATTCTACCCGCTAACTGACAAGCAATTTATAGAAAGGAACAATAATGCCCGAATTGAGTAATTTTCCGATCACCAAAAAATGGCCTGCCAAAAACCCACAGATAATACAATTATATTCACTGCCAACGCCGAATGGCATTAAAGCCTCTGCGATGCTGGAAGAGACCGGTCTTGATTATGAGCCGCATCTGGTTGATTTTGGTAGCGGCGATCAAATGACCCCTGAATTTATGTCGCTCAACCCCAATAACAAAATTCCGGCGATCATTGATCCCAATGGTCCGGGCGGTAAACCTTTGGGTCTTTGGGAATCGGGGGCGATATTGATCTATCTGGCCGAAAAATCCGGTCAATTGCTTTCGAGCGATCCGGTGGAACGGATAGAGACCCTTCAATGGCTGATGTTCCAGATGGGCGGGGTTGGCCCGATGTTTGGTCAGTTTGGTTTTTTCCATAAATTTGCCGGAAAGGATATTGAAGATAAACGGCCGTTGGAACGTTACCTTAATGAATCCATTCGGTTGTTGGGTGTATTAGATGGCCAGCTTGCCAAGGGTGATTATCTGGTCGGCAATAAATATTCGATCGCTGATTTGGCCATTTGGCCGTGGATCAGGGTAATGAGAGGGCATTATGCGGCCGATGATCTGGTTGGCATGGACAACTTTACGAATGTGCAGGCGTGGTCAACACGGTGCATGGAGCGTCCTGCCAGCCTGAAGGCGGTGAATATTCCCGAACGAGCTTAAGGTTGTATCTTTGGCGGTTTGTTTAGCCATTAAGCGAAAATATCGCCAGAGCTACCACCAAAAGCATAGCCAGTGCCATCGCTATATTAATCTTGAACTGGGTAGCCGGTTCAAGGTTCATCCGCTCCACCATGCTGCCTGCGACCAGCCAAAGCAGGTGGATAGGCACCCATATTGCATTTAGAATTGCGAACTTTATCATGGTTTCAACAGCGAGATTTTGCGGTAGAAAAGCAAAGCCGGTAAACAGCGTGGTGTTAACCGCATAGGCTTTTGGATTGATGATTTGCAGCAGGATGCCGGCGATTATGCCGGGCTGACCTTTTGCTTCAATGAAAGCAATTTTACTGCCGGCAAAGCCAATACGATATGCCAGATAAAGCAAATATATCACCGAAAGAATGAGCAGGATATTACGAACTGCAGGCAGTGCGAAAACGACTGCAGCCAGCCCTGAAACCACACTAAGTGCGACCAAATTTGTACCAATAAACAGACCTAAAACATATTTAAGTCCCGGCTTGGCACCAAATGCGGCACCGACGCCCGCGGTCGATAATACGCCAGGGCCAGGTGTAATTAGTAGCAAAAATACAGCCAGGGTAAATGACAGCAAAACCAGTATCCGATGTGAATGGTGAAAGTGTAAACTATCTGGAATCTGTACGGTAGTATTTTAGTCTGGTTCCGTCCAGCCGCCTTTGCGATTTGAAATCCTGTTATGGGGTGTTGCGCAAAAAATTCAGAAAAGTGCGCAAAATGTCTATCATGGAATTACCCTGCGGGGTTAGTCTTCTGTTTTTACGGGAGGAAGACAGATGGCTCTATCGGGCAATCGGGATGTTTTTATCACCTGCGCCGTCACCGGTTCTGCTGATACGGTGACGCGTTCTGAAAAGGTGCCGGTGAGCCCAAGAGAAATTGCCGACGCGGCCATAGAGGCGGCGAATGCCGGGGCGGCGATTGCCCATATTCATGTGCGCGACCCGAAAACAGGTGCGCCCTCTCGCGACCCGGCATTGTTTGCTGAAGTCGTTGAACACATCAAACAAAGCGGCGTGGATGTTGTTTTGAACCTGACGGCGGGGATGGGGGGTGATCTGGTGATCGGTTCGGCTGAAAAGCCCCTGCCGCTGAACGTGCAAGAAACTGATATGGCGGGCGCCACCGAACGGTTGCAGCATGTGGCCGATTTGCTGCCTGAAATCTGCACGCTGGATTGCGGGACGATGAATTTTGGTGAGGGAGATTATGTGATGACCAACACCCCTGCAATGCTGGTGGCAATGGCCGCGCAAATTCAGCGCCTTGGGGTGCGCCCGGAAATCGAGGTTTTTGATGCGGGCCATCTGGAACTTGCCAAATGGTTGAAATCGAAGGGCCTGATTGATGATCCGGTCGTTGTGCAGCTTTGCATGGGGATCGCGTGGGGCGCGCCGGACGATATAACCAGCTTTAATGCGCTGGTGCAAAATATGCCCGATGACTGGATTTTTTCAGCATTCTCCATTGGTCGAAACGAACTTCCCTATGTGGCGATGGCAGCCCTTGCCGGTGGTAATATTCGCGTTGGACTGGAAGACAACCTTTGGCTTGCTAAAGGTCAGCTCGCCACCAATGGTGACTTGGTTTCGCGCGCCGTCACCATCGCCACCTCAATGGGCTATAATATTCTTTCACCTGCTGAGGTTCGTGAAAAATTGAAGCTACAAAAAAGGTGGGGCTGATGGGCGATTTTTCGAGCCACATCGCCATTATTGGAGGCGGGGTAATTGGCGGTGGCTGGGCAGCACGGTTGATTGAAAACGGATTTAAGGTAAGGATTTTTGACCCCGACCCGGATGCGGAACGCAAGATCGCCAACGTGCTTGAAAATGCTTCTGTTGCCTCAAAAAACCTGAGCGATATACCCCGCCCCATCCCGGGCGAAGTTGTCTATAGCAAGTCCATTAATGAGGCTGCCAAAAATGCCCTCCTTATAATAGAATCGGTACCGGAACGAATTGAGATAAAGCGGGCAGTATATCGGGAAATTGAAATTCATGCGCCTGCCAATGCGTTGATAACTTCATCGACTTCCGGCCTGCTGCCTTCTGATTTGCAGGCTGAACTTTTGCACCCCGAAAGACTGCTGGTCGCGCATCCGTTTAATCCGGTCTATTTGTTGCCATTGGTTGAGCTTGTTGGAGGTAAAAAAACCAGCCCAGACAACATCGAACGGGCGAAGGGTTTTTTCAAAAGCCTTGGTATGAGACCACTACACGTGCGCAAGGAAATCGAAGCCTTTATTGCAGACCGGTTTTTGGAGGCCGTGTGGCGAGAGGCGCTTTGGCTGGTCAAAGATGGAATTGCGACAACTGAAGAAATCGACGATGCCATTCGATTTGGCTTTGGTTTGCGCTGGGCGCAAATGGGCCTGTTTGAAACCTATCGTATCGCCGGTGGTGAGGCGGGCATGAAGCATTTTATTGAACAATTTGGACCGTGTCTGGAATTACCCTGGACCAAGCTGATGGATGTGCCTAAACTTGATGATGAGCTTGTAGAGCAGATCGCAAGCCAGTCGGACGCGCAATCAGGCGCCTATTCAATTCGTGAGCTGGAACGCATTCGAGATAACAATCTCGTCGGTATTTTAAAGGCGCTCAAAGCCAATGACTGGGGGGCTGGGAAAACCCTTGCCGATTATGAAAGAGGCTTAATTCAAGATATTGTCGAATAACAGTTTTAAGCCTTTTTCCTTTGTCTTTTCACTGACCGGCAGGTCTATTTTAGGCGCTATTTTTTCGATCGCAATTTCCCGGGTCGTTTTGGGTTTTTCGGCTATTGTTGCATTGCGGCGCGGATTTGGCTTTGGCACCGGAATTTTTCCAGTGATGTTTAGATCAATATCATCTTTTGGCGGTGTGTTGACCGGTGTGGGCTGGGGCTCCACAGGCTCTGTATTGGAGCTTTCAGAACCGGTCAATTGATTGAGCAATGCGCCAATAACTTTTTCTGTTCCGCCGTTGTTGCTGTCATCGCCCGGGGTTTTCTTATTGTCCAGCAGGCCTTTAATTACATTGCCAACTGCTTTCGATGTGCCTTTTCCGGCAATCTTGTCGAGCTTTTCTATGTTGAGTTTTTCCTTGGCAAGTTTCGCAATATCCAGTTTTCCCTTGCCGATGTCCTTCAATTTAAGCCCTTTGATGTTTAATCCCAGTTTGGAAAGCGAATTAAGTGCCGCTTGCGGGTTTTTTAAAACCTCACTCAGGTCTGGATAAACCCGTGGTTTGCTCAACGGGCCATTGATGATCAACGGGATGCCCAGGCCTTTTACGTCAAAATCCCCGCCCTGGCCGGATGCTGAGGCCACCACGCGCGGGTTTAGCCGCATGTTAATGCTTTCTTCGCCGATATTCACTTTGCCTGCGCCATCCATTCTGACCAGCGGCCCTTGCAATTTAATGTCGTTGGTGGTGGCAATGCCTTTGTCGATTGTGAAGGATAGACCGAGCTCGGTGAATGTGGTTTTCTCGCGGCTATCTTCTTTAAATCCACCGCTCAGTATGGCTGATAGGTTGTTGTATATTTTGGCGATATTTATGCCGCGAATGGCCCCGTCGGCAAATTGAGCCTTGGAATTGCCGGCCAGTGAATTGGCAAATTGGCGGCTGGTTGCACCGGAACCCGTGATGGATAAGTCAGCATTGAGTTTGCCTTCAAGGCGCTTAAACTCTGCCGCATCGCGGAACAATGGTAATGCATCAATGCTTAAGAGTTTTGCCTCGGCTGAAATGGCCGCAATAGATTTCGAACCATCGGCCGTAACATTTGCCAGAACGGACCCATTATAAAAAGGGGTTTTGGACAACTTGAATTTAGCAATGCCGTTTTTTACCACCAGAGTGGTTTTCAATGGTCCGGCGGTGACTTTTCCATAGTGAATTTTTTCAGCGCTGAGCTTAATATTTGCATCGAACTTAGTCAGCCCGGAAATGTCAATTTTTGTGTTTGTGGAACTTCTGCCTTTGGTGTTCGATTTGGCAGTGGTTCCACCCGTCAGAGCTGCTATGTCAAGTGTTTGAAATGCCAAATCCGTATTTAGCGATGGTTTGCCTTTAAGGCTAATTGAACCTGAACCATTAGCTTGAATTCCGTTGAGTGAAATTCTGGCCTTGGTGAATTCAAATTTGTCGTTATTAAGTTTGATGTCCCCGATATAGGAAAAGTTCTTCAGGTCGCTGTTCTGCTTCTGGCCAAGCCATGCCAACATATTGCCCAGAGATTGGATTGTGACTTTAGCATGCCCGTTGAGGGAGCCATTGGTGCTGACGGTGCCGGAATAGTCTGCGACGAGTTTATTGGAATCGAATGAAACAGTTACTGGCCCAGACCTATTCTTGATAAGGTTATGGGGGGTGATCAAACTGTTAAGCCGAATTGCTTCGCCGTTCCAGTTCATTCTTGCCTTGATATCAACGGGCTTTTGAGCATTCCTGATAACGGCAACAATATTCAGTGCAGAAATTCGTTTGGCGGATGGCCCGGCGCCAAATTCGCCCAATGCGGGTATTATTGCCACGCCATTGGAAATGCTTGCTGAACCTGCAAAGTTGAAACTGTCTTTGATGGATTTTGCATCAAGCCCCCGGAATGCATAGCCAATATTAAGCCCAACTTCGCCAGTCAAAGGAATTTTTGCGTTGGCGAGTTTAGACAAGCTGCCAATATCAAGGCGTGTGGCGGAAATGCTGCCCTGAACGCTAGGCGTTGGATCGCCCAGATTGGCGGTGGCCTTTGCCGATATTTGGCCATTGGCAATTTTGGCATTGCCCAAGTTAATTTTTAGATCGCCATCGCGAAGATTGACCTGCAGATTAATCTTGCGAATATTTGCACCATCCATGGAAAACTGGTCAATGATGATGGCAATATCTGCATCCATCGCCAACAGTGGATCAAAGTCGATGGTGCCTGAAGACGTGGATTTAATTTCTGAATTTGACGCAGATGGCGGGCTTTCTTGAGTGGCTTTTTCAATCAAACCAAAATCAACATTCTGCGCTTTTACCGCCAGATTAATATATGGTCTTTTGCCCGGTTTATAGGTTAAATCCAAATTGAGTGGTTGCCCAAGACTGGTCAGTGAGCCATCTGAGAGTTGGTAGGAGCCATCCTGATTTAACTGGATTTTTCCACTGATAGTTAGGTCTGCAAGGCCTGGATGCGGTGCAGGCGTCATTTTTAACGCAATGTTCACCTGTGATGGTTGACGTGTCAGGATGGGCCTAAGCGCCTCCAGACTAACTGTCGATGATATAAGCTGGCCATCTTTTAATGCGCTGAATATGAGATTGATTTCACCATCAAGTCTGGGAGCCAGCAAGGTCGTGTTGATGTTAGAAATTGTGCTTTCGCTACCATCTGCGGATATTGATATGAATTTCCCATTGGTAATTTCAAACCGCCTCAGGGAAAGTTTTTCAAGCCAGGTGACGGCTGTTGCAAACGGGTCGTTCAAACTTTCCTGTTCTGTATTTCCAGAGGCTGGCTCTTGCCCGGCATTGGCAGCAATTAATGTGATTTCAGGCCTGGTTAAACTCAGTCCGGTAATCTCCAGATTTCCTGAAAGAAGGGGCAATAGCTTTACGCCGGAGACAATTTTGTCAACGGAAACAGAGAAACCCTCATTGGAAGTTTGAAGCTTTACGTTGTTTGCAACTAGACCAAAATCTGGAAACACAGAGAACTTTACCGGACCGTCCAGGGCAATCTGCATGCCGCTTAAGGTTGAAATCTGCTTGGAAAACTGTACCCGCGCCGTATCAGATGACAAGACCATCGGCAACATATATATCGAGCCGACCAACAGTAAAAACAGCACAAATATGCTGACAATCAGTTTTTTCATTTGCCCAGCCCAGTAAAAACGATTCAGTCCTGCCAATAAATATCAGATATTTCTGATTTTGCGAAATTGACTTATTGACTTGAAATGTAACCCGGCAACTATGGTAGTACTCAAAATGATTAAGGCGTTCTTAACCTGCTTGGCTCTGGTTGCGTAGCCCATCCAGTCCGGGCCCCTTTTATCACGTGCTAAGTGATTGTTTTGCCAGCTCATATAGTGGATTGCCGACCTAATTTTTGGCCTTGTCTTATATCGAAATTAGGTGTCAGGATAAATCAAATATGACCATTTCCAAGAATTGTATTATGTAATTGTATGAAGCATTATTTTTCCATTAACAGCTTTTATCTGCTTCAATGCCTATGGCGACTTCATAGTTACTTTATTAATTCTGTGATACATCGTAAATAGAAATTCGAGGGCTGACCATTTATCGGGCGCAGATTTTTAATGCAACATCGGCATATCCAAGCAAGTAATTTACCGGAGCCTGTGACATATGGTGTTCCGCTTCGGCACCAAACGGGCCCCGGATTTGAACCATTTCACGATGTGGATGAGGATGAAAATTCTGGTTTTGACCCACTACGGTTATTTTGGTTTGTTCTTCACTATAGATGGCTGATCGCAGCATTTTTAATCGCTGGCTTTGTAAGCGGTCTGGCATTTTCGTTCCTGCAAACTCCAAAATTCAGGGCTTCCGCAAAGATTGAGATACAGGCTGCCGGGGCGAAAATCATCCAGGACTTTGAAGTTCTTTCACAGGGTGACAGCAATCGCTTGTTTGAAACCGCGAAGGTGAAAATGAGATCGAGAGATTTGATCCGACGGGTTATATTTAAGCTCAATCTAACCGAAAAGCCAGACTTTCTGGCACCGACGGCGAGTTTTTCGATCACCAACCTGTTTAAAAGAGCTTTTGGTACAACAAGTAACCTGGGTGTAATGGAATTGCCGTTCGAGGCGCGGGAACTCAAGGCCTATAATATAATTCACAAAAACCTATCGATAGTTTTAATTCGAAATTCCAGTATATTGTCGGTGAAATTTGCCCATGCAAATCCCCGCCTTGCCGCTGAGGTTACCAACCAGCTGGTTAAGAGTTTTATCAATCAAAATGTTGATAAAAAAAGCGAGACCTCTGATCTGGCGCGGCAGTTCATTGAAGAGCAGGTAGGTGAAACCAAAAAGAAGTTACAAAGCTCTGAGCGGCAATTGGTGGCCTATGCACAGGAAGTTGGTATTACGGTCACGGGTGATGATGTCTCGCTGATTTCGGCAAATATTGCTGAAATAAACAAGGCTCTGTCAGGTGCTATTCAAACACGTTTGACTGAAGAGCGCTTTAATCAACAAATCATTGATGGCGATTCAGCATCTTTATCGGAAGTATTTGCCAGCGAATCCATTCAGTCGACAAAACAAAAAATTGCAGAGTTGAAAGCCACCTATCAAGAAAAGCTCGGCACTTTGAAGCCAGGGTTTCCAGAAATGCGTCGATTGAGGGCGCAAATTAATGAACTTCAAAAACAGGTAAATTTTGAGATTGCAGCTATCGCGAAGTCAGTTAAAATTCGCTATCAGCAAATTTTGGAACGCGAAAAAGCGCTAAAACGTGAACTGACTGATTTGGAAAAGCGTCAGTCGGCGTTTCAGAAAAAGAATATACAGTACACAATCCTGAAGCGGGAAGTTGATTCCAACCGAAAACAATTTGACTCATTGATTGATAAGCTCAGTAAGATCGGCGTTGGTTCTGAAATTAAGACGTCGAATATTTCGATTGTTGAGAGCGCCGTTGTACCTGAATTTCCTTTTTCTCCTCGTAGGTTAATCAATCTGATTGCAGCACTTGGTCTGTTTGGTGCGCTGGCTGTTGCAACGATTTATATTTTGGAATTAATGAACAATACGTTTTCTGTACCAGACCAATTGGAAGATGAACTAAAAATTCCTGTCTTGGGCATAACACCGAAGGTAGACGAGGATAAAATTTTGGAAGGGTTTAATACCCCCACTTCGCCATTGTCGGAGGCACACCGAACCTTGAGGACATCTTTGCAGTTTACCGGTGTTGGTGAAAAACTTCGTACAATTCTGGTTACCAGCTCGGAAATGTCTGAAGGTAAAACGACGACTGCGTATAAGCTGGCTTCTGATTTTGCATCGCTTGGCCGTAAAGTATTGGTGATTGATGCTGATTTGCGTAAACCGCGTATGCATCGGGTATTTGGGACGGATAATGCTTTTGGTCTAAGCAATCTGCTTACAAATGTAATTCGGACCACCAATGTTACGGATCTGTTTCGAAGCACCGATAATCCGAATATCACGTTGCTGACTTCTGGTACAATTCCACCGAATCCAGCCGACTTACTCAGCTCTCAAAAAATGGGCCTGACGTTACATTATTGTGCCAAAAAATTTGATATGGTGATTGTTGATTCTCCACCGGTTATGGGCTTGTCAGATGCTCCAATTCTGGCCCGGCAACTCGATGCGACTTTGCTGGTTGTCTCATCCAAACAAGTGACGCGGAAATCTGCAAAAAATGCACTTTCCCGGCTAAAATCAGCCGGTGCTAATGTGGTTGGCTGCGCATTTACCAAATTTGCGGTTGATCAATTGGATTACAATTACGCCTATCGGTATATGCAATATAATTATTATGCTTATGAAGACACTCAGGCTGCGAATAATAGATTGGAAGATCAGGGCGCTGGTTCAAATGCAACGGCTTCTAAATCAGCCCGGGCTTCTAAATACGTAACAGGCCTTATTGACCGTGTTTCTGGCCGCACAAGCGCCTAGAGTATCCGTCTTTGAGGGGATCACTCTATTTTCTTTCGCTCACGGCCATTCGGGGCTTTTCCAATGGCTCAAGTTTTGCGTTTCCCCCGGATCAAGTCCGGGGTTAACGTGCAACTTGAGCTTGCGCCCGGCCTCCGCGGGGGCGGTGCATAAGCACCGGGCCAGTTCCGCCCTCAAATTAATTTCATCAATTTGCAAGTCAGGCTCCAATCGCAGCCTGACTGCTTCCATCTAAATGTGAAACAGTCTAGTTTATTGCTTTCAGACGTATACTTACTCGATAAGTTTAGGCTCATTGCTACACTTGTTTCCGCAATACAAATTTTTGAATTTTGCCGGTTGAGGTTTTTGGTAGCTCACCGAAGCGCACTTCTTTTGGGCATTTGAAGCCGGCTAGATGTTTGCGGCAATGGGCAATAATCTCTGTTTCTGTGGCTGTTTCCCCCGGCTTTAATTCAACAAAGGCGCAAGGAACTTCGCCCCATTTTGCATCTGGTTTGGCGACAACACCAGCGGCCATTACGGCATTGTGTTTGAACAGAATATTTTCAATCTCGACTGATGAGATATTTTCACCACCGGAAATGATGATGTCCTTTAGCCGGTCCTTGATTTGAACATAGCCATCCAGGTGAGTAACCGCCAGATCTCCGGTATGAAACCAGCCGCCAGAAAATGCCTCATCTGTGGCTTGTTTGTTGCGAAAATAGCCTTTCATTACCGTATTGCCACGGATCATGATTTCGCCAATGGTTTTACCATCATCGGGAACCGGTTGCAGGGTCTCGCTGTCAGCCACCATTAACCCCTCGGTCACCGCATAACGTACGCCCTGGCGCGCCTTGATTTCGGCCAGGGCATCAGCGTTAATTTCACTCCAGCCGGGTTGACTGGCGCATTCCACAACATGCCCGTAGGTTTCGGTCAGTCCATAAACATGGGTGACGGAAAAGCCCAATGCCTCAATGCCGGTCAGAATCGCACTTGGGGGAGGGGCGCCTGCTGTATAGGCGTGGATAGGCCAGTCAAATGGCTTTTTTTCTTCCTCACTGGCATTGATCAACATGGATAGAACAATAGGCGCGCAACCAAAATGGGTAACCCGGTGGTCAGAAATGGCCCTGTACATATTGGCGGCATTAACATTGCGGATGAGCACAGATGTGCCACCACATACGGCGAGCGACCAGCCGTGGCACCAGCCGTTACAATGGTATAATGGCACGGTGTACATGTGCATGGGGTGCAGACCAAAGGGCCATGCGGCTGCAATACCCACCGCCATGAGATAGGCACCCCGGTGGTGGCAGACAACGCCCTTGGGTTTGCCCGTCGAACCTGAAGTATAGTTCAGTGAAATGGCGTTCCATTCATCATCCGGTAAAACCCATGGGAAGGTTGAGCTGCCGGTGGCAATAAAAGTATCGTAGTCGGTTTCTCCCAGTCTTTCATCGCTGGGTGAGGCCTGTTCATTTTGCCGATCATCAATATCAATGATAATCAGTTCTTTATTTGCAAGTGTTGCGAGTGCCTGTTTTACGGCCGGTGCAAATTGTGTGTCTGTAATCAGGACCTTGGCTTGAGAGTGGTCGAGAATATAGGCAATGGTTTCCGCATCCAACCTTGTATTGATCGGGTTTAATACGGCACCCGCTGCCGCAACACCAAAATGAGCCTCAAACATTTCCGGGATATTCGGGGCAATTATCGAGACCGTATCATTCTTGCCAATACCGCGTGCTGCCAATGCGGATGCAAGCTTTGTTGCGCGTTCGCGAACCTCTTTCCAGCAGTATTGCCGCGTACCATAAATAACGGCCGGCTGGTTTGGATAAACATCGGCACAACGGGCCATAAAAGTCAAAGGCGTTAAAGGTTCAAAATTTGCACTTTGGCGATCCAGGTTGGTGTCGAACGCACTTTTTTCCATAGTTTTCTCCAAACGCCTTTTTGAGGCTTCAACCTGAGACGATTTATTTACCAATGTTTGCCAGACTGGCGGAAATTTTCAAGGTGGAGACCACAATGATTAATAAGCTTCTACATATCCGGCGGCCAGCACTGGTTCTTGGCCTCTGCCTTGTTTCGACGATTTCCCAGGCGGGGTCCATACAGATAATGGAGCCAAGCACCTCAAAGATCGAAGTATTTGATACGACAGGCAGTGGTTCTATTATACATTTGGGTGCTTCAGGCTCTTCGATGATTGACGTTATCGGTAGTCACAAAGCTGTCGCCGAAACCCAGCCAATGGCTGAAAAAATAATGCCTGATGTGATAAAAGTAATTTCTACAAAACCCGAACTTCCAATTGTTCCGATCAATGAAATTCGGAAGAATTAGGCTTAGAATGTTTCATTATTTTCAGGTTACGGCGGATTTCTGCTTGAAGCGTGGGTCGCGCCAGATTTCAGTTTCAAGGATGTCTTTTAATATGGCTGCTGCATCTACTACATTTTGATAGCTGATATATAGCGGTGCAAAGCCAAACCGCATGATATTGGGCGTGCGAAAATCTCCCACAACGCCGCGTTCAATCAAGGCCTGAATGACTTCATAGCCAGAATCGTGCGTTAGCGATATCTGGCTGCCTCGATCTTGGGCATTTTCCGGGCTGGCGAGGCCCACGCCATATTCTTCGGCAAATTTCATAATTTCGCTCAAAAACAAGTCGGTTAAGGCCATGCTTTTTTTGCGGATTTTGCCCATGTCATATTGGCGGGTTAACTCTAACCCCGCCTGCATGGCCCGAAATGACAAGATTGGCTGTGTCCCACAAAGAAACTTTCGAATGCCGGGATCTGGGCTGTAACTTTGATTAAATGCAAAGGGGGTCTGATGCCCCCACCAGCCGGAAAGTGGTTGTTGAACATCTGCCAGGTGTTTGGTTGCGCAGAAAATAAATGCCGGAGAACCCGGGCCTCCATTTAGATATTTATAGGTGCAGCCAACGGCAAGGTCGACTTCATGCTGATTTAGCTCGACTGGCATTATTCCGGCGCTATGGCAAAGGTCAAAAACTATGATGGCGCCGTTTGCGTGCGCATGTCGTGTGAGCGCCCCCACATCTCTGACCTTGCCGGTACGGTAGTCGACCTGATTAACCAATACAACAGCAGTATCTTCATCAATCAGTGCCTCAATCTCGGGGGCATCGATACCCTCGAGCCTGATGTTTTTTGTTTGTGTGGTGCCGACAACCCCTTCAACCATATAAAGGTCTGTGGGAAAGCTTGCGGCCTCCGCAACAATTACATTGCGTTCCGGCCTAAGCGAGAGAGCTGCATGGAGCGCTTTAAAAATGTTAATTGACGTTGTATCGCAGGCGACAACCTCGTCTTTTTGCGCGCCAATTATATCCGCAATAATTGCGCCGGATTTTGAGGGTAGATCGAACCACCCGGCTGAGTTCCAACTGCCGATAAGGTTTTGCGCCCATTCACGGTGGGCGGCTTCCTCAAGGTCTGCAAATGCGGCTTTTGGAGCCGGACCCAGTGAATTACCATCAAGATAAATTAAATTCCCCGGTAGAAAAAATTTGTCCCTTGCAGTTGCCAGTGGGTCCTGACGATCAAGTTTTTGGGCGATTGCATGGGAATGTTGATTTGTTGACATGGAATTGACCTGACCTGGGTAGCCGCGGTGAGAAAATATTTTGAGACAAATGATTGCTCAAAATCAAGCCAAAGGCCATCTAAATAATCAGGCAGGAAAATAATCTGAAATTTCCGTTACCGGTGTTAAAAGTGGGCTTGGTTTTTTAAACAGTGCTCGCTGCTCCAGATAATTGGATTTGAAATAGGGATACCGTTTAAATATACCTTTTTCAGGATTGTTGGTATCTGTGCGCATTAGAATCACGTTGAAATCCACATAGGGGAATTTACGAAATTCGGACATTTCTTTTGCCCGAAATACTCTTTTGTAAAAGGCTACATGCTCAGGCCGGACGGTGAATACGCCATTGTCGGCGTTAAAATACTGCGCCGCCATTATCGGCAAGCGCATCATAACCAATGGCAATTCAGGATAAAGGGCAGAACATTCAAGATCGGTCACGAAGCGGCTTGGATCAATCAGGGTTTTGCCCTCGTCCAACCATTTCCCGACAATTTCAGGAAAGGCCAACATGGTGGCGCATTGTGGCTCCCGGCTGGTAACAATGTGAAGCCGCATTGAGCTTAACAGTCGCCCATTAAGGTAAAATCCGAAGTCAAAGTGATTTTTGGAATCATCAAGTTCGTCAATGCACAGCTTCTCCGGATTGGGACGAATGAAATTCTCCCGTCGATAGGCATCGTAACGAAGTCTATAAATCTCATTTAGATCCTCACTATCAGTGGCACGCCTGATTTCGACAATGTCAATAAAATCGCGCACTTTATCTGTATAGCTTGGTTTTAAAATCTGCGACCTGTTGCTCACAAAAGCCCCTGTAATTCTGGAAATAAAATTCTACCAAAATAATTAACAGTTTCTTAACTATGAGTGAAGTGACGATTATTGTCTGAGTTGAAATATTGTAAAGATGGTTAATACCACGCTAGGAAGGGTGAACGTCTATTTGTAATATTTCAACAGTTTTTGTTCATCTTTCTTGCCCGAAAGGTCGATGGTTTTACCATTGGTGGCAGAAATCATTGAGAATATATTTGATGCTGAATGCGGCGGACTGAACAGATAACCTTGAATTTCATCGACATCAACTTCCGCAGCAATTGTGTCCAATTGTTCATCGCGTTCAATGCCTTCGACGACGATCGAGAGGCCGAGCTGTTTACTCATCTGAACGATATTTTTCAATAATGTCAGGGATTTTTCATTGGTATTGATATCGGTAACAAACGAACGATCAATCTTAACCTTGTGCAGGGGAAGACTGTGCAGATAACTCAATGAAGAATAGCCGGTACCGAAATCGTCCAGCGAAATACGGATTCCCAAATCGCGCAATTCATGCAATACGGCCCGTGTTTTTTCTATGTCCTGCAACATGACGGACTCGGTGACTTCCAATTCCAATCGACTTGCGGGAAGGCCTGTGTCTTCCAGCGCCCGCTTAATGGTGCTTACAATATCGCCGCGTTTGAACTGAATGGAGGAAAGATTTACCGCCACCCGGATTGAGCTCGGCCAGCGTTTGCATTCACGACAAGCGGCCCGTAAAATCCATTCACCAATCTCAACAATCAGTCCCATTTCTTCGGCAATGGGGATGAACGCAGTTGGCGGAATAATCCCCATGGTTGGGTGATCCCAGCGAATGAGGGCTTCACAGGTGGTAATTCTTTTGGATGCAACATTCACAAGCGGTTGGAAGTATGCCCGGAACTCGCCCTTTTTCAATGCATTGCGCAGGTCATTCTCTAACCCGAGGCGGGCTTCCATCTGTAAGCCCATATCGGGCTGGTAAAAGCGCCACATGCCTTTCCCATCCTCTTTGGAGCGGTAGAGGGCAAGGTCTGCATTGCGCAGCAAAATATCTGTATTTGCAGAAATATCGATGGTTGTTGCGATGCCAATGCTTGCGCCAACGACAATCTCATGGCCATTGGCGTTGAATGGCTCATTGAGCGCATCCACTATAATTCCGGAAAGGGCGGATGCCTCTTCCTTGCAGCGGAGCTCTGGCAATAGCACAACAAATTCATCACCGCCAAAACGCGATAGTGGATAATTCCCGCCAGATACGGCTCTTAACCGGTCTGCTATGCCGCGCAACAATTCGTCACCAACCGGGTGGCCAAGCGTATCATTAACCTGTTTGAACTCGTCGATGTCAATGACCAGTACTGCACAGTTTCTATTTTTGTTGCACTTGACAAGAGCCGCGTTCATTTGAGCGCGAAAATATGCTCGATTTGGCAGGCCGGTCAAAGAATCATAACGGGCCATATGTTTGATTTTTTTGTCGGCTTCAACTCTTTTGGTTATATCTTCAAACAGCAATACGAGGCCATCATCGCCTGCATGCTGGAAGCTGAATTGCAATATTGTGCGCCCATGCATGTTTATCTGCAGGGACGGAATGTGTCGGGATTTTTTGTTTTCCTCTATATGGGCAATCAGTCTGCGACTGTCTTTGGCTGAAAGGCTGTTGTTTTTTACGCAAAGGGCAATTAATTCCGTAAAGCTTTTCTCTTTGGAATTTTCAAGCGATATACCGAGTAATTCGCTTGCCTGATCGTTGGAGACAACCAGACGGGCGTTTTGGTTGAACATACATAAGCCCTGCGGCATATTATTTAGGGCTGCATCTAGTTGATTGGCGAGTTTGCCAACTTCGTTACGTCCAATCACGGCTGCCAGCAGTGTATGTCGAAGCCGGTCTGCAATAGATTTCGCACCGGCAATGAATGGCAACAACATGATTGCCAGCAGGGTTAGATAAATATCCTGATGTGACATCAGGCCAATTACCAACGGTATTGAAAAGAATGCCAGCTGTACATTTACCAAGCGGTTTATGCCGAAATTGCGTCCAAATATGCCGATCATATTCACCAATGTGGCAGCAATACTGATCAATTGCGCAATTGTGTCATCGAGATAATAAAACGCGAAGAAACACCAAAAGCCGAGTAATGCGGATGAAACGGCAGCGCCTGCAGTATAGCGATGCTCCCAGACCGCCATTTTTTCCCGATTGCTGATTGACGAGCCAACTTTATTAAACTGGCAGGCATCCAGCCATCTCAACATTCCAATTATCGCGAATGAAGTTGCGCACAAATACAATGGGGTCGATGAAGTTTTCCATGCTGTGGCGAAAATAGCGGCTGCAGTACCCAATGTTCCTATGAGTAACGATTTTCGTTCAGAAAACAACGAACCAACCAACGAAATGTATATTTCGGTTGGTATCCACTTTTCTACAACTGGATTATTAAAATGATCGTTAGTATTCAAAGCGTGGTCCCCAGGCAGCCAAGAGGTCACTTTACATTAATAGAGTAACTCAAATGTGAACGAAGCCGTAAACCCTGCGATGTGATTAATAGCCAATTAAGCTTTGCAACCCGTTGGCGATTCTAATTAAATTTCGCTAGTGATTTGTTGGTTAAATTGAGAGGTGCTATTTTATTTTGACTGTTTGGGTAATATTGCGGTGCAGTGCCTATTCAATTTTTCAATAGTGGTTGCCCGCTGATAATTTTATGCATAGTGTCGTTGCTCGAATGGAAATATTAATTAGTCTCAAGGTCCGTCTGGATGAAGCGGTTAGATAGCGCGCGTATTCTCATGTATTCGCATGATACGTTCGGACTGGGACATTTACGAAGGTGCCGGGCGATTGCCCATGCGCTGGTAGAGCGGTTCAAGGGCGTTACCGTTCTGATCATCTCCGGTTCGCAAATTGCCGGTGCATTTGATTTTCGTGCCCGTGTCGATTTCGTCAAAATTCCAAGTGTTATCAAGCTTTATAACGGTGATTACACCTCTATCGGCGATCATATTGATCTGGAAGATACGCTGGAAATGCGTCGGTCTGTTATTGAATCGACGGCCGAGGCATTTGATCCGCATATATTCATCATAGATAAGGAACCTCTTGGCTTGCGTGGCGAAGTGGAGTCAACGCTTCGTATGTTGAAAGCGCGCGGGACTACGCTGGTTCTTGGATTGCGCGACGTTATGGATTCGCCCGAATTGCTTGAGCGCGAATGGGCAAAGAGGAATGTATTGGGTTCCATTCAAGAGCTTTATAATCAAGTTTGGGTTTACGGACCAAAATCATTCTGGCAACCGCTACAAGGATTGGATTTGCCGGAAGGTCTTGAGGAGCGGATTTCCTATACGGGCTTTCTTCGTCGGGAAGTGCCGAGCGATGAACATCATGTGAGCCATAATCTGCCGGATGATTATATTCTGGTTACTGCCGGTGGTGGTGGTGATGGCGAAAAGCTGATGACCAAGGTTTTGGCTGCCCGTGAACATGATAAGACCCTCGACTTTCCGTTGGTGATGGTATTGGGGCCGTTCATGAAGGGCGAGACCCAGGAAGAAATTCACCTGCGGGCAGAAAAACTGAAAAATATTATTGTTATTGATTTTGACAATGAACTGGAAACGATCGTCGCTAAAGCGCGTGCTGTTATTGGTATGTGCGGGTATAATACCTTTTGTGAGATAATCTCGTTTGATCGACCGGCCCTTTTTATGCCGCGCACCCACCCACGCGAAGAACAGTTAATCCGGGCTGAACGGGCAAGCGAACTGGGTTGGGTGAACAAATTTAGCGCAGAGGAAACCCAGGACCCTGAATTTATGGTCAAGGTGCTGCGAGACTTACCCGGTAAACCTCGACCTTCCCAATCGGACGTTGCGATTG
>Ga0256839_1002824_pt1 | contig 18787 bp, 16 predicted proteins | sample 354166metaG_FD_185968 | JGI IMG/M metagenome (GOLD analysis project Ga0256839, IMG submission 185968) | Hydrothermal vent microbial communities from Mid Atlantic Ridge, Atlantic Ocean - 354-166 | ecosystem: Environmental > Aquatic > Marine > Hydrothermal vents | place: Atlantic Ocean: Mid... | reverse complement strand
GCGCGCACCCGGCTTGGGTCTTCTTGCGCGCATAATCCCAAACGCTGCGACAGCTCGAACGCCAGCGCACAGCCAATTGCCACGCCTTCTCCGTGCAGCAACCGATCAGAATATCCGGTGGCGGCCTCTAATGCATGGCCAAAGGTATGGCCCAAATTAAGTAATGCCCGCTCGCCATGTTCTTTTTCATCGCGCGCCACGATTGCGGCTTTCATTTCGCAAGACCGGCGGATGGCATGAATGCGGCTGGCTTGATCCCCTGCCGCCATGGACGGGCCGTTTTTCTCCAGCCATTCAAAAAAGCCGGCATCGCCCAGCATGCCGTATTTGATTACCTCGCCATAGCCCGATAAAAACTGGCGCGGATCAAGAGTCGTTAGCACATCCGTATCTGCCAAAACCAGTTGCGGTTGGTGAAACGCCCCGATCAGGTTTTTGCCTTGCACAGAATTTATGCCGGTTTTGCCGCCAACCGAGCTGTCCACTTGCGCCAATAACGACGTTGGAATTTGAATAAACTCAACCCCGCGCCGCAAAATAGCCGCTGCAAAACCAGCCAAATCCCCGATCACGCCGCCACCAAAGGCCACCACCATATCATTGCGTTCAACCCGCTGCTCAATCAGCCATTCAACTGCTTTTTCCAGCCCCGCCCAGCCTTTGGTTTTTTCGCCTGCAGGCAAGGCCAAAGCCGACATTTTGATACCTTGCGCCGATAACCCGTCACGTAAACCATCCAGATGCAAGGCTGCAACGGTTTTGTCGGTCAGCACAAACACTTGTTTTCGTTTCAGAAGCGGCGCGATCAGCGCACCGGATTGGCCCAATAGGCCGGGACCGATTTTAATGTCATAGCTGCGCTTTGGCAGATCTACAGAAAGAGTTTCAAGGGGCATGGTTTTGCTTTCTGCCAAGGCTGGCAACAATATCGTCTACTACGGCTTCATGCGGGTTTGCCATTTTGCTTTCTACGGTGATATCGGCCAATGCATATACCGGATCGCGCGCCATCAAAAGCCCGTGCAGCACCTGTTTGGGATTTTCTTGTTGTAATAACGGCCGTCCGGGTTTGCCAGCAACCCGCAGCCAAAGCGTTTCCAGATCAGCGCTTAACCAAATTGAAATTGCCTTTGATTTAATGAGCTTACGGGTTTTTGTTGACATAAATGCGCCGCCGCCGGTTGATAAAACACAAGGGGGGCCGTTTAACAAACGCTCGATCACCCGCTCTTCACCCTCGCGAAAATGCTGTTCGCCATATCTGGCAAAAATTTCCGCAATCGGCAGGCCGGCCGCTGCAATAATTTCATCATCCGCATCAACAAATGTCATGCCAAGCCTATCGGCCAGGCGCCGACCAACAGTGGATTTACCGGCCCCCATAAGCCCGACCAGAACAAGGGTCTTGGTAGTAGGATTTCGCCGATGGCTGGACAATTTGAAAACTTTCCGTTGCAAGTGATTGCTGGTGGGGCAAAATCGCGCTAATAAGGACAAAAGCACCAAAATAATAATCGGTGTAGCATTGTGGCAGAGCAAGGCAAAGCCCGAAACGGCATTTTGCAGAAAGGCAGCGGATGATTTACCGCCTGATTAAATATTTATTGATATTGGCAATATTGCTTGCAGTTGTCATTGCCGGTTATGCGGTGCTTTTTGACCTGCCCCCCCCCAGCCAAGAAGTTGTTATTTCGGTAACACCCAACGGAACCTGACCCATGCGTGTGCTTTCAGCCCTGTTGTTAAGCGCACAGGCCGCCATGGCCGAGGCCCCCCTAAGCGCCATCGACTGGCTAAGCGAAAGCCTGTCACAGCCGCCGAATTTTGTAATTGCGCCACCAAGCCCATCAAGTACAAGACTTGGCAGCAGCATCTTTAGCAGCTCGCTTGATCTGGTCAGTCGCGATGCAGCGGGGCTTTTGTCGCCTGAAATCACCGGTTTTCCTGCGCGGCTTTGGGGGGATATGCCCGCAGATCAGGTGATCAAAGCCCTACAAAACCACAAACCGGCCGGCGTGCCCGAATTACACAGCCTGTTTCGCAATCTGTTATTGGCGCAGGCAGATCCCCCGTTGGGAACAAGTGAACAGGTTTCGCCTTTGCTGACCCGCATTGATTTACTAATGAAAATCGGCGCCCTCGACGAAGCAGAAACCCTAATCAATCTGGCCGGTGTTACCGAGCCCGAAATTTTCAAGCTATGGTTCGATGTGTCAATTATGGCCAATCGCACCCGTGCGGTTTGCGCAAAATTGGCAGAACGCCCTGATCTAACCGATGATGTCGCAACCAGAGTGGTTTGTCTGGCCCGCGGAGGCGACTGGAATGCGGCTGCCATTACCCTTTCGCTTTCCGCCAGTATTGGCGATCTGGAACCGCTGCGCGAAGAATTATTGATCCGGTTCCTGGATCCCGATCTTTTTGGCCATGACCGCGAAACCGCCATCCCCGACCCGTTTACACCGGTTGACTTTGCCCTGCGCGAGGCATTGGCCCTGCCGCGCCCCAGCCCTTTGCCGTTGACCTTTCTTGCGGTTGACCTGAAGCTGAACGTCCCCCAACGTCGGCGCATGGAGGCCGCCGAGCGGCTGGTGCAATCTGCCGCCATTCCCACATCGCTGTTATTTGCTGCCTATCGTGGTGGTCACCCTGCGTCTTCGGGCGGCATATGGGAACGCGCAAATGTTGTGCAACAGCTGGATCGGGCCTTGATTGAAGGGGATGATATCGCCTTGGCCGATGCCATAAAACAGGCCTTTGATGAAATGGCCAATGTTGGCCTGTTGCCCGCATTGGCGGCAGAATATTCCGATGCACTGGCGCATTACCCCAAAAGCCCCGACCTTGAAAGCGCTTCAACCATGGTTCAAACGCTTTTGTTACTACAAGGCATCCCGGTTTCTGCCTGGGTTGAAACCACCGATCCGGATTCAGATAGAATTGAAATGGCGCGCATATTGGCCAGCCAAATCCCCGTATTGGGCCTTAACCCCTATGAAGACCCGCTGCTGAATGCCGTTTTTGCCGCATTTGCCGACCAAATACCGGCTTTGGGGGAATTTTCCTATAATCTGGAACTGATTGAAAGCGGGCAGATAGGCGCAGCTGTTCTTGTGGCGCTTGGGCTGTTGGCTCAGGGCGCCGATGGCGAACCCGCCAATATCCACGAGGGTCTTTTCCTGTTGCAAAAAGCAGGGCTGGATAATGCAGCAAGGCGAATTGCCATTCAAATGCTGCTGACCGAAATGCCATGACCCACCCGTGGATTCCGGTTTTCCTCGAGGCAACACAAGCCGAAAATGACACTGCCAACAATACGTTGCTGGCCTATTGCAAAGACCTTGAAAAATTTTGCACACATCTTTCTTGCAAAGCCCTAAGCGCGGAAACAGCCACCCGTGCAGATATCGAGGAATTTTTGCTGGGGCTGGATGCTGCCGGCTATGCCACAGCAACCCGTGCGCGAAACCTGTCAACAATCAAACAGTTTTATAGATTTGCCTTTCACGAAGGATTCAGGCCCGATGATCCCGCAGGGCAAATCAAAGGTCCCGGCTCCCTAAAAAAACTGCCGGTTATCATTCGCGAAAAAGATGTGGACAGGCTTTTGAAGGCGACCAGAAATTCAGGGCGGACCCAATTCGATCGTTGCCGCAATATTTGTTTGCTGGATTTGCTTTATGCCACAGGAATGCGGGTTAGCGAACTGGTTTCCTTGCCGGTTGCCTCGGTGCGCGGCAACCCTGAAATGATTTTGGTGCGCGGTAAGGGCGGACGCGAACGTATGGTGCCGTTATCGGCCGATGCGCGAAGTTCAACACAAGATTGGCTGGCTGTGCGGGATGCCAAAATGGCCGAAAACCGTAAGTCATCAGTCTTTCTATTTCCTAACGGCTCCAAAATCGGGCATTTCAGCAGGATTCAGTTTTTCACTTTGATAAAGCAACTTGCGGCGCAAGCAGGGCTGGACCCATCGAAAATATCGCCCCACAGCCTGCGCCATGCCTTTGCCACCCATCTTTTGGCTAACGGAGCCGACCTGCGCACCATTCAAATGTTGCTGGGCCATTCCGATATTTCCACCACCGAAATCTATACCCATGTGCTGGATGAGCGCCTGAAGGCGCTTGTTCTGGAAAAACACCCTTTGGCAAAACCTTGAATACCCCCAAGCCCCGCTTGCGAAAACCGGCGAAAACCACCATATTGGCAGCTTGCGGGAATTCATAAGGAGAAAAACCGGATGGGCGGCGAAACTGTCGAAGTTGTAAACGTAGGAGCAATGGTATGGGGCATCGGCACCGCGATCGCTGTTTTGCTGGTGCTATCTGCCTTTTTCTCGGGATCCGAAACCGCGCTTACCGCGGCAAACCGCGCCAAATTGCACAGCTTATCCAAAGCTGGCTCCAAAGGTGCGGAACGGGCGCTGAAACTGACCGAAGACAGCGAACGGCTGATCGGTTCGGTTTTGCTGGGTAATAATCTGGTTAATATTCTGGCAACCTCGCTGGCGACCAGCCTGTTTACCCTGCTTTACGGGGTAAACGGCATTGCGGTGGCAACTTTGGTCATGACCCTTCTGGTGCTGATTTTTGCCGAGGTGCTGCCCAAAACCTATGCCATAACCAACCCCGAAAAGGCCGCCAGTCTGGTGTCACGGATTGTGGCGCCGATCGTCTGGTTTTTATCGCCGGTTGTTACGGTTATTCGGGCTTTGGTGCGGCTGTTGCTGCGCGCAGTCGGGGTTAATATTGACCCAGGCACCAGTTTTCTGGCCGCCCATGAGGAAATCAAAGGCGCAATTTCGCTGCACCATTCCGAAGGCATGGTTCAAAAAGACGACCGCGACAGATTGCTGGGCGCGCTTGACCTGAAGCTGCGCGAAGTTGACGAAATTATGCTGCATCGATCCGATATTGAAATGATCGACGCAGATGCGCCTACCAAAGATATTCTGTCACAGTGTTTTCAATCCACCCATACCCGTATCCCGATTTTTCGTGATGAACCTGAAAACGTGATCGGCGTGATGCATACCAAAGACTTGATGCGCGTCGTGGACGGGTTGATGGGTGACCCCCAAAGCCTTAAGGATATTGACGTTATGTCAATCGCCCGAGACCCGTATTTTGTGCCCGAAACCACTACGCTTGATGACCAGATGCGCGAATTTTTGCGCCGCAAAGTGCATTTTGCGCTGGTGGTGGATGAATATGGGTCATTGCAGGGCTTGATCACGCTTGAGGATATTCTGGAAGAAATCGTGGGTGAAATTGCCGATGAACATGATGTTGACGAAGATGATTTTCAGCGTGAAACCGATGGGTCGATTGTGGTCGACGGGGCCATGACCATTCGCGACCTGAACCGCGAATGCGAATGGAACCTGCCGGATGATAACGCCAATACGGTGGCCGGACTGGTCATTCACGAGGCCCAGATGATTCCGGCTGAAGGGCAGGTTTTTTCCTTTCAGGGCATACGATTTGAGGTGCTGACCCGCGAGGTCAACCGAATTACCAGTCTGAAATTGCGCAAAATCTAGCGCTTAAAGATGCTGCCAAGCAACCCGCGGGCAAATTTATTGCCCATCTGGGTGCCAAAAGAACGCGAAAACGATTTGGTAAAGGCTTGCGCGGGGCTGTCACCCCGACTGGATGATTTTTTGGGTTTTCCCCAAGCCGTTCCGCCGGAAAAACGGCGTGCCGAGCCAAATTCTCGCGGGGCTTCCTGAGCAGTTGGCTCCGGCTCGGGATTGGCGCGTTTAGCCAGAATTTCAAAGGCACTTTCGCGATCAATAGCTGTGTCATATGCTGCCCCCAATGGGGACTTGGCCATCACTACCTTGCGCTCCTCCATGCTAATTGGCCCAAGCCGCGATGATGGCGGGCGAATCAAGGTGCGCTCCACCACCGATGGCACGCCTTTTTTCATCAGGAACGAAACCACAGCCTCGCCCACGCCGACCTCTTTAATGGCAGTTTCGGTATCAAATTCAGGGTTGGGACGAAAGGTTTCAGCCGCCGCGCGCAGGGCTTTTTGATCACGCGGTGTATAGGCCCGCAACGCATGCTGCACCCGATTACCAAGCTGGCCCAGAATGTCGGATGGCACATCATCGGGTTGCTGCGTGATAAAATAGACCCCGACACCTTTTGAACGGATCAACCTTGCCACCTGTTCGACCTTGTCGATCATGGCTTTGGGGGCATCGTCAAACAACAGATGCGCCTCGTCAAAAAAGAACACAAATTTGGGTTTATCTGGGTCGCCGACCTCGGGCAGGTTTTCAAACAGCTCGGACAATAGCCAAAGCAAAAAGGTGGCATACAGGCGCGGCGAAGACATCAGGCGGTCAGCGGCCAGAATATTCACCCTGCCCCGACCATCCGGCGTGGTGGCGATCATGTCTTCCAGCTGCAAGGCCGGTTCGCCAAAAAACTGCGCAGCGCCTTGGTTTTCAAGCACCAACAATCGTCGCTGGATCGACCCGATCGAGGCTTTGGAAATATTGCCATAGCGCAGGCCAATATCGCTGGCATTTTCGCCCAGCCAAACCAGCAGGGATTGCAGGTCTTTCAGGTCCAGCAACAACATACCCTGTTCATCCGCCATGCGAAACGCGATGTTCAACACGCCCTCTTGCGCCTCGGAAAGCTCCAGCAAGCGTGAAAGCAACAGCGGCCCCATTTCGGAAATCGTGGTGCGGACCGGATGGCCCTTTTCGCCAAATAAATCCCAGAATGTCACGGGAAAATCATTGTATCCGTAATCTTCAAAGCCAATGGTTTTGGCACGCGACAGCAGTTTTTCGTGCAATTTATGAGCTTGCGAACCGGGCACGGCCATGCCCGATAAATCTCCTTTGACATCGGCTAGAAACACCGGAACACCGGCATTTGAAAAGCTTTCAGCCAGAATTTGCAGGGTAACGGTTTTGCCGGTGCCGGTTGCGCCCGCGATCAGCCCATGCCGGTTTGCGTATTTCAGCAACATTGCCTGAGCCTCGCCGTAATCCAGCCCGCCGCCACCAATAAAGATTTTATCATTTCCCATGGAAATCCCCTGTATTTCTATGACTTGAGTTTACAGGCTATGGCCTGAATTCAAAGCCCAAAATTTGCGGCAAATTGGGCGATATGCTGCGCAAATTTTTCAGAAACATTGACATAAGCCGGCATTCCTGACACCTGTTTGCAACAGGAAACCCAACCAGATAAAAGAGAGTAGCCAAATGCGTCTAAAAATTACATCGATCCTTACATTTCTGGCGGCCTTGGCCGTTGCTCCGGTATTGGCCCAAGATGCTGCCACGGCGGACCAGAATTTCCCAACGGCCGAAGCATTGGCCGATGAAGCAAACGGTGTGGTTGCCCGTCATGGTGATTGGCAAGTCCGCTGCGCGCCCGAGGGAAATAATTGTCGCATGTTCCAGGCCGGTTTTGATTCCGAAGGTAATGAAATAGCCAATATCAGCCTGCAACCCCTGCCCGAAGGCTCTGCCGCATTATTGGGTGCCAGCGTGGTTACCCCGCTTTTGACCCTGTTGCCGCGCGGTGTGACCATGGGCGTTGATGACGGAGTTCCGGCAGCTTATCCCTATAGCTGGTGTGATCGCGCAGGCTGTTACGCACGGTTCGGTATGACAGCAGGCCAGGTAGACGCCATGAAAGCCGGTAATTCGGCATATTTAAGCCTGTATGCCATTGTTGACCAAACCAAAGAAATCCGCGCGTCTATATCATTGACCGGTTTTACCGATGCCTTTGATGATTTGATGGCGCGTTAACCACCAAATAGCAAAACCACCCAAAGGGCGTGCATTTGATGCGCGCCCTTTTTCATTGCAAGCAGAATCAGGGCGCAGCCCGCAAGGCAATCACCGCATTCAAGCCGCCAAAAGCAAATGCATTGGAAAGCGTGGCGGTGATTTTGGCCTGTTGCGCCACATTGGGCACCACATTCATTTGGCAATCCGGGTCAGATACACGATGGCTAACGGTTGGCGCGATCACCCCTTCGCGCAGTGCCATAATACAAGCCAGCAGTTCCACCGCGCCGGTGCCCCCGATAAGGTGCCCATGCATGGATTTTGTCGAGGACATACGCAGATTTTTTGCATGGTCGCCAAATATCTCGTTTACTGCCTGACATTCGGTTTTGTCATTGGCCGTGGTGCCGGTGCCATGGGCATTGATATAGCCGATATCGTCAACATTAAGCCCAGCATCACGCAAAGCACCCGAAATAGCCCGTTTGGCCCCGTCTTTGTTGGGCATAACAATATCACTGGCATCCGATGACATGGCAAAGCCGACAACCTCAGCCAGAATATTTGCGCCACGTGCTTTTGCGTGTTCAAATTCCTCGAACACAAACACGGCAGCACCTTCGCCTTGCACCATGCCGTTACGGTCTGCTGAAAATGGCCGGCAGGCGTCTTTTGACATCACGCGCAGCCCTTCCCAAGCCTTGATGCCGCCAAAACACAACATAGATTCGCTACCGCCGGTTAGCATCACATCGGTCATACCGGCGCGGATCATATGAAACGCCTGCCCCATCGCGTGGTTGCTTGATGCGCAGGCTGTCGCCACCGTAAAGGTCGGACCGGTCAGGTTATAGATCATGGAAACATGGCTGGCAGCAGCGTTATTCATCAGGCGCGGCACAATAAACGGATGCACGCGGTTTTTGCCTTCCTGGTATACCAACCGGAAATTATCATCCTGGGTTTGCAAACCGCCACCGGATGTGCCCAGAATAACCCCTGACTTTTCCGACAGCTCCGGGGTGAATTCAAGGCCGGACTGGGCAATGGCCTCGGCTGCGGCCAGCACTGCAAACTGGGTGAAACGGTCAAAAAGAGATATTTGCTGGCGGGTAAAATGGCTTTGGGCATCAAAATTCTTGATTTGCCCGCCAATTCTGATCGACAGGCGCTCTACGTCGCGAAACTCGAGATCCGAAATCCCCAACCTGCCCTCTCGCATACCGCTTAGGGTGGCATCAGCATTTAACCCCAGCGAGGAAATCGCGCCTTGTCCGGTAATAACAACCCGTTTGACCACCAATCAGGCCTCCGCCACAAGTTTTTCAACCGCAGCTATCATTGATTTTACCGTCGAAATATCAAAGTCGGCATTTTCAGTTTCATTGGCATTAAAAGGCACCTGCACATCGAATTCTTCCTCGATGGCAAAAACCGCCTCGACAAGGCCAAGGGAGTCAACTCCCAGATCATCAAGGCTCGCGTCCAGCGAGACCTCTGTTATGTCAAGCATCGCCTGTTCGGCAATGATGGCGATAACCTTGGTCTTGACACTGTCGGACATTTCAACCTCTTTTTTATGTGATAAGATTGACTTAATCCTTTGACACAATTTTTGAAACCTGTTTCTGCAAGTTTTCGACTTTTGCAGCCAATTTGGGTAAACGCCGATAGGCTTTGTAACTGGCAATATTGGCATCCATTTTGATGGCAGGATTTCCCATGATAAACCGGTTGGGCGGCACGTTTGATGAAATCCCCGATTTTCCGGCCGCAACTACATTTTTACCAACGGTTATATTATCAGCTACGCCGACCTGACCGGCAAGAACCGTGCCGTTACCAATCACCGCACTGCCGCCAATGCCGACTTGCGCGCAAATAAGGCAGTTTTTACCCAGTTTTACATTATGAGCGATTTGCACAAGGTTATCCAGTTTGGTGCCGTCACCGATTATGGTATCTACGATCGTGCCACGGTCAATTGCTGATCCGGCTCCGATTTCGACATTGTTGCCAATGGTTACCCCGCCCAAAGAATTGATACGGGCATAAGCATTGTTGCCCGAACCCGCACTTTTGGGTTGTTGCCCTGCCCTTGCAATATCGACAATACCGGTTTCAGGGCTGACAAACGAAAACCCGTCACTGCCGATCACCGCATTGGGCTGGGCAATAAACCCGTTGCCAATGGTAATACGGCTGCCAAGACGCACGCCCTGGTATAACAGGCAATCATCGCCAATACGTGTTTCTGCGGCAATGGTGCAATGGGATAATATCCGCGCATTTCTGCCAATACGAACCCCGTCTTCGACAATCACAAATGCACCCACCGAGGCATTTTTGCCAATTACAGCAGTATCCGAGATAATTGCAGATGGATGTATCCCAACCGGCGCAATCGGGCGTTTTTCAAACATTGCATTCATACCTGCCATGGCAAAACGCGCCCGTTTAACAAAAATTGCAGCTTTGAGGCCAAAGCCTTGCCAATCCGCGCCCTGCCACAACAGCGCCACCCGCGCTGAACCGTGTTTTATTTTTTCAGCGAAAACCGGGTCCATGGCCAAGGCGATTTGATCCGGCCTGGCCAGTTCGGGCTGGTTGGGGCTGTTAAGCAGCAAAGACAGGTCGCCCACGGCTTCGGCATCAAGCGCATCGGCCAATTCGGAAACAGTATATGCCATTTTTGCCCCAATTTCATAACGGCGCGACAATCGCGCTGTTATGAATGTGTTTAGCCCTCAACACCGCCAAGTGAAACCCCTGCAAGGGCCAAAGCATCGAAAATGGGCTTGTCGCGGCCATAAATATCGACCCGATACGCCAATTCGCCATCCTGATCGAGAAAAACCGTTTGGTAAGTCAGGTAAATAGGCACTTTCTTTTCCAGATTAACCTGGGTTTCGCGACCGGTTCTTAAAATGGATTGGAATGCGGTTTCCGGATCGGCTTCTTGTGGCGCAAGCAAGGTATAGGCCAGATCAAACGGACGCTGAACCCGAACACAACCGGCGCTATAGGCACGGGTATCGCGGGTAAACAAAGATTTGGCCGGTGAATCGTGCAAATAAATATTATGCCGGTTCGGGAACATGAATTTAACCTTGCCAAGCGCGTTATTACTGCCCGGGCGCTGGCGCAACACAAACGGAAAATTGTTTGCCGAATATTGCGAAAGATCAATCAGTCTTGCATCGACCACGGCACCGGTGCCGCGCACCTGCATCACAAAATTTTGCCGTGCCAGCACGCTGGGGTCACGCAAAAGCTGTGGCAGATATTCGCGTGTGGCGATGCTTTGGGGCACATTCCAGCTGGGATTTACCACCATATGGGACATATTGTCATTAAATTCAGGGGTTTGGAATATGTCTCCGGTTTTGCCAACCACAACCCGCGTTACCAAAGTCGGCAACCCGAAATCCATCACATAGCCAAGGAAAGCCGCCTGATTAACAAAAATATGCCGGTCACCCAGATCATAATTCAACCAGCGACGGCGCTCCAGATTGACAATAACCTGCCGCATTTGTTCGCTTGGGTCGGAATTTAGTGCCAGCAATGTTTTGGGGCCGACAATGCCGTCCGCATCCAGTGCATTATCGCTTTGAAAGGCTTGCATCGCCATAACAAGATCAGCGTCATAAACATCGGAAACACCGCTTGCGCCCTCGTATCCCAGATTATTCAGGCGTTGGCGAATGGCCAATACCCGCGCACCGCTATGGCCCGCGCGAATGGTGCGCCCATCAGAAATTTTCGGCCCCCAGCCACCGGCGCTGACCACCGCTTCCAATCGGGCCAGCTCGGCTTGCAGGGCATTATAGCTGGGGTCGGTTGGCTCCAGCGCTTCGAAAAGATCGCCATTGCCTGAACTATTGGCGGCCTGCGTCAGCAATTGCCCTGTTTCAGGACGACGAGGCGACGTAAAAATTGCCTCCACAACTTCCGAGGGTTCCAGAATGCCCGAGGTTAAGTCGGTTGCAAATTCGACATAAAGCTCTGCCGCCAGAATTTCCAATGCGGCATCGGCATCCGGAGTTCCGGATGCGGCCCATGCCTGTTCCAACCCGGCAATGTCATAAGCCGCAACCGGCATGCCGTGGCGATCTGAATTTTCCAATGCGGTCACCAATGCCAATAAGCGCGCCGGATTTCCGGCCCAGATCGGCGCCAAACCATTTGCCTCGTAAAAAGCCAAAAGGTCTGAATTCTGGGTAGCGGTCAATTGCTCCAGAAAAACATCTTGGGGTATGTCTGCAGTTTGCGCAAAAACAGGCCCTGCGGAAAATGCGGCAATAAATGAAAACGCCGTTGCTTTCAGGGTGAATTTTCTAAAATCTCTAAACATAATATCTCCAAAAGTAGTTTTATGGCTGGCAATTAGCCGAAGCAAAAACAAACATCCAGCTTTGTAACGGAATAACAGAAGGTTTTCGAGCTAATAGTGTTACATTTGTTACATAACCTACCCGATTTTCGCGCTGATACACCCTTAAAATACAGATGTGCGTTATATAAGGAAAAACCAGCGCAGTTCCGCCAGTTGCTAAAATAAATCTTGGCGCGCGAATCTTTTTATGACATAAAGATTTTACAAAAATTCGGCGCATAAAAACCAGCGCCACAATTTCACGCGGGACAGGCAGGTCTTAGATGAAGAGCAGTAAAATTTCTCGGCGGGGCTTGATGCGTGCTTTTGCAGCAACAGCAATTACCGCCGCACCGGTATTCGGAAACGCAGCCGGTGTTTTGCGCGGGGCTGGCGATGTTCGCCGGATCACCATGCGCAGCCAGCGAACCGCTGAAACCATTGATATGATTTACTGGATCGAGGGCCATTACATCCCCGAAGCCATGGAACAGATCAATAATTTCATGCGCGATTGGCGTCAAAACGAAGTAATCACCTATTCAGCCGGCAATATCGATATCATGGCGGCCTCGCATCGCCTGATGGAAACCTCGGAGCCTTACCTGATGCTGTCAGGGTATCGCAGCCCGGCCACCAATGCCATGTTGGCGGCGCGCAATGGCGGTGTGGCCAATAATTCTTACCACATACGCGGCATGGCTGCCGATCTGCGCCTGTCATCGCGCAGCACCACGCAAATGGCAGCTGCAGCAATTGCCTGTAACGCTGGCGGCGTCGGGCGTTATGGCAGATCAAATTTTGTCCATATGGATAGCGGGCCGGTTCGGTCTTGGCGTCGGTAGCATTTGTATTAGGCCGGTTGTTTGATTTCTGGATCGACAATCGGTTAACGCGCAATCTCGCAAAAACGACACCACGCGGAATTTCTGCAATACTTCTGAGCTTTGAACTGTTCTTTTTGGTGCTGATAGCAGTGCCGATTTCAAAATCGTTCGGTGTTATTCTTTGGATTACAACATTGGTTTTCATTTGGCCACTTTTGCTGGCACTGGGGAACCAATTGCAAAAATATGGCAGAGACATGCAAAGTTTTGACAATAGGGTTTAAGGCCGTGTTGTGCCCTGCCCCACCACCAAATATTTGAAACTGGTTAATTGCGCTGCGCCCACCGGCCCGCGCGCATGTAATTTGCCCGTGGCAATGCCGATCTCAGCCCCCATGCCGAATTCACCACCATCGGCAAACTGGGTTGAGGCATTGCGCATTAAAATCGCGCTATCGACCCGCTGAAAAAACCGCGCGGCAACTGCATCATCTTGCGTGATAATCGCATCGGTATGGTTTGACCCGAAAATACGGATATGCTCGATGGCTTGGTCCACACCGTCAACCAGTTTGGCCGCGATGATCATATCCAGAAATTCCTGGCCAAAATCATCAGCCTTGGCTTTAACTGTGCCGGTCAGTTCTGCCAAGGCACCTTCAGCGCGCACTTCAACCCCCGCTTTCAGCATATCGTCAATAAACGGGGCTGCATGTTTGGCAAAAAACGCTTTGTCGATCAGCACGGTTTCGGCTGATCCGCAAATTCCGGTGCGGCGACATTTTGCATTCAAAACAACCTTGCGGGCCATTTCCACATCGGCGGCGCCATCGACATAGACATGGCAAATACCCTCAAGATGGGCAAAAACCGGCACGCGGGCTTCGCGTTGCACAAGGCCAACCAGCCCTTTGCCACCGCGCGGCACAATCACGTCGATATAATCCACCATGGTCAGCATTTCGCTAACCGCGGCCCGATCCCGGGTTGGCACCAGTTGAATGGCGGATTCCGGCAGGCCTGCCGCACGCAGCCCCGAAACCAGACAGGCATGGATGGCCGTGCTGGAATGGAAACTTTCAGAGCCGCCGCGCAATATCGCGGCATTGCCTGATTTCAGGCAAAGCCCCCCCGCATCGGCGGTAACATTCGGGCGGCTTTCATAAATCACGCCAATCACCCCGAGCGGCGTAGCCACACGGCGAATATTCAACCCCGAAGGCATATCCCATTCAGCCAAAACCGCGCCGACAGGGTCGGGCTGCAAAGCAACCGACCGCAACCCGTCAACAATGCCCTGAATGCGGGGTTCATCCAGCATCAGGCGGTCCATCATTGCATTGGAAAGCCCCTTGTTGCGGCCAAATTCCATGTCTTTGGCATTGGCGGCAATAATCACATCGCGCTGTTCCCATACCGCATCCGCAGCCGCATTTAGCGCCAATTCTTTTTGCGCCGAACTGGCAAAGGCCAATTCAACGCTTGCGGCTTTGGCGGCCTGGCCGATTTTCTGCATTTCTGCCTTGATATCCATCATTCCCCCTTAAATCGCCATATCGTCACGATGCACCAGCGCCGCACGGCCCGGATAACCAAGGCGCTGCGCTATTTCGCTGCTTTGACAGCCGATCAGTTTTTGCGCCTCGACATGGCTATAGCCTACCATGCCTTTGGCAATATTATCACCGTTTTCAGCCCGAATATCTACCGGATCACCGCGTTCGAACATGCCTTCAACCGCCAGCACCCCCGCAAAAAGCAATGATTTGCCGCGCCCCAATGCCGCAACCGCGCCCGCGTCTATGATAAGCACACCCACAGGTTTCATTGCCAAAATCCAGCGTTTGCGCGCCTGTGAGGGCGATGCACCGGATATAAACCAAGTACATTTCCCCCCGTCTATCAACGCCTGCACCGGTTTTTCCACGCCTTCACAAATCACCATGGCACAACCGGCATTCATGGCTATTTTTGCAGCCATCAGTTTGGTTTTCATGCCCCCCGATGCACCGGCGCTGCCAGCACCACCTGCCATTGCTTCGATTTTTGGCGTAATTTCAGTGATAATCGGAAAGTGCTGCACAGCGTTGCCATCACGCGGATTGCCGGAATAAAGCCCGTCAACATCCGACAATAACAACAACACATCCGCCCCGATAAGCGATGCCACCTGCGCCGCCAGCCGGTCATTATCGCCATAGCGGATTTCGTCGGTGGCCACCGTGTCGTTTTCATTGACAATCGCCACAACCCCCATGCCCAGCAATGCGTTCAATGTAGCCCTTGTGTTCAGGTATCGCCGCCGGTTCCGGCTGTCTTCCAATGTCAGCAATACCTGCGCGGCCTTGATGTCAAGCGGCTGTAAAATATCCTGATACGCCCGCGCCAGATTAATCTGCCCTACGGCGGCGGCGGCTTGTGATTTATCCAGCGTCAGCACCCCCGCACCAAGCCCCAGCATAACCCGCCCCAAAGCGATCGAGCCGCTAGACACCAGCACCACATCCTTGCCCTGCGATTTCAGCGCGGCAACATCATCGGCCAAACCCCGTAACCAGTTAACCCGCAGCGCACCGTCTTGCACCAACAAGGCGGATCCGATTTTAATAACGACCTTTCGGGCCGATTTTATCAAATCTGCTGAATCTAGGGCCGCCATGCCACCGGCTCCTCTGCCTCGCTTTCCTCAGCGTGTTTGGCAGCAATAATCACCGCCCGTAACGCCCGCAAAACATCCTGCACGCCCTCAAAGCTAACGCCCGACATCTGGAAAACCTTGTCACCGGCAACCGATTTTAGCGCCGCCAGCTTTTCAGCCCGTTCATCATCGTCCAGCGCGTCAATTTTATTCAGCACCACAATGCGGGGCCGTTTGGCCAGATCAGCGGCATATTTTTCCAGCTCGGTGGAAATAACCACATAATCCTGCGCTACGTCCGACGACGTGCCATCAACCAGATGTAACAAAACCGAGCAGCGTTCGACATGGCCCAAAAACCTGTGGCCAAGGCCGGTGCCCTCGGATGCGCCCTCGATCAGGCCGGGGATATCGGCAATTACCATTTCGGCATTATCAATGCCCACAACCCCCAAATTGGGATGCAGCGTAGTAAACGGATAATCGGCAATCTTGGGCCGTGCATTGGATGTGGCGGCCAGAAACGTGCTTTTTCCGGCATTGGGCATGCCCAGCAATCCGCAATCGGCGATCAGTTTCAGACGCAACCAAATGGTGCGTTCAACCCCGTCCTGGCCAGGGTTGGCACGGCGCGGCGCCTGGTTTACCGATGTTTTGAAATGCAAGTTGCCAAAGCCGCCATTGCCACCTTGGGCCAGCATCACCCGTTGGCCCTCGACCGTCAGGTCGGCCAGCACGGTTTCCTGATCTTCGTCCAGAATTTCGGTGCCAACCGGCACCCGCAAGGTAATATCATCGCCGTTGGCACCCGACATTTGCCGCCCCATACCGGCTTGGCCGTTATTGGCAAAGAAATGTTGCTGATAGCGAAAATCAATCAGGGTGTTCAGGCCGGTCACGGCCTCTACCCACACAAACCCGCCATTGCCCCCGTCGCCGCCATCCGGCCCGCCGAATTCGACATAGGCCTCACGGCGAAAGCTGGTGCAGCCTTTGCCGCCGGAACCGGAACGGATGTATACTTTGGTGAGGTCGAGAAATTTCATAATTTTGTCCTTTGATCAACTTGCGATACAACACTGGCTGCAAAGCCTCAAGCCACCTGTTTCAAATCCGGCTCGTATTTCCATGCCGCTACGGGTGCATCACACGATGCCGGTCAACGTGCCCCGTCAGGGGGCACGCTTTGCATGTTTGGCGCGGGCTTTCACCTTCCACGGCGCGTCATATTCCCAATCACCGGCCATGATACAGCCATGGGGCATGATTTCATCCACCACCTCGGCCAGATCAAACTGCGCCATTTGCGCCCGTACGGTTTTGGCAGGCTTATAAGCGCTTGGCAGCTCGGAAATATCGATCCGGTCTGCATAGAAACGCGCGTCGATATGGGCTGTTTCCTGCGCAAAAATAGCCGCATCCGTCTGCCCTGCCTTGGCCCGCTTATGGGCCGAGCGCGAATAATTGCGCCCTGCCCCGTGCGGTGCAAACCCGATATTGCGCCCGTTGGTTTCGCCACGAATCAACAGGATCGGCTCGGCCATGTTCATCGGCACAATCTGGATACCGTTTGAATCCGGCATGAAATCCGCATCGATCGGCGTGGCACCTTTGGCATGGTAGAACAGGTTATCCTTGCGAAACACAAAATTATGCTCGTTCCAGAACCGTTCAACCAGCTGCCCCTTAACGCCTTCCAGCGTGGCTTGATGCAGCGCATTATGGTTGGCTTTGGTCCATTTCCGGATCAGTTGCAGCGCATCCCAATAGCCCGCGCCTTCCTCCGTATCAAAGGGAATCCATGCGTTTTGTTTCAGCGTTTTGGGCGACAGTTTACGGCGGAATTTTTCCGCCACCCGCATGCCCAGCTTATAAAGCCCCGCCCCCGGCCCGCGCGACCCATGATGGGTTACCAGACAGGTGGTGCCATTGGCCTTTGACACACCGACATAGGCAAAATGGTTGCCATCGCCTTGCGTGCCCAGATGTTCTTGTGCGGCCTGAAGGATTTTTTTATCGTTCAAAAACATGTTGTCGCGAAACGCATCATAAAGCCGTGGCGACAGCGTAAAACGCTGGCCGTTTGGCCGCCCGCCGGGGCCAAAATGGGTGGTTTTATGCACAGCATCCAACACCGCAGCAGGATCGGAATCCTTGAATTCCGACACCATGACCGAACAGCAAATATCAGCCGAATGCATGCCGGGATGGATGGCGTTTTCAGCCACAACAACCCCGCCCACAGGAATGGTGCCAACCGGCCCCGCGGGGCAGGCATCGGGCATAATTGCGCCTGCACGCACGGTTGGTGTTTGCATCACCACATCCATGGTTTCACGCACTTTGGCTATGTTGTCTTCCTCTGCCGTATTTTCAGCAACCAGATTAAACTGATATTCCACAGCATCTTGCAGCGGCAATTTTGGCGCAGGCTTATTCGCCTTAACCCAATCGCGCAGCGCATCTCCGCTTAGCGCCTGATCATTCACATGGTTAAGCGCTTGGCCAAGTTCAGCGCCCTGATCAAACCCCATGTCCATCAGGTCTTTTGCGGTAATCGTCATTTTCTCTCTCCTTTTCCGAGACGGACATCACCAAATGCAATGCCCCGTATACCGGCCCCAGAAACGAGAAAGGGACCGGCCTTTCAGCCGATCCCCCTATATTTTACAAATATCCGGTTTCAGCTATTCAGCGGCCTCCGCCAGTGGCAGAACCGAAATAAATGTGCGGCCTTTGAGACCTTTGTGGAATTTCACATTGCCCTCGGCAGTTGCGAAAATCGTGTGGTCTTTGCCCATGCCAACATTGTTGCCCGGGTAAAATTTGGTGCCACGCTGACGCACGATGATATTGCCACCGATTACCAGTTCGCCACCGTATTTTTTAACGCCTAAACGACGACCAGCTGAATCGCGACCGTTGCGGGATGAACCACCTGCTTTTTTATGTGCCATTGTGTTCTCTCCTTATTTCGCAGCTTTGGCGAACTCGCCAGCTTGCTTGATCCAGTCGTCGCGCTCGATACGGCCTTTGAAGGATAGACGGTCGTCCATATATTCAATTTCCGCAGCGCCCCATTCAGCGATTTGCGAGAAATGATAAACACCGATCTCGTTCAAAACACCTTCAAGTTTCGGGCCAACACCGCTGATTTTTTTCAAATCATCCGC
>Ga0256839_1002823_pt1 | contig 18788 bp, 17 predicted proteins | sample 354166metaG_FD_185968 | JGI IMG/M metagenome (GOLD analysis project Ga0256839, IMG submission 185968) | Hydrothermal vent microbial communities from Mid Atlantic Ridge, Atlantic Ocean - 354-166 | ecosystem: Environmental > Aquatic > Marine > Hydrothermal vents | place: Atlantic Ocean: Mid... | reverse complement strand
GCCTGCTTTCGCATGAAACCGAGGAAATCACCCTCTGCGCCCTCGGTCCCCTGACCAATCTGGCGCTGGCGATGGCGCGCGCGCCCGGGATCGTGCCGCGCATCCGCGAGATCGTGCTGATGGGCGGGGGCTGTTTCGAGGGTGGCAATGTCACACCGGCGGCGGAGTTCAATATCTATGTCGATCCGCACGCCGCCAGTCGGGTGCTGGATTCCGGCGTGCCGGTGACGATGTTTCCGCTCGATGTCACCCACAAGGCGCTGACCACCCGCAAACGGCTGGAGGCGTTCCGGGCGCTGGGCAACAGGGCGGGCAGGGCGACGGCGGAGCTGCTCGATTTCTATGAACGCTTCGACGAGGCGAAATACGGCACCGATGGCGGGCCGCTGCATGATCCCAACGTAATTGCGTGGCTGCTACAGCCGGAAATCTATCGGGGCCGGCAGATCAATGTCGAGGTGGAGACCGCCAGCGAATTGACCATGGGCATGACCGTGGCCGACTGGTGGGGCGTTACCGACCGGCCGGGAAATGTGTTCTTCGTGCGTGATCTGGACGCGGACGCGTTTTTTGACCTGCTGCTGGCGCGCATCGGGACGCTATGAGCTTGACTCCGCCCGCTTGAGGCAACAAATGCGCTGTGATATATTGCAAACGTCTGGCGCCGGAGCATGGCGCATTGAATCAGGAGGACATCGTTCTGTCGGAACGTGTTGATGTGGCCAAGGAGGCCGCGAATCCCGCAACCACCACCATCGGTGCAAGCGGAGACAAAGAACAGAGCGCCGCGATGCTGGCCCGTATTCTGGGCTCGCTCGACGAGAACAAGGCCGAAGAGGTCGTGGTGATCCCCTTGGAAGGCAAATCCGAGATGGCCGACAATATGGTCATTGCCTCGGGCCGCTCGACCCGTCAGGTTTCGGCGCTGGCCGATATGCTGTTCAAGAAAATCAAGGAAGAAACCGGTATTATCTGCCGCATGGAAGGCAAGGATTCCGGCGACTGGGTGCTGATCGATTGCGGCGATGCCGTGGTGCATCTGTTCCGCCCCGAGGTCCGCGAATTCTATCAGCTGGAAAAAATGTGGCAGGCCGCCGGTGGTCCCGCCGACGCGGAATAGATGCGCGTAACGCTCTGTGTTGTCGGCCGCCTGCGTGGCGGGCCGGAACGCGAGATCCTCGATGACTATCTGACACGGTTCGACCGCACGGGGCGGGCGCTCGGCCTCGGCCCTGCGAAGGTGGTGGAGGTCGAGGACAAAAAGGGCGGCGGCATGGAGGCCGAGGCAAAGCTGCTGCGCGCGGCGATCCCGTCCGGTGCGCTTCTGGTCACGCTGGACGAGCGCGGCAAGCTGCTGTCCTCGCCGGAGTTTTCCCGCAAGCTGGGCAATTGGCGCGACGACGGGCGGCAGGATGTGGCCTTTGTCATTGGCGGGGCGGACGGTATCGCGTCCGGTCTGCGCGCCGAGGCGGATTTCTCGGTTTCCTTCGGTAAAATGGTCTGGCCGCACATGCTGGTGCGGGTGATGCTGGCTGAACAGCTCTATCGTGCTGCCGCGATACAGGCCAACAGCCCCTATCATCGGGCTTGATTGCCCTGACGCAGGGGCATACATATCCCCTGTCCTGAAACGGAGGCTCCCATGTCCGCACCTAAACCCGTAGTCCTGTGTATTCTCGACGGTTGGGGTCTGCGCCCCGAGCGTGAAAACAACGCGGTGGCGCTGGGCCATACCCCGAATTTCAACCGGATCATGGCGGAGTGTCCCCACGCGACACTGGCCGCACATGGCGAGGATGTCGGCCTGCCCGCCGGACAGATGGGAAATTCCGAGGTCGGCCATATGAACATCGGCGCGGGGCGGATTGTCTGGATGGATCTGCCGAAAGTGAACAAGGCGATCGAGACGGGCGAATTCGACCGGAACCCTGTATTGCAGCGGTTTATCGGGAAACTGAAGGCCAGCGGCGGTGTGGCCCATATTGCGGGTCTCGCCTCGCCCGGCGGTGTGCATTCGCATCAGGACCATATCGCGCGCGCGGCGAAGGTGATTGCCGCTGCCGGAATTCCGGTGAACATCCATGCTTTCCTCGACGGGCGCGATGTGCCGCCGCAATCCGCAGGCGAACAGATGGCGAAGCTGGAGGCCGACCTGCCCGCGGGGGCTGCCATTTCAACTGTCTGCGGCCGGTTCTTCGCCATGGACCGTGACAAGCGTTGGGAGCGGGTGCAGCAGGCGTTCGACCTGATGGTTATGGCCAAAGGCAAGCGCGCCTTCAGTGTGCAGGACGCCATTGACGAGGCTTACGGGGCTGGCGAGACCGACGAGTTCGTTTCCCCCACCGTGATCGGGGACTATGCGGGCATGAAGGATGGCGACGGGCTGTTGTTCATGAACTTCCGCGCCGACCGCGCGCGCGAAATTCTTGCGGCGCTGGGCGATCCGGATTTTGATGCCTTCGACGTTCCCGCCCGCCCGGAATTCGCGATCATGGCCGGGCTGGTGGAATATTCCGACGAACATAATAAATATATGGACGTGATGTATCCGTCCGAGGACATCGTCAACACGCTGGGGCACTGGGTTGCGATGCACGGGCGCAAACAGTTCCGGCTGGCGGAAACCGAAAAATATCCGCATGTGACCTTTTTCATGAACGGCGGCGAGGAGATGCAGGAAAACGGCGAGGACAGGTATGTCGCGCCCAGCCCCAAGGTGAAGACCTATGACCTGCAGCCGGAAATGTCGGAGCCGGAGGTGGCGCGCCGGCTGGTCGAGGCGATTGAAGGGCGGGAATACGACCTGATCATCGTCAACTTTGCCAACCCCGACATGGTCGGCCATACCGGCGACCTGCAAGCCGCGATCAAGGCGGTCGAGGCCGTGGACGACGGGCTGGGGCAGGCGCTGGCGGCAATTGACGCGGTCGGCGGTGCAATGATTGTCACGGCCGATCACGGCAACTGCGAAACCATGGTCGATCCGGTGACCGGCGGGCCGCATACGGCGCACACCTGCAATCCGGTGCCCGTGGTGCTGGTTGGCGGGCCGGAGGGGGTAATACTGCGCAGCGGCGGGCGGCTTTCCGATCTGGCTCCGTCTTTGCTGGAACTGATGCAACTGCCAAAACCGCCCGAGATGACCGGCGAAACCTTGCTGGAATCCGCTGCGTCCTGAGCATCTGTTAAAGAAATTGTGATGCTCTGGTAAAATTCGGGCTGGAACCGCCGGACGGAAAAGGGTCTATATAGGGTCTGGCATATTCGGGATTCCCGTGCGAATGCCCGCAAAACAGGAAGTATTGAGAATGAATAAATATTTCATCGCTGCAATCGGTGGTGCCGTGGCAGGTATCGCGCTGACCGCGCAGTTTGCCGGCCCGATTGTCGCGCAGGAGCAGACCGACCTGCAAACCACATACGAGCAGCTCGACCTGTTCGGCACAATTTTCGAGCGTATCCAGTCGGATTATGTGGAGGAAGTGGATTCCAAGGCGCTGATCGAGGCGGCCATCGACGGCATGCTGACCTCGCTCGATCCGCACTCCAGCTATCTGCCGCCCAAGGATTTCGAGGATATGCAGGTGGAAACACGCGGCGAGTTCGGCGGTCTGGGTATCGAGGTGACGCAGCAGGACGGTTTCGTCAAGGTGGTTGCGCCCATCGACGACACTCCCGCTGCCAACGCCGGTATCCAGGCGGGCGATCTGATTACGCAGATCGATGGAGAGAGCGTTCTCGGCCTGACGCTGGACGATGCGGTTGACCTGTTGCGCGGTCCGGTCGGGGCCGAAGTGGTCATTACCATTTTCCGCGAGGGCGTGGACGAGCCTTTCGATGTGACCATCGTGCGTGATATCATCAAGATCAAGGCCGTGCGCGTGCGCACCGAAGGCCGTGCCGTGGTGCTGCGTATCACCTCGTTCACCGAACAGACCTACGCCGACCTGAAGGCCGGTATGGAGGCGGAGGTGGAGGCCAACGGCGGTATCGACAATATCGACGGGTTTATCCTCGATCTGCGCAACAATCCGGGTGGCCTGCTCAATCAGGCGATTGCGGTTTCCGATGCCTTCCTCGACGCCGGCGAGATCGTCTCGACCCGCGGCCGCAACCCCGAGGACAGTGAGCGATTCAACGCCACGCCGGGGGATCTGGCCGAGGGGAAACCGATTGTCGTGCTGATCAACGGCGGTTCTGCCTCGGCGTCCGAAATTGTGGCCGGTGCGCTGAAGGACCACGCGCGGGCGATTGTTGTCGGGACCAAGAGCTTCGGCAAAGGTTCGGTGCAGACGATTATGCCGATCCAGGGAGAGGGCGCGATGCGCCTGACCACGGCGCGGTATTACACACCGTCCGGCCGCTCGATCCAGAACCTCGGCGTGACGCCGGATATTCTGGTCGAACAGCGCCCGCCGGCCGAAAAGCCCGAGGATACTCCGGCCGGTCGTCTGCGCTCGGAAGCCGATCTGCGTGGCACGCTCAGCAACGACTCGCTGACCGAGGAAGAGCGCCAGCAACTGGAGCAGGAGCGCGCGGAACTGGAGGCTGTGGCTGCCCTGCGCGATGCCGATTACCAGCTGGCCTATGGTCTCGATATCCTGCGCGGGCTGAACGTGCTGGGTGCCAGATAAAAGGAACGGGCGGGGCCTGTGTCCCGCCCGTTGTCCGGGGGATGGAGATGAACGAAGCCGATCGTCTGTTGCTGCCTTACCGCCCTAATGTCGGCCTGATGATTGTCAATCCGCAGGGGCGTATTTTTGCCGGGCGGCGCATCGACTACCCCGACGCATGGCAGATGCCGCAGGGCGGCATCGACGAGGGCGAGGATCCGCTACAGGCCGCCTATCGCGAATTGTACGAGGAAACGGGAATTGTCCGCGATGCGGTGAACCTGCTGGCCGAAAGCCGCGACTGGCACACCTATGATTTTCCGCCGGAGGTGGCGGGGAAACTGTGGAAGGGCGGCTATCGCGGCCAGAAACAACGTTGGTATCTGATGGGATTCGAAGGCGACGACGCCCAGATAAACATTGCCACCGAACACCCCGAATTCGACGTCTGGCGCTGGATGGAGCCGCCGGAACTGATCGAGCGGATCGTGCCGTTCAAACGGGATATCTATCGCGCGGTGATGCGGGAGTTTTCCGGTCGCCTGCGTTGAGGAGGCCGCCCCTGCCGGAGCGACCCGGCTGGCATTAAATCACAACCCCCTGCAATGCGTTCACCTCGATCTCGCCTTCCGTGCGGTCTTTCATTGCGCGGGCGGCTGCGCGGGCGCCGGCGGCGGTGGTGTAGTAGGGAATGCGGTCATAGAGCGCGACCGAGCGGATCTCGCGGCTGTCCTCGATGGATTGCGTGCCTTCGGTGGTGTTGAACACCAGTTGCACATGGCCGTCTTTCATCATGTCGACGATGTTCGGCCGGCCCTCGTAGACCTTGTTCACCACCTCGGCCGCAATGCCGTTTCCGGTCAGGAAATCGGCCGTGCCGCGGGTGGCGACTACCTTGAAACCGAGGTCGGAGACCAGACGCGCCGCTTCCAGAATCATCCCGCCCTTGTCGGCATCCTTGATCGACACGAACACCGTGCCTTCGGCCGGCAGGTCGGTGCCCGCGCCCAGTTGCGATTTCAGGAAGGCGCGGCTGAAGGTCTTGTCCAGCCCCATGACCTCGCCGGTGGAACGCATTTCCGGTCCCAGCAGTGTATCGACGCCGGGGAAACGGGCGAAGGGCAGAACGGCCTCTTTCACCGCGTAGTAGGGCACGTTCGGGTCCACCAGATCGAAATTCGACAGCGGTTCCCCCGCCATGATCCGCGCGGCAATCGAGGCGATGGGCGAGCCGGTCGCCTTGGCCACGAAGGGCACGGTGCGGCTGGCGCGCGGGTTGACCTCGAGAACGAAAATCTCGCCGTCCTTGATGGCAAACTGCACGTTCATCAGGCCGACGACGTTCAGGCCCAGCGCCATGGCTTCGGTCTGGCGTTTCAGTTCCGCGATGGTGTCGGCGTCCAGCGAGTAGGGCGGCAGCGAGCAGGCGGAGTCGCCGGAATGCACGCCGGCCTCCTCGATATGTTCCATGATGCCGGCCACATGCACCGCCTTGCCGTCGCAAAGCGCATCGACGTCCACCTCGATCGCGCCGGTCAGATAGCTGTCGAGCAGCACGGGGCTGTCGCCGGAGACATGCACTGCCTCGTTGATGTAACGGGTCAACTGCGCGTCGTCGCGCACGATTTCCATGGCGCGCCCCCCCAGCACATAGGACGGGCGGATCACTAGCGGATAGCCCACGTCCTGTGCAATCTCGAAGGCCTGTTCGGGACTGGAGGCAATGCCGTTGTAGGGCTGTTTCAGGCCCAGATCATGCAGCAGCTTCTGGAACCGCTCGCGATCCTCGGCCAGATCGATCGCGTCGGGCGTGGTGCCGAGGATCGGAATGCCTTCTTCCTCCAGCGCGTTGGCCAGTTTCAGCGGGGTCTGGCCACCGAACTGCACGATCACGCCGTGCAGGGTGCCGTTTTCCTGCTCGACCCGCAGGATTTCCAGCACGGTTTCGACCGTCAGCGGCTCGAAATACAGGCGGTCCGAAGTGTCGTAGTCGGTCGAGACGGTTTCCGGATTGCAGTTGACCATGATGGTTTCGTAATCCGCATCGGTCAGCGCGAAACAGGCGTGACAACAGCAGTAGTCGAACTCGATACCCTGACCGATCCGGTTCGGGCCACCGCCGAGGATTACTACCTTTTTGCGGTCCGAGGGGCGGGCTTCGCACTCGACGCTGCCCATCGCATCGGATTCATAGGTGGAATACATATAGGGGGTCTGGGCCTCGAACTCTGCCGCGCAGGTGTCGATGCGTTTGAAGCTGGCTTTGACGCCCATAGCAAGGCGCGACTTGCGCACGCCGGTTTCGGTATTGCCGGTCAGCTCGGCCAGACGGGCGTCGGTAAAGCCCATCATTTTCAGGCGCCGCATCTCGTGGGGATTGTCGGGCAGGCCGCCGGCACGCAGGGTGGCTTCCTCGTCCACGATTTCCTTGATGCGCTCGAGAAACCACGGGTCGAATTTCGTGACGTTGTGGATGGTCTCGAGCGACAGCCCCTCGCGCATGGCCTGCGCGATCAGCAGCATCCGGTTCGGGGTCTGCTGCGAGATGGCGGCGATCACGGCTGCTTCGCCCTCGCCCTCGATCTCTATCTCGTTGAAACCGGTCAGGCCGGTTTCCATCGAAGCCAGCGCCTTTTGCAGGCTTTCGTGGATGGTGCGGCCGATGGACATGACCTCGCCCACGGATTTCATCGCGGTGGTCAGGGTGGCCTCGGCCCCCGGGAATTTCTCGAAGGCAAAGCGCGGAATTTTGGTGACAACGTAGTCGATGGTCGGCTCGAAGCTGGCCGGCGTGACCTTGGTGATGTCGTTGTCGAGTTCGTCCAGCGTGTAGCCCACGGCCAATTTCGCCGCGACCTTGGCAATCGGGAAGCCCGTTGCCTTGGAGGCCAGCGCCGAGGAGCGGGACACGCGCGGGTTCATCTCGATCACCACCATGCGGCCGTCGGCGGGGTTCACGGACCACTGCACGTTGGAGCCGCCGGTCTCCACCCCGATTTCGCGCAGCACGTTGATCGAGTGCGTGCGCATGATCTGGTATTCCTTGTCCGTCAGGGTCAGCGCGGGGGCGACGGTGATGGAATCGCCGGTATGCACGCCCATCGGATCGACGTTTTCGATGGAACAGATGATGATGGCGTTGTCGGCCTTGTCGCGCACCACCTCCATCTCGTATTCCTTCCAGCCGAGCAGGCTCTCGTCGATCAGGATCTGGTTGACCGGCGAGGCATCCAGCCCGCTGGCGCAGATCTTTTCGTAGTCGTCGCGGTTATAGGCAATGCCGCCGCCGGTGCCGCCCATGGTGAAGGCGGGGCGGATGATGGCGGGCAGGCCGACATCCTCGAGCGCGGCCATGCATTCTTCCATGGTGTTGGCGATGGTGGCGCGCGGATTCTCGATTCCGAGGCGGTCCATCGCCTCGCGGAACAGCTTGCGGTCCTCGGCCATTTCGATGGCGCGGCGGTCGGCACCGATCATCTCGACCCCGAATTTTTCCAGCACACCCATGTCGTCGAGCGCCAGCGCGGTGTTCAGGCCGGTCTGTCCGCCCATGGTCGGCAGCAGCGCGTCGGGGCGCTCTTTCTCGATGATCTTGGCGACGACTTCGGGGGTGATCGGCTCGATATAGGTGGCGTCGGCCATATCCGGGTCGGTCATGATCGTCGCCGGGTTGGAGTTGACGAGGATCACGCGATAGCCTTCCTCCTTCAACGCCTTGCACGCCTGCGCGCCGGAATAGTCGAATTCACAGGCCTGCCCGATAATAATGGGGCCGGCGCCAATGATCATGATGGAGGAGATGTCGGTTCTTTTCGGCATTAGACTTCCGCGCGTTTGGCCGCCGGCACTTGCGCGCGGGCGGGGAGGGATTCGTCTGCGAGATGCAAATTGTGGTGGTTATAGTCGGAAAGCCGGTTGGCGCAAGGGGGTTCGACCGGATCGAGGCGAAGTTGCGCGATTTGCGGCTATGCGGGGGTGTGTCCGCTGTGATTGCCGCCGCCATGACCGCTTACATCGATAGCGGCGGCGCTCTCTTCGTCCAGACACTCCGTTTCGATTTGCAGGGTCGAGAAGAAAAAGCCGAACTGCGTCTTGAGCAGCGTATGCGCCTGTGCCAGCAAGGCGGTCTGAGCGGTTGCGGCACTGGCGGGCACCTTGAGATGGGCGGAAAATACATACCGGTTTCCGGTCAACGCCCAGCTGTGGACATGATGCACATCCTCCACGTCCTCCAGTTCCGTCAGGGCGGTGATTACGGTGCCGAGGTCGATGTCCGCGGGCGTGCCGTCCATCAGGATATGCGCCGCGTCGCGCAGGATGCCCCAACTGGCCCAGAGCAGCACAAAGCCGAAAGCGATACCCAGAATCGGATCAATTGCCAGAAAACCGGTAAATTTGATTACCAGCGCCGCCACGATGATGATCAGAGAGCCGACAAAAGTCTGGATGATATGCCAGTAGGCCCCGCGCACGTTCAGGTCGCTGCCCTGTTGCTTGAACAGCAGTGCCAGCGAGATCACCTCGGTCACCAACCCGCCTGCGGCGACCAGAAACATCGGCCCTGTCGGCAGATCGACCGGCTGGCCGAGGCGCATGATGCCCATAACGATCACCACGATCGCCATAACCAGCAGAAACGCCCCGTTGGCCAGTGCGCCGATGATTTCGGCCCGGTACCAGCCGAAGGTGCGTTGCGGGTCGGCCGGTCGTCGTGCCAGCCGTGCCGCGATGATCGCCACCAGCACGCCACCCACGGCCGAGAACGTGTGGAAAGCGTCCGAAATCACCGCCACCGATCCGGTCCAGAGCCCGATCGCCAGTTCGATGACAAAGTAGATCCCCGTCAGCCAGCCCGAGATCACCAGCGCTCTGCCACTGGTCGGCAGGTGTCCGGCGTGTCCGGTTCTGTGTTCATGCTTGCTCGACATCCTGCACCTTTTTGATTGCGTTCGGGATACGTCTACCCCTTCCATCCGATGGAAGGTCAAGCATTAATGTCGCGGAGCTTACGGGTCTACGCCCTAATGCGTCCAGACTGTTTTGCGGTTGGCGGCGAAATTCTCGCCATAGCCCGCAGGGCGCACGTTCGGTTTGCGCTTGTGCGCCTTCTGCAGCTGGAACGGGATTCCGTGGGCTTCGGCAAATTCCACCGCCGCTTCCTGACTGTCGAACCGCATCCGCACCTGGCTGTTCATGTCGTCGGAGCTGGTCCAGCCCATTAACGGATCCAGATCGCGTGCGTCCTCGGGTTCGAACTCCAGCACCCAGTATCGGGTTTTTGCCTGACCGGACTGCATGGCGTTGCGGGCGGGTTGGTAAATGCGTGCCAACATATCGGGAACCTCGTTGAGTCGAACCTGCCCGTTTATCGCCAATCCGGCGGCGAAGCGCAAGCGGTGCTTTGTCGGGGGAACACAGGCAGTCGGCCGCCAGCCGGACACGAAGGGAGCGAGGGGTGGGGTTGGTTGTTTCGTATCCAACTGGCGGCCACTTGCTGCTTGCCGATAAACCTTAGGGCGAGTCGCGGGGCAATTGCAACAGAAAAATTCCAATAAATTGCAAAAATTAAACAAAATACAACCTAAGGCATTTACCTTCTGTTAACCTTGCATTTTCCGGTCAAACCGCCACTATAAGAACAAAAGGGGAAAAGCCTTGTCACGCCATCAGGAAGCCTGCATGACCGATTCCACCCACTACCGCCTTGACCGCCCGAAGCTGGAGGGCGGCAAGCGCATCGTCATGCACACGGAATTCGAACCGGCCGGCGATCAGCCGACCGCCATTGCCGAACTGGTTGCGGGCATCAAGGCGGGCGAGCAAAACCAGGTGCTGCTGGGCGCCACCGGCACCGGCAAGACCTTTACCATGGCCAAGGTGATAGAGGCGACGCAGCGCCCTGCCATCATCCTTGCTCCCAACAAGACTCTCGCGGCGCAGCTTTACGGCGAGATGAAATCCTTCTTCCCCGAAAACGCCGTGGAATATTTCGTCAGCTTCTACGACTACTACCAGCCCGAGGCCTACGTCCCCCGTTCCGACACCTATATCGAGAAAGAATCGCAGATCAACGAGCAGATCGACCGGATGCGCCACTCGGCCACCCGTGCGCTGCTGGAACGCGATGACGTGATTATCGTCGCCTCGGTGTCCTGTATCTATGGCATCGGGTCGGTCGAGACCTACGGCGCCATGACCGTAGACCTGAAAACCGGCGGCGAATACGACCAGCGCGCGGTGATGGCCGATCTGGTGGCGCAGCAATACAAGCGCAACGACCAGGCATTTACCCGCGGGTCGTTCCGTGTGCGCGGGGATTCCCTCGAAATCTGGCCCGCTCACCTGGAGGATCGCGGCTGGCGGTTGTCGTTTTTCGGCGACGAACTGGAAAGCATCGTCGAATTCGACACGCTGACAGGGGCGAAAACCGCCACGCTGGAACAGGTGCGGGTCTATGCCAATTCGCACTACGTCACCCCGAAACCGGCGATGAGCCAGGCGATCAAAAGCATCAGGGCGGAGCTGAGGCAGCGCCTCGACCAACTGGTGAACGAGGGCAAACTGCTGGAGGCCCAGCGTCTGGAACAACGCACCAACTTCGACCTTGAAATGCTGGAGGCCACCGGCGTCTGCAACGGGATCGAGAATTATTCCCGCTACCTCACCGGCCGCGCACCGGGGGAGCCGCCCCCGACCCTGTTCGAATACATCCCCGACAATGCGCTGGTGTTTGCGGATGAATCCCATGTCTCCGTCCCGCAGATTGGCGGCATGTACAAGGGCGACTTCCGCCGCAAATCCACATTGGCCGAACACGGTTTCCGCCTGCCGAGCTGCATGGACAACCGCCCCCTGAAATTCGAGGAATGGGACGCCATGCGCCCGCAATCGGTCTTTGTTTCCGCCACGCCGCAGAAGTGGGAGCTGGAACAGTCCGGCGGCGTTTTCGCCGAACAGATCATCCGCCCCACCGGCCTGCTCGACCCGGAAATCGAGATACGCCCCGTGGAAACGCAGGTGGACGACCTGCTGTCGGAAATCCGCATCGTCACGGAAAAAGGTCTGCGGGTTCTGGTCACGACCCTGACCAAACGCATGGCCGAGGACCTGACCGAATACCTGCACGAACAGGGTATCCGCGTGCGCTACATGCACTCCGACATCGACACGCTGGAACGGATCGAGATCCTGCGGGATTTGCGCCTCGGGGCTTTCGATGTGCTGATCGGCATCAACCTGCTGCGCGAGGGCCTGGACATCCCCGAATGCGGTCTGGTCGCCATTCTGGACGCGGACAAGGAGGGGTTCCTGCGCTCCGAAACCTCGCTGGTGCAAACTGTCGGCCGTGCCGCGCGCAATGCCGAGGGGCGGGTCATCATGTATGCCGACCGGATCACCGGTTCGATGGACCGGGCCATCGGTGAAACCAACCGCCGACGCGCCAAACAGCGCGCCTATAACGAGGCGCACGGCATCACCCCGACTACCATCAAAAAGAACGTGGACGACGTGATGGAGGGGCTGTTCCCCGCCGATACCGATATGTCCCGTGTCACAGCCACAATCGACAAGGCCAAAGTCGGTGCCAACCTGCAGGCCCATCTGGAGAGTCTGCGCAAGGAAATGCGCAAGGCGGCCGAGAACCTCGAGTTCGAGGAAGCCGCCCGCCTGCGCGACGAGGTCCGCCGGCTGGAGGCCGTGGATCTGGCCGTCCACGACGATCCGCTGGCCAGACAGTCGGCGATTGCCGCGGCAGGCGAGGAAGCAGTGCAGGCACGCGGGCGCTCAACGGCCGGCAGGGCAGGGACCACGGTGTTCAAGGGAAAAACAAAACGGCGGCGGTAGGGCGTAGACCCATGACCCCCGCGCCTATTCCGGCGGGGTGGAAGGTGCCGCGCCCCAGTCGTCCGAGCGCATTTCCTCAAGCCGTGATACCGTGCGCTGGAACTCGAACGCCCCTGCACCTTCTTCATACAGATGTTCCGGCTCGGCCGCGGCGGAGCATATCAGCCGCACCTTTGCCTCGTAGAGCGTATCGATCAGGGTGACGAATCGTTTTGCCTCGTTGTTGTTGGCGCGCGAGAGCTTCGGGATGTCGTCGAGGATCAGCACCTCCACCTCCTCGACGATGGCCAGATAGTCGCCGGGGCCGAGCGGACGGGCGCAAAGATCGGCAAAACCCGCCCGCGCCACGCCGTTGTGGAACAGCGGCAGGGTGATTTCGCGACCCTTGCGCTCGATCACCAGCGGCTCCCCATCCTCGCCCGCGAGCAGTTCCCACGCGCGATCCAGCGCGGCGGTGGCCTCCGGGCCGAGGGGGGTATGATAGACTTGCACTTCGCGAATACGGTTGCGGCGATGGTCGGTGCCGCTTTCGAGGTGATACACCTCCATATGTTCCTTTATCATTTCGATGAAAGGCACGAAAAGCGCGCGGTTCAGCCCGTCCTTATACAGATCATCGGGGTGGCGGTTCGATGTTGCCACGATCACCACGCCGCGCGCGAAGAGTTTTTCGAACAGGCGTCCGACCAGCATGGCGTCGGTGATGTCGGTGATCTGCATTTCGTCGAAACACAGCAGGGTGGCGCTTGTGGCGACGGCCTCGGCCACCGGCTCCACCGGATCCTTCATGTATTTTGCCCGCGCTTTGGCTATGCCCTCGTGGACCTCCTGCATGAAGGCGTGGAAATGCACGCGGCGTTTCTTTTTTACCGGCGCTTCGTCGAAAAACAGGTCCATCAGCATGGATTTTCCGCGCCCGACGCCGCCGTAAAGGTAAAGCCCCTGTATCCGGCGTTCGGTGATCGGCTCGCGCCCCCAGCCGAACAGGCCGAAGCCAATCTTGCGGGGTCTGGCCGGATCATAGCCCCTCAGGCGCTGGTGCAGCAGTTGCAGCTTTTCCACCGCGAACCGCTGGCCGGTGTCCTGTTGCAATGCACCCGAGGCAACAAGGGCGCGATACTTGAAAAGTGGTCCGTCGGCCATGGAACCCTCTGGCGGATTGCTGTCGCCCTCTTGTAGCTCTGCGCGCAGCGGATGTTAACCGCAAAGGTTCGATTGAGATAGATCAATGCAGCGGCTAGGGCGGATGTCGCAAGCTGCCGTCAAAGGAGGGTGCCGATGTCGTTGACCGAAGAACAGATTGCTCTGGTGCGCGGGAGTTTCGCGATAATCCGGGACCAGATCGAGCCGCGCTCGGTCGGGCTGTATCGCAAACTGTTCCGCTATGATCCCTCGCTGCGCAAGCTGTTTCGCGGCGATATTGGCGACCAGACCATGCACTACATGACCGCGCTGGGGGTCATCGTTGATAACCTCGATAACGACGATGTGCTGATGGAGCGTTACACCACGCTGGCCGAACAGCACGCCATGACCGGCATCGGCCGCGCGGATTTCGAGACGATGGGCGCCGCTCTGATCGAGACCCTGCGCGAGAACCTCGGCGAGGCTTTCACCGAGGAAGTCGAGGAAGCCTGGAACGCCGCCTATCAGGAACTGGCCGAGGAAATAATGGAGATCGGCGAGATTCGCTGAGGCTTGACGCCTGCGCGGGAATCCCCTATTGCAACTCCAACTTCCGGAAGGTTCAAAACTTCCGGTCCTGTGCCTGTATCAGGATCGCCCCCCGTCAGCGCGTTGCGCCCACGGGGGCCATTGTGGTTTGGGGCTGTGGTTCGATGTTTGCCCGAGGGGGGCAATGATATGTTTGAAAATCTGTCCGACCGGCTCTCCGGCGTTTTTGATAAGCTCACCAAACAGGGCGCGCTTTCGGATGCGGATGTGGCAACGGCGCTGCGCGAGGTCCGCGTGGCCTTGCTGGAGGCCGACGTCTCGCTGCCGGTGGCGCGCGATTTCGTCAAGGCGGTGCAGGAAAAGGCCACGGGCCAGGCGGTCACCAAATCGGTGACGCCGGGCCAGCAGGTCGTCAAGATTGTCCATGACGAACTGGTCAAGGTTCTGTCCGGCGACGATGCGACCGCAGGCGAATTGAAGGTCGACAACCCGCCGGCACCGATCCTGATGGTCGGTTTGCAGGGCTCGGGCAAAACCACCACCACCGCCAAGCTGGCCAAGCGGCTGAAGGAAAAGCAGAACAAGCGGGTGCTGATGGCCTCGCTCGATATCTACCGCCCTGCCGCCATGCAGCAGTTGCAGGTTCTGGGCGCGCAGATCGGGGTCGATACCCTGCCGATCGTCGAAGGCCAGAGCGCCGTGCAGATCGCCAAACGCGCCAAGCAGCAGGCAACACTGGGCGGCTATGACGTCTATCTGCTCGACACCGCCGGCCGTCTGCACATCAACGAAGAGTTGATGGAGGAAGTGCAGGCTGTTCGCGACGCCACAAGTCCGCGCGAAACCCTGCTGGTGGTTGACGGGCTGACCGGACAGGACGCGGTCAACGTGGCCGAGCAGTTCGACGGGCAGATCGGCATCTCCGGCGTGGTCCTGACCCGTATGGACGGCGACGGGCGCGGCGGTGCGGCCCTGTCGATGCGCGCCATCACCGGCAAGCCGATCAAATTCGTCGGTCTGGGCGAAAAGATGGACGCGCTGGAGGAATTCCACCCCGACCGTATCGCGGGTCGTATCCTCGGCATGGGCGACATTGTTTCGCTGGTCGAAAAGGCGCAGGAAACCATCGAGGCCGAACAGGCCGAAAAGATGATGAAGCGCATGATGAAGGGCCAGTTCAACATGAACGACCTTCGCAAGCAGCTGGAACAGATGCAGCAGATGGGCGGCATGTCCGGCCTGATGGGCATGATGCCCGGCATGGGCAAGATGCAGAAACAGATGGACGCCGCCGGTATCGACGACAAGGTCATCGCCCGCCAGATCGCCCTGATCCAGTCCATGACCAAACGCGAGCGCGCCAACCCGCAGATCATGCAGGCCAGCCGCAAGAAACGTGTTGCCAAGGGCGCGGGGATGGAGGTTTCCGACCTGAACAGGCTTCTGAAAATGCAACGCCAGATGGGCGACATGATGAAGAAAATGGGCAAGATGGGCAAAAAGGGCCTGATGCGCCAGGGTCTCGGTGCGCTGATGGGCAAGGGCGGTATGCCTGCCGGTGGTCCGGGCGGCGCGCTGCCGCCGGGCATGGGGCCAGATGCCCTGCAACCCGGTTTCGGCCAGCAGGGCGGCGCGGCGCTGCCTTCGGGTCTGAGCGGTCTGGGGAAAAAGAAATGACACCGGACCAGAAAAAGGCCGCCGAGATTCTGGCCGAACACCGCGAGAGCATCGACAGGCTGGACTCCATCCTGATCTATACCCTTGGCGAGCGGTTCAAGCACACGCAGGCCGTCGGGCGGCTGAAGGCCAAACACGACCTGCCCGCCAGCGACCCCGCGCGCGAGGCGAAACAGATAGCGCGGCTGGAGGAACTGGCGGAAAAGGCCAACCTCGATCCGGAGTTTGCAACGAAATTCCTGAACTTCATCATTTCCGAAGTCATCAGGCATCACGAGAAAATCAAGAATGACGGGGCCTAGCCCCTCAATGCCATCCTAAGGAGAAACAAAATGGCTGTTAAAATCCGTCTGGCCCGTGGTGGGTCCAAAAAACGTCCCTTCTATCGTGTTGTTGTCGCCGACACCCGTATGCCGCGCGACGGCCGCTACATCGAAAAGGTCGGCACCTATAACCCGTTGCTGCCGAAAGACAGCGAGGATCGCGTGAAAATCGATATTGACCGCGTCAAGCACTGGCTGGGCGAAGGCGCACAGGTCACCGACCGCGTGTCCCGTTTCCTGGAGGCCGCCGGCGTTCTGGAACCCAAGACCCGCAACAACCCCAACAAGGGCAAGCCGCACAAGGCCACCATCGAGCGCGCCGAGGAAAAAGCCGCGAAACTGGCCGAAGCCGCCGAAGCTGCTGCCGAAGCCGAGGCCGCACCGGCCGAGGAAGCCACCGAAGAAGCGGCTGCGGAATAAGCGCCTCTTTACCGGATTATACGGCCTTCGGGGAAACCCGGAGGCCGTTTTCTGTTCACATTCCTTTCGATCCGTTTTACCTCTGGTGCCATGAAACAGTTTCCGCCGGAATTTCGCGAGCAATTGAACGACCTGATGCGCTGGCGCCGTGATGTGCGGCATTTCCGGCCGGACGAACCCGTGCCCGACGATTTGCTGGAGGAGGTGCTGGAAGCGATCCGGCTGGCCCCCTCGGTCGGCCTGTCGGAGCCCTGGCGGATCGTCTCGGTGAAATCTCCGGCGACACGGGCGAAGGCGCTGGCGAATTTCGAGGCTGCGAATGCGGCGGCGCTGGCAGGGTATTCCGGCGAGCGGGCAAAGATTTACGCGGGGCTGAAGCTGTCCGGCATGCGCGATGCGCCGGTGCAACTGGCGGTGTTTTGTGACGACGGCACCGACAAGGGCGCGGGGCTGGGAGCGGGCACAATGCCCGAGGCGCGGCGCTATTCCGTTGTCTCGGCGGTGATGAATTTCTGGCTGGCGTCGCGGGCGCACGGGCTGGGGGTCGGCTGGGTTTCCATCCTCGACCCCGCACAAATGGCCCGCGATCTGGAGGTGCCCGAAAGCTGGGCGCTGGTGGCCTATCTGTGCGTCGGCTGGCCGGTGGAGGTCAGCGACACGCCGGAGCTGGAAAAGGCGGATTGGGAAAAACGCGACCCGTTGCTGGCGAGCGTGCAGGAGCGATGAGATGACAGATAAAGACCTGATATGTGTGGGCGCGATTTCCGGTGCCTTCGGCGTGCGCGGCGAGGTGCGGATCAAGAGCTTCTGCGCCGATCCGGCGGCGATTGCCGACTACAGCCCGCTGATGACCGAGGACGGGCGGCAGTTCGACCTCGGCATCACCCGTGCGATCAAGGGGGGCTTTGCCGCCAAGATCGTCGGGCTGGACAACAAGGAAGACGCCGACGCCCTGCGCAACACCCGGCTTTATACCGAGCGCAGCCGCCTGCCGGCCCTGCCGGACGACGAATACTACCACTCCGACCTGATCGGGCTGGAGGTGGTGGACACCGGCGGCGCGGTTCTGGGCAAGGTCAAGGCGGTGCTGAACCACGGTGCCGGCGACATTCTGGAAGTTTTCGGCAAGGGCATGAAGGAACCGGCCCTACTGCCGTTCACGCGCGAGGCCGTGCCGACCGTCGATCTGGCCGCCGGCCGGATCGTGGCCGACCCGCCTGCGGGGCTGTTTGGCGAGGAATAACCGTTACCAGACCAGCCGGTCCAGCATCATGGTCGGCCGAACAGTGCTGTTTTCGAGCAGCACTTCGGGGGCGGTGGCACCGTCGATGCCTCCGGTAATCCACAGGGTATCCATGCCGACACCGGCCGCGCCGGTAATGTCGGTGCGCAGGGAATCCCCGACCATCAACAGGTTCCTGCCCTCCAGCAATGCGCGCGCCATCCCGAAGACCAGCGGATGCGGCTTGCCGATCCAGACGGCCTCGCCCCCCATATGTTCATAGGCATCCGCCAGCAGACCGGCGCAGGATACAAGCCGCCCCCTGTTGCGGACTTTCAGGTCGGGGTTGGCGCACAGCATGGGCAGCTTGTGCGCCAGCGCCCCGTCCAGAAGCGGCTGGTGGTCGGCGGCGGTGTCATCATCGCCGATGCCGCTGACCAGAACGAAGTCGGCCTGCTGCGGATCGGTGACCTCGACCACGTCCAGCCCCTCGATCATATCGCGGGTGCGCGCCGGCCCCTGAAAGATATAGCGGCGCCCGTATTGGCCGCCGGCCACAACCCTGTGCACTGCCTCGCCCGAGGTCATGGCCTGTTTTGCCAGTTCCGGCGCCATGCCGAGCCGGACGAGTGCCGCGGTAACCTCGGCCGCGCGACGCGGCATGTTGGACAGAAAGGCATAGGGGTGGCCCGCGTCATGCAGGGCGCGCAGGGTGGCTTGCGCCTCGTCAAAGACATGCTCGCCATTGTGGATCACGCCCCAGATGTCGAACAGGATGCCGTCATAGTTAGCAACAACCTCCGAGAGGCCGGAAATTCTGCGGGTCATTTGTTCCTCCGGATCATATCCGCGGCTTTCTCGGCAATCATGACCGTCGGTGCGTTGGTATTGCCACCCACCAGCCGCGGTATGACCGAGGCGTCGATGACGCGCAGGCCTGCCACGCCGTGCACCCGCAATTCGGGATCGACCACGGCCATATCGTCACCCCCCATGCGGCAGGTGCCGACGGGG
>Ga0256839_1002822_pt1 | contig 18789 bp, 26 predicted proteins | sample 354166metaG_FD_185968 | JGI IMG/M metagenome (GOLD analysis project Ga0256839, IMG submission 185968) | Hydrothermal vent microbial communities from Mid Atlantic Ridge, Atlantic Ocean - 354-166 | ecosystem: Environmental > Aquatic > Marine > Hydrothermal vents | place: Atlantic Ocean: Mid... | reverse complement strand
AATAACCATTAACCTAACACATAATATTATGCCGACAATCAAAGCATATAACCGATAACCAAGGAAAAAGTGTGACTTTTGGGGAGTCCCGCTATATTAAACTTATGAGCAATAATCCCCCGAAAATATTGGAACAATTCAGAACCTTCCTACGTCGTAACAATTACGCATTAAACACAGAGCGGACATATATCAATTGGGTAAGGCACTACATCAAGCACCATCATCAAATAACAAAGAAATGGAAGCACCCGCAAGCAATGGGGCCATTAGAAGTAGAACAATACCTAAATGCATTAGTTATGCAGCACAACGTATCTGCAAGCACACAAAAACAAGCACTTTGCGCCTTGGTTCTCTTTTACAACAAAGTATTGAATATTGATCTAGGCGACCAACTACAAATAACCCGATCAAAAAAACCAGTAAGAATACCAACGGTACTCACGAAAGAAGAAATAAACGAACTAACAAGCCTCATGCCACAAGGTCAAAATAATTTCATGATCAGAATGCTCTACGGCACAGGAATGAGGCTAAATGAACTAATTAAATTACGCATTCAAGATATAGACCTACAACAAAATCAAATAAAAATATTTAACGGAAAAGGCTTTAAAGATAGAAGAACGATGCTACCAGCATCACTTAAACAAGAACTAATACAACGTATCAATCAAACAAGAGCACATCACGAACAAGACCTACGCGAAGGCTTCACAAGTGTTTACTTGCCAAATGCATTAGAACGCAAATACCCAAATGCAGGAAAAGAACTAGGCTGGAAGTTTTTATTTTCTGCAAGAAACAGGTCAATAGATCCTCGATCAGGCATAGAAAGAAGGCATCACATTCATCCAAGCGCATTACAAAAGGCATTTAGAAAAGCAAAACGGGCATCAACTATCACAAAGTTCATAAAGCTCCACACCTTACGCCACTCATTTGCAACACACTTACTACAATCTGGATACGACATAAGAACCGTGCAAGAATTGTTAGGCCACGCAGACGTAAAAACGACAATGATCTATACTCACGTACTCAACAAGGGCGGAAATGCAGTAATAAGCCCAATAGATTAGTATTTCATAGGTCAAAAATGCCACCACGAAAGCGAAAAATTACAACAGAGTACAATATAAAATACGTCCACAATTCAAATGGAACTCTCCAATATCGGCCTTACATCAAAAAAAAAGAAAGGCATGATGGAATAAAAACAGACAAAGGCGGTTTTTTAAAACCTCCTATTTCAATAGGAAAATTAGGTGATGACCCAGATCATATCTACCAAGCCTACTTAATTGCCAAAGAACAAATAAAAAAACAAGAAACAGGTACAAAAGGGCAAATTGGCTGGATAGTTTCAGAATATATGAAATCTGCAAAATGGAAGCAAAAAGCACCATCAAGCCAAAAAAGAGACCAAAACCTCTGTAAAATAATAAACCACCCAATAAAAATAAATGGCAAACAAGAAACATTAGCAGAACTACACCTTTCAGCACTAGACAAGCCGATAATCAACGCAATCGCTCAAAAAAGACTAGAAAACTACAAAAAAGCAGGTAAAAAAGGAGAAGTGCAAGTTAATAGAGAAATAACATTTCTCACCAGTGCAATAAGCTGGGCGCTAAACAACGTGCCAAACCTCGGGATTCATATTAATCCCCTGAAAGGGCGGGAAAAGTTCGTAGAGCCCAAGAATGAAAGATACGTCTCCCACCAAGAATATGAAATTCAATATAACCTAGCTTCAGATATACGCCCATATTTACAAGCAATATTTGAAATAACATACCTCACCGCAACGCGCGGAGTAGAAGTGCTCGACATAAAATTAAGCGACTGCACAGAAGAAGGGATAAGAATACACCGAAGAAAAGGATCACGAGACAATATCATCACCTGGTCATCAAGACTAAGAAAAGCATATGACCAAGCACTAAAAGAGCATGACAAACACAAAATAAGACCCATTGACCCATATTTAATTATAGGCGCAAGCAGTGGTCAAATGGCAAAGGGCACTCTAAACGCAGTCATGCAAGAGCTAAAACGAGAAATGACAAAAAAAGGATTAGAAAATATTTTCTGGAGTCTTCATAAGCTAAAAAGCAAAGGAATGACAGATGCAAAAAACAAAGACATCAGCGGACTATCTGAAGCGATGAAAAGACATTACAACAAAGAAATACCGAAGATAAAACCAGCTGGTTAAGCAGTTCTTTTTCGTAAAACGGTTATTTTTTTTCGTAAAGTCATTTCAAATGAAATCAAATAATGGGATGATAAAAATAAAACAACCACATAAGTTACTGTTCTTAATAGTGTTTTATTTTAAAATAATGGTGCCCAGGGCCGGAATCGAACCGGCACGGTGTTGCCACCGAGGGATTTTAAGTTCTATATAAAAATTAATAAATACAAGACCTTATGTTTTTTTGTTTTCGTAAACTTTTATTTTTTGCTATTATTAATCAATAACTTACAGTTTCTTTTTCGTAAAGTTTTCTATTATTTTTTAAAATAATATATAATCGTACTATGACTAATATTGCACTATTCGATAAACACGTTGCCATTATTTTATCACACTTAGATACCCACTTTCCGACACCTTGGGAATGCGAATGCCAACGTATTTTTAATTATCTAGTTATTCTGAGTTTCTAACTTCCTGCCGTACTCCATGAGCTTCTCGAACTTTCCGACATTGACGGATGGTTGGTAGTAGATTTCAAAATTCGGGGTTTTACCTATTCTATATCTTTGTAGCCACACTGTAATTGGCAATTTGTTTCCTCGAATATTTCGAACCATTCTTATTGCGTGCTTTATGTCGTTTTGCTTTTCTATGATTAGCCAGATTCCTGCTTTTTTACCCGTTAAATGAGAGTAATAGAGCGACTGACCTATTGCTTCGTATTGCTTTGCCGACGAGAAGTCTACTTCTATAGAGTAGTTTGGTAACTCGCAATCAACTCTAACAAATCGGTCTTTTGCGGGCCTAAATTCTGTTATTCCTCCCAATGCATTGCATTGGAATTTTTGATACCAGCGTTCGTAATGGATCTTTTTTGCTTGTGCTGGCAAGATCATTAATAATGATATAAATAATAATATTATTTTAATTTTCACTGATGTTTCCTTTTATTATTCGTTTTAATTGTAAGTATATAAATGTTCCAATAAATAATGCCCACGCACCCACTGGGTGGTAGCCACGGGCTATTGCTGCTCTTCTAAATTCTGCGGATGAAAATGCGATGTCATAATCTAATTCGGTTAACTTATCATGCACGGCTGCAGCCAGAAGTACTTTTTTATTGTGAGGGCTTAGCACCCATGTTAAAAACCACGGAACTGATAAATTAAACACATAACCTTTTTCTAATTTTAACTTAAAGCCTGATCCTTTCCTCCCTATTTCCCAGATTATTAGTTCGTCTAGTTTGTAATCCAGTTCTTTCTCATCTTCTCTTGAAGGGCTGAATGCTGTGAACTCTGAAAAAATACTCATGATATTGTTTTCTTCCTTTTTGCTTATTTGCAATCACTAATTATACCGAATTCTTGATCAAATTTTATAGATCGGCATCCTTGATAGCACCCTGCCTGTCTACACAAGTTTTGGTATGATTTCTCCATGCTCTGTGCTGCTTTTCCGTGTCTTTCAGTGCCTTGTTGTCCATCGCTTGAACTGCTTCTATATTGTAAACTATAGGCGCTAGAGCTGGCTGACAAAGTGGAACTACTAGGTCTTGACTGTTTGAGCAACCCTGCACGGATAACATCAACATCAGTAGCATCAACATCTGCATTGTCTGTTTCATTTTGTTTCTCCTGTTTTTTTATCAGATTATTAATTGCAGCTACGGTTTCTTGTTTTTGCTCTTGTTTACCTTTTTGTTTTGCAAAATATATTCCGCCGTAGTGCCAACTTAGTAAGCTGGCAATAACAATAGCCACAAATCCGTATTTCCACGGATTCATCCATTTTAGTAATAGCTTCAGCATGACGATTTACCTAAAATATAACCCAATATCAACATCATCATTAAGAGCCAAAAAGTGACTCGACTTCTGTTGTATTTCTTTCCTTTTATCTCAATCATAATTAATTGCCTCCAACAAATTTATTGAAAAACTTTTCCAACACCGATGTGCCTAAGCTGGCTAATATTGCACTTAAGCCAATTAATGCTAATAAAGGAATTTCTGGCCATAATTGCAGTGCAGCCCCTGCGCCTACCGCAAGCCCACCGCTTGATAGCATTCGGCCAATGACTATGCGTAGCGTTAATTTTTCCTCACTTGCTAGCAACTGACCAAGTGCTATTACTGACCCTACTAAAAATAGCGTGCTTAGAATTTGCCAAAGTTTATTTTCTTCCATTTTTTATTATCTCTTTTAAGTTAGTAGTCGTCTAAGATCGCGGGGTTTAACCCCCAGTTCCTGTGCTTTTGCAAATAGTCGTTGATCTTCAAAGAAGGGAATGACATTCCGCGGGTGCTGCAGATCACTTGCCAGCTCTATTTCTAGACTGTGGTACGGGGTTTCTTTGATTGGGTTTTCTTTTGAGCCGATACGGATTGCGGGTGCATTGCCGTTTAAGCCTTTTACTTTTGTTTTACCTCCACCCATTTTTAAACGTGTTACATTTGTACAGCTTAATAACCATTCGTATCTCATATCGATATCTAAGCTTTCTGTACCAAGTACAAAATCATGATAGAAGTCAAATGCTTCTGAGAGCATTACGCCCTGGTCTTCTTCTCCCGATGTATGCATATATATATTTTTAATAATGAGATTGCCCACGTGGGCACAGCCCGATAAGCTATAAGCTTGAATAATGCGGTCAACGTGGTATTTTTTTCGCCATTCTGCATTATCAGAGATACGATAATCTGGGTCTGATAGCTCAAAGTTATCAATCGCGAGTTGCGAGTTTTCATGAAATGTAATTGAGTCACCGTAGGTGTTGTCTGGCGTATAATCACGCATGACGACAATACCTTGCCGGATTTGCAGTGGGGAACGTGAATAGCGTGAAATTATTCCTGGTACTTCTAAAACGTCGCTCGGATTTGGGAGATTAATTACAATGCCGATTTCATCGTCGGTATTGTTACCCTTATGCTCGATGACGTTTCGCAGGATGCCCGCTTGGGTGATGTATTTAGTTGATGCCATGGAATTTTAGCACCGCACCAAGAAAGAAAGAAACATAACAAAGCGCAGGCAAGACCATGTCTTTTCGCCTTGCAAGTGACCATTTTAATGGATTTGCGCCCTGCTTCATCTTTTTAGCTTGAAAATATTCAAAACCATACCAGATGATAAATTGGACAAATACCATGACACTCAGTGCGATAATCTTCCACTGTGGCGGTATTAATAAGCTCAAAGCAATCATTGATGCTAATGCGTACATCGCATGGTCTAAGCCGTCTATACCCAATAGTTCTTTTTTCTTTTCCATTTTTTTTACCTCTACGTCATCACGACGTTGATTATTTAAATGTTTATAGATCAGTTGATTTTTTCGTTATCTTTTTCGCTATTTGGTTGTTCTAGTTTTAAATGTGTTGATAAGCCCTCTTTTGCATCGAGATTATGCTCTACTTCCGTGATGATCCAGATGATATTCATTTCATCACGCCAGTCATCTAATTTTACTCTAGCTTCGGCGATTAATGAAGGGTCTCCGTGCGCTAAATCAAGCTCTATTGTCTTTGTGCCACGTTTTAGCCGATCAAATTCAGCTTGTGCGGCTTCAGAGGCTTGCTCTTTTGTTGGTAATGTTGATTTTAATGTTTTTAATTTTGTTTTTGAGCCGATCAATACCTCATTTCGCCTCGCAAACTTCTTATTATTCCAGTAGCAGCGTACGCCCGAATAATCACTGCGCCCTTTTACTGAGTAACTATGCTGATCAGCTTGATTGCGCCTAATATTGATCACATCCATTTCTGTTCCGTCGGGTTTTTCGCCTGCGCCGCGCTTACTGAAACGCAAACGGGCAGAACCATCACCAATCACCGACTTACACACGGCATCATGGCGTATTGCTAGACGTGTTAAAAAGTTTAGATCCGATTCTTCTGTTTGATCAATGTGTTCAATCTTTACATCTTTAAATGTTAAGCCAATAGCTGTGTCAAGCTCATTTTCACCGGCTATGGTTGCGACAATTTGACCCAGTGTTTGCTGATGAAAACTACGGGTTTTAGGTGTTTTTAACTGTTCAAGATAATTGTCTGCGCGACCTCTGATAATGAGTTGATCGGGTGGGCCTGAATGCTCAGTCTCATCTATTACAAAGAATCCTTTATCGTAATATTGAGAGTCATCATCACCATAACCTAACCAGACTGCAATAATGACATCGTGCTCTGGCCATACAATCTCGCCATCGGTATCAGATAATATAATTTCTACTGTGTCAGATTCAATACCGCGGAGATCACGAAGATTAATTGATACTAAGCGTTGCTTTATCAGCTTTGTTATATTTGTATCATCTGCGAATATTAAATATTTCGGCTTCATTACCAAAGCCTCGTTGTGGGTAATTTGTTGACTGTATTTTCACTCAAATCTGGCAATTCAATTTCAAGACCAATGGGTAAATGCACCCCTTTATCTGCAAGCCCCGGATTTGCTTGCAATACCTTTTCTGTTGTACCTTTCTCGTCGCCATAATAATCGTGACAAATCTCATCAAGTACGTCGTTTTGTTTACAGCGATAGATCATTTTTAATGCTCGCAAGTTCATCATCAGCATAGCGACGTAGCTTGATCTCGAAGCTTATTTTTTGTGCCACACCGCCTTTAAGAAAGTTTGATTTATCTTCACTGATATTTAAGATAATAAAATCACCTTGTACAAATCCATCCCTATCAATCATATTGTAGGGGATACCCGCATCAGCCATATCTCGCAATTTATCCAGAGAAAACTGACTATCTATACCGTTAAATTCTGGATAAATAACACCGGGCAAGGTGACTTCATCATTAGCGGGGCCTAGGTATTGATGCATGGCTCGCTTGCCTACTCTGTCATGTTGCGACCAGCGTTGTGCCGATGTGCGCTTAAACGTTTGGTAAGCTGCTGTCTTAAGCTCAAAGGTGAACTCACCGAGGATCATCATCATTGACCGTCACCATCGAACATAAAGCCGCCTTTTCTTCTTGTGTTTATTCGCTTTTGATTGCGTTTTTCTTCCATTATTTTAGCACTTACAACCTGCGCGACTTTTTCTTCATCCATACCTGGTGATGCGTGTACGTCAATATTTATGCTACTGTTATCCGTAAAGCTTCCATTGGCTACCAAACGCGGTGCGCTGGCTACTTTGACTTGTCCATGCATCGGGTCGTTTGCGGGGTTTCTTGCTGATTTAGGTATTTTATTTACAATATTCACCATGTCATCAATATTTGGGGAGTTTGAACCTAGCTTGTAATAGTTATGCTTTTTCATGCGATTACTGGCTTCTGCACGATTAAACCCACGGCTAAGACCGGACTTCCAGTTTGACCATGTTTTGGCTACATCGGGTATCTTTATATCGGGAATGATGGATTTTAGATTAATGCCATTCCACCATTTTACGAACTCTTTGCCTTTTTTTAATGCCCATTTTATCGCTTCTGTCCGCACATTTAGCTTTATATCTGAAAGCTCTACGCTAGCCCACCAAGTCATTAAGTCTGAATAAGTATCAATTATCTTGTATGCCATAGACATTAGAAACTCACCTACTGTTTCTCCAATATCTCCCAGTGTCCAGCTATTCCACCAACGCTGCAGACTATCCCAATTTCTATAAATCAAATACGCACCACCTGCTATGACGGCGATGACAGCACCGATGGGATTGGCCATCAATGCTACACCAATGCTTCGCAATACGGTGAGCACCAATGGAAATACTGTGCGCCCTAGCCACATTAAAACTGTACCTAGTTTAAAACCTTTGATACCCAATACGGCAAAAAGATAGCGAGCCATTGCCAATGGGCCTAGGATTGCAGCCATTGCTATGCCTAGACTGCCTGCCACAACAAGCAGTGCGCCCGTAACCAATGCAACTTGCGCGATGGTTGTTGCTAGCTCTCTGTTTTGTTCTATCCAAATATTGGCTTTTTCTAATACTGTGCCGACTTTATCAATGAGTGGCATAACAGAATCGAGTAAAAAATTACCAATCGTTCTTTTTATTCCATCATATTTATTACTAAGAAGCGCTAATTTATTAGCGCGAGTTGACGCACGAACATCGAACTCCTTTTGAATGCTACCTAGATACATTTCTTTTTTAGCTGTTAAATCGAGTGATTTCTGATACTGATCTAAATTACCAACCAATAAACTCACGTCATCTGAATATTCCGTGCCAAATAGATCAACTGTTAATCCTGCGCGGGTTGTTTTATCGACCTTACCAAGTATTTTAAGGAAGTTTGATAATGCTTTTTGTGGGTTGTTTTCAATATCTTGCGCAAGTTGCGTTGATGATATGCCCATTTCCTGCAGTGCTTTTTGAAACTTTTTACCCTGCTTTGGTGCAGTTTGTAGACGTTGCAACATCGAATTGATTGCAGTGGCGGCAACTTGTGGCGGTTTTCCCATGGCAATAAATGCATTAGTTAATGCCGCTGCTTGTATTTCAGTTAAGCCAAATTGTTTAGCGACACCGCCCACTCGCCCTAGTGCCTCGATCATTTCCCGCGCTTTTGCGGCACTGTTATCAGATAAGTGATTAATGGCATCGCCTAATAATTGGGTTTCACCAATGGTTAATTTGTAGACATTCATTAGCTTTGCGGTGGCATCGCCAGCTTCATCGGGAATCATGTCATATGCCGTCGACATTTTTGCAACTAGCTTAGTAAAATCTAATAGTTGGCTTTCTTTGATGCCTAGCTGACCACCTGATGCTGATATTTGCGCCAATTCATTTGCCATTAATGGAATGGCCCAGGTGAGCTTTTCCAATTCTTTTGAGTAAGCTTGCAAACCTTTAGGGCTAAAATTAGTTACTTTGCGCACGTCTGCCATAGATGACTCAAAATCTAAGGCTTGTTGCATTGGATTGGTCATTTTATTAATAATGCCATGACCGACTTGCGATGCGGCTTGTGAAACAAAGTTAATATTAGCCTGTGTTGCTAATATTCGGTTGCGCTCGCTTTTCGCTTTGCCTATTAGTCTTTGCTGTTGTTTAAGTTTTTTTAGTTTCTCGCCTTGGGTATCAAGTACTCTGTTAGCTTTTCTTGTGGCTTCGGCTATTTGATTTTGAGAACGAGTAAAACGCCTTGTTGACAACCCTGCTTCGTTTAATGCAAGACGAACGCCTTGCAGTTCTTGCTTTTCGGCTTGCTGGGCTTTCTTTAGTCTGTTTACTTTGTTTTTGGCACGTTCAAAATTATTGATCATCGTTTTTGTGGGCGAGTCTGTGCTTTTGAGTGCCAGTGCGAGTTCTTTCGTTTGATCTTTGGCTGCTTTTAAGGCAATGCTGGTATTTTTGCTTTGAGTTTTAAGATTTTTGAAAGCATCCATTTTCTTTTGTTGTTTGTTGAGCTTTTTTAGCGCTAATTCGGCATCTTTTACCTCCTCGTCTAGCCCACCCACGCTTGTCATGGCCTGCTTAATTGGCTTGGTTATTTTATCTATACCGTTTAGGATAACTTCCAACTTTAATGGGGTCATTTGTGATACAATCCAGTTATGATTATTTTCTATATTGGTGCTGCGCTTATTGTCTTTATGACTTTCTTATACATCGTTGTAGGCATTATGATGTTTTTTGAGACTAGCGATAATATTACTGATGACGAATTACCTTTTAATACTTCTGCAAAAGACCTCTAATCACCACTAGCCTCTTCGTTACTTCTTTTGATATTACTTACTGCAATGTCGTACCATTCGTAGAAGTCATCTAGACTCATATCCGCCATCTCGCTGGGTGGCCATGCCCCTATTCCGTTATTAATTGTTGCCCAGGCGAATTTAATGTCTGGTAGGTCTACTGCTAGTCCTCGAGATTCTCGTCGCTCGAGGAACCGACTAAAAAACTCATCACCGCATTGATTAATTTTTGCGAATCATTTATCGGCATATTCATGTACATATTTGGGGTGATTTGTGGCGTAGTAATTCGCGGCATTATGCGAGCATATGCACTGTCTGCCATTTGATAGAGTGAGGTTCTACCGCCGGCTTTATCCATCATTGCTGCATTGGGTGACATGACTGTAATTTCTGTGATGCTTTCGCCATCACTTCTTTCTAGCGGTTTTGATAGTTTTACAATAATTGAACCATCTGTGTTTTCTGGATCTGCCATTTTGTTTCCTTTTTGTTTGTATTTTTACCCCTACAATCCCCCTCTGTTATCGAGAGGGGACTGAAGATGATAAGAGTTGCTATTTAGTAGTTAAGACCTAAGTTGCGTCGGCGTTCGGCGGTGCGGTCAACGCCTCCGACACGTTCTACACCTGTTGCCCGGTCGATATAAACAATTTCTACACCATTCTTTATGTACTCGTAGTGAGAAATTGCCATTTGCACATCCATGCTGTTGTCGTTTCCTGACTCGATATCGCCCATATCGACTTCACGCCATCTGCCGTGCATGACGATCTGGATTTCGTCGAATTCACAATCATCCGACTCTGCCGATGCCATCATGCGTAGGCGAACACCCGCGTGGTTACATAGACCATATTTAGCGAGTAAAATATCGTTATGTTCTTCTACTGTGAAGCTGGCTTCTAGTTTATCGCCGCCTAGGTCGATTTCTATTGGGCCATCCATTACATCTGCACGATATTCTTCGAACTTACGCCCTAATTTTGGCAGTGTTATTTTCTTGATCGTGCCTGCAAGCCCCTGCCCATCGGCAAAGAGGTTAAAGGCTTTTATTTTTTTAGGTAGCGACATTGTTGATGCCCTCCGTTAAGTTTACGATATACTCATCCGTCATTTCTTGCACTAAGTCCAAGTTTTCTAGTGGCGGAACGGGTGTGTAGTTGTATTTGATGGTTAGTTTTCCACCTTTTACAATTTCTGGGGCATTTGCACCTGTTTCTATCCAACATTTACCGCCTAGAAGATATCCGCGAGCTGTCCAATCGGTTAGCTTTGCATTGATACTGTCGATAATGTCGAGGATTAAACCGCGGGACATAGGTTTGTCGATTGCCCAAAAGTTAGCATCACCGATTGTTCTAGCCAATACATCACCTGTGCGAACAAATGATTCAAATGCTTCGTTAGCATCTGATGAACAGGTTCGAGAACCCCACAGCCTATAGCCCTTATGCCTGATAATTGTTGTTATCTCATGCTCATTCAGATAATTAGCGTCGTTAACTGCGGTGTGTTGATCCCAGTAGACATCTTTGCTTAGCCCTGACACACCGCCAACGATTTCATTTGAAATTGCTTTGTGCCAGCCTTGCTCTAAGTCAATCTTAGCTCTTACTCCCATCGCACGGGCTGATGCTGCCAATACAATCTCTGAGTTTGACGTTGTGTCCCAGCCTACAAAATCTGGCCAAATTAGCATGTGGCGCTTATTACCAAAGTTGGCACGGGCGGCAACGGCTTCTGCTGCTGTGTTTGCCAGCATACCTGTGTAGGCAAAGCCGCGTGTTTTTTCCGCGACTTGTACTAGCTCGTTTGCCACCGCTTCGAGGTGATCCCAACCTGGTGCGCCGTAGATTTTACCTGTAAACCCGAATTTATTTTGTGCAGTTAAAAAAGCTTGGATGCCGGTCATCTTGCCTTCTGGTGTGACTGTGCCGATGATGTTGCTTATTGTTTCTGCGTCATCCACACCTTCGGCAACACGCACCATTATTAACAGTGGGTCTGTTTGATCTTTGATCGCTTCTAATGATTTTCTGAGCGTTCCTTGAGTACCTGATGCTGCTATATAGGTGTCTATATTGCCCGCTGATAACACTAACTCGTTTAGCGGGAAAACGGTAGCGTCTGCATCTGGCGCGATAAAAACACCCGCTATCACGGCTGTTTCTGTTGTTTTAATGGCGCGAGCTCCATCGCTAGTGTCGATGACTCTTACGCCGTGATAATACGTGTCTGGCATTTCATTTTCTCCTGTACGTCTCGCGACGTTCGTTGGTTTTGATTATTTGTTAATCATTTATTAATAATTTTTTTAAACAGGTGCTTCTGCGGGTGCTTCTGGGCTTGTGGCGGATTTAATTATCCCCGCAACAGCTACATTGGCGCCGATGACTTGATTTAGAATCTCGCCGTGTGTTTCTGGCTTTACTTCTAGCGTAGTCTCCAATTGACCTGCATCTAGCGCGCCAATAAAGGGCTTTGATAGCTCTGCAAGCTCAAGAGCGGAAGCTCTAACTTCAGCTAGTGATGTAGCAGTGGATAGCGCGATGGTTAATCGTGATATACCAATCAGGGCTAACAGTACGCCGTCTGCTGTTATGCCTAGCATGGATTCTGGGTCGGCTACGTTGGCGTAGATGACTTTGCGTAGGCTTTCACGTGCGGCTAATTTGTAGCCTTGCTCTACGATTTCATCAGAGGATACGGTCAACTCTTTGTCTTTTTGATATGCCGTGCCATTTATAATGGCGGGGGCTTTTAGTGTGACTTGTTTCATGGCTTATTTTCCTCGGTTACGCTTTGATTTCGATGATGCTTGCAATATCATAAATAATACTGGCGGTATCGGTATCGCCGATTATGTCGTGTTTGTAATCCACGCCCGTCGGTGACACTGAGTAGGTTGCAGTGATATGTCTAACGTTTTCATCGTCTGTTATGCTGGTTTCGATCACATCTGGCAGAATTCTTGTGGTGTTTACAAGCAGTGCTGGGTCAAACGTGTGATAAGTTGGGTTGAAACCGATCAACTCATACGATATACGGATATTGCCTGACCCGTGCTTTAAGATTGAGCGATAAAGTAGGTCGGTTGCGGGTCTAAATGCGGTGATTTCTGATTGTGTTACATCTAAAATCGGCATCGCGGTTTCTGTGCCTGTAAGCTTTAAACGGCAGGGAGAATACGGTGGGAGGCTTGAGAGACTGTTCATATTCTCAAGGGGTTGCCATGTGCCATTTATGTCCACCTCTGTCTCTATTGTTGTGCCCTCTGGTATTTCTGCCAATAGGCTTTGCTTGGTCGAGCTTATGCCGCCTGAAAGCTCCAGCGCATTCATTTCTATTAAGATTTCTGGGGTTTGTCCAAAGTTTGCTGTGCGTAATGAGAAGCACCAATCTTTTGCGATATCTTGATCCCAGTACTGGGCATCTTGTGTTAAGAATAACCCGCCTGTGTTGTCTTGATTTGAGCTGATGTTGACCATGAAATTAGCATCTGCAACCACAACCAAGGCATAGGATTTATTGGCTTTGAGCATAACTGGTCTGTCAAAATCAATATTTACGTTTGATTGTGCCGCACCCTGGAGAAGATCTGCCGATCTAAATGTACCTATCGCGAGCGTTTTACTTAAATCTGGCGCGCCAAAACTACTCTCGACTAAAATAGCACGAGGATTCGCGGTGGCTTGGTAAGTCGTTGGGGCCTGACAATTGAGCAACATGCCTGTTAAAACTTTTGCACTGGGCACTTGAAAAGTTTGCGCCATCATACTGCCCGTTAAATCTGCTTGGGCTTGCAAGTATTTATAGGCATTAATATTGTTGTTACGATATGCCCACCAGCGCCAATAGTAGCCGTAGTAGTAACGATAAATATAGTAATAACGCCAATAGTAGCTAGTGTTTACCGCTGCGTGTGTGGTTACTGATATAAATGAATATCTTGAAACCCAGCGTTGGTCTATATCTTCTGTGTAGTTTGGCAGTAGCCAATCACCTATTCTAGCAGCGCCTGATGGAAATTTCCTATCCATGGTTAATACGGTGTAGCCGTCATACGGCATGCGGATGCCACCTTCTACTTGCGCTCGGAACAACGGGTCTAGCGTGTCGCCGTCTGTGTTTTCTTGAAGATCGAGTGCATCCCAAAAGGGTGAATTTTGTTGTATGCCTAGGCTTGATGCGAGTCTCTCGGACTCTTGCACTAACCCTCGTGAGATGGCCTCTACCAATTTTAGGCGGTCTGGAATATTGCCCGATGTAATAGCCTCTTGGAGCTTTGCGATGGTTGGCACTTGCACCGGTGTATCAAGATTAAAGGTGATATCGCCTTGTTCTGTGATTAGTTTTGGCAGATTCGACAATACTTCTATTGCAAGCTCACGATCTTGATTGATTGCGCTGATTAAATTTTCTAAGTCGGTTGGCATTTTAGGATGCTCCCATTTGTTTTAGTTTTTGATTCGTTGTATTTTGCATATCTTGTTGGTGCAGAGCCTGTGCGTTTAAGCCTGATAGATGGGTAATTGTGCGAAGCCAAAGCCCTGGATGCTCGCCATTTAGTCGCTCTAGTGCTTCGTTATAAACTGCATCTGCTATTTGCTGTACGTCTATTGGGGTATAACTGAAGGTTAGCTCTGAGATGTTCTCTTTTGAGAGAATCGCGTAAAAGTCGAAGCTAAAACCGATGCCCTTGGTTAGCCCGCCAACTTCTGGCTGGTATGCACCGTACGCGTATAGCGTGCCGTCTGTTAATAGTAGCCCTATTTCTCTTATTTGACCTTGCACATCGGGCGGGATTAACCCACGCAGGCGCATAGCAGTGTCGCTGATACGATCTACGCTGATGATGTCTGACTCGTGAAAAGTAGTTGTTAGTGCTGTGACGGTTATTGCATTGACGGGGTCGCCTGAGCCAAATGCAATTTTGTCAATTGCTGGAAAGGCTGTTCCTGCTGATAGTGCTTCTAGCTCTTTGTCTATGCCTGCTTGTGTGATTTGTAATAACATTATTTAAGCGACTTCCCTAAGTTCTGCAAAGGTTGCAATGATTGTTGGTGTTTTAAATCTCAATATCGCTGAGGCTTCGCTGGTGTCGTGAATATGTGCCACGGCTGAAACGTGCCGGCTATCAATGACGGGCGTTTTTTCATTGATAAGCAGGCTGGTGTGAATGCTAAGGCGCTTGTTGCTTTTTATGGTTTGCAATACGTCTTGAAAGTTTGCCGATGTTAGTAACCAATAGTCTGCGCCGAATGTGATTTCTGCTGTGCCTCTGCCGCCTAAGTAGTAGTTATCCGCATTAAACCACTCGACGACTTCTGCATCTTCTAGCCCTAGCAGTTTTAGCGATGACTCTATTCCTGCTAGTGTTCCTTTGATTTGATGCACTTTGAATGCATTGGCAACTATTTGACGCTTCATGTCGATATTCCAATCGTCATTCCATACGTCTATCGAGAAAGCCCAGGCCAACCATGGCAATAATGATTCTGGACAGAACATCGGGTCTAGCAATGCTCTAATTATTGATGCGTCGGTACGCTCGTATTTGTTTGCTAGTACGGCTTCTAAATCCATTTCTAGCGCGGTTCTATTGGGTGGCAATAGTGTGGGATTCGTTGGATTACTCATCTATATTGCCTCCGTCTGTGATATTTATTGCGCTACAAAAGGCAGCTTGCTGTGTGTTTACAACAACGGGCAGGTCTGGATTTGTAACGACGGCACGGTATACGCCTTGTTGATGCAGTGCGGACTTGATGCCTGAGTCGGTTATGCTGTGACCTATTCGCTCGGCTTGCTTTCTGTAGTCTGATATCGCCTGATCTACGGCTTGCAAGGTGGGAGCGTGTGATGGGCCACGGTAGAATATTAGCTCTGCGTTTAATTCATATTCAATAATTTCTGCGCTTTGTACGGTGAGTCTGTCACCCATCGGGCGGGTGGTTTTTTCGTTTAGCGCATCATTAACAATATCGATAAGTTCTTGAGTGGCTTGCCCGTTGCCTTCGTGCGACAAAATGGTTACGACGACTTCTGTTGGATTGGGGCTGTGGGCGTAGGCATCTTTTACTCGCCCGTCCGCGCTGAGGGCATGGTAGACGTATTCGCCTTCTGGCCCTGCTGTGCTTCTGGCTTCCATGCTTAGGATCATTCTTCTGCGTAGTGCGTCGTCTGATTCTAAAATGGCTTGCTCGGTTATTGTTGCTTCTACAATGGTGAGGCGTGTTACGCCGTATCGCGCGGCTATTTGTTCTAAATCAGATCCTACTGCATAGGCTGGCATTATTGCTAGGGCCGCCTCGTCTATGCGTTGGTGTAAGTGCATTTCTTGGTAGACATCTGCTTGCAGAATTCTGACTATCGGGTCTGATTCTAGCTCTAAATAATAGAGTTCTCTGTTCGCATCGGCTTCTACTCGGTAGTAGCTTCCTGAGTCATCACTGATGTATTGCGCGGGCAAAATTGTTGGTTGTTGATTTTCGTCCATTAACAACGGCTGACGACCCATAAACTGGTCTTTGCGGATTTGCCATAGCTCTTCGAATGTGTAGTTTTTAACGATGGCGGGCTTGGGTAGGCGTGATAGGTCGTTGAATGTGAATGCTGTCATTAGCTTACACCTCTTATGCCTAGCGGGAATGATAGCTCTACACTGCTAGTTTTCCCTGGGGACACCCAATCTAGAACGTCACCTGTAAGCGTGATCTCTAGATTTCCATTCATTGTGGCTTTGCTGGTGTTTACTCTGCTGACTCTGAATCGTGGCTCCCATTTCCTGAGTGCTTCTACTGTTGATGCAAATATTTGCATCATGAGCGTGTCATTCATTGGCTTGTCTATTAGTTCAAAAAGGGTTGAACCGTAATCGCGGCGCATGACGCGCGAGCCTTTGGGTGTCATTAATATGTCACGCACGGATTGACGTAGATGCTGCAGTGCATCTATTGACCTTCCTGTTTGTGCGTCGATTGCGTTCATTTATTAATTTATTTGCTCGTTTCTATTTTTTACTTATCTATTATTTAATTGGGGCCGCTGGTGTTATCTTCACCTGCTATTACGCCACCGTGAATATGATTGTGTAGGCTTGTTCCTTGCCCTATTACGTCGCCTTGGGCTGTTACTTTTCCGGTTATTTCCACGTTTCCGTCTATGCTTGTGTTTCCTTCGATGCTTACACCGCCTTTGCTGGTGATGCTGGTTGTTGCGTCGGCTGGTAGGCTGATGCTATAGCTATGTGCTTCTCTATCGTAGGTTATGCTTGCGCCGTCTTTGTAGTAGTTTCCGCTGATGTTTTCGTCGTTTCCGAAGGTTTCAAATTGTTCTTGATATAATGCGGGTAGTACCATTGCTTGTGCTAGATCACCGTTGGGTGATAGTAGTAATACTTGTTCGCCAACTTCTGGACACCACCACGTGGTGTCGTGGCTTGCTCTTGTGGTTAACCACGGCAACCAGTCTGTTGTTAGATTTTCATCTTCTGTGCCTGATTGGACGCGCACGAGTGCGTTGTCGGTGTCTAGCTCAACTATTGCGCCTTCTCTGACTACGTTTGCGAGCTTTCTTTCTAGCTCTGAAAGTCTACGTTCTACGTTTGCGTTCATTTGCATAGCTCTGGCTTTAGACCTTTTGCATAATGGGTTTTTCCATTTTTACGATAAGCTGTTAAGAAACGGCTGCGCGGTTTTCTACCAGGCTTTGCTATTTGTACGTGCAACCATGCGCCGTATTCGTAGATTATTTGATCAATGTTTTTTCCACAATTATCCATCATCCAATTAGCGGCGTATTCGAGTGACTTTTTTGAGTCTCTTACATCTGCGGCGCAGGCTTCCATGTGGTAGCTTGTGCTTGAACCACCAATTTTTGTGTTTAGCGCTTTGCAACGATAACCACTAGTTACCGTTACTGGGCTTTTGATGTGGTCTCGATATGGTTGCAGGACATTTGTGCAGAGTTTTTTGGCATTGATTCTTTCTGCTTTGCTCATTGTGTTTTTTATGCCCAGCCGTGCAGCTGTTCGGCTGTGAATGAATTCAGATTCTGGAAAATTTTTGCTTAGGTTTTTTGGCTGACTCATGCTAACTCCAGATGCTTAATAATTATGTCACTTACTGTTCGTTTATCGTTGTCTGATAGTCCTAATAGTTCTCGTTTTGCGAGGTCAAAGTAGCCTGTTTTATCGCCATTTTTGTATTTAATACGTTTACCAAACTGGTGGTTGCTGGCTACTTCGCTGGCCCTTCCATAAAATCCTATTTCGCCACTGTTTTCGGTAACATTTAGTTTTATTGATTTGCCTATTTTTTTAAACATTTTGCCTTTTTTGTTTTTTCTGGGCGCAAAATTTGAGCCATCGGGTGCTTTATTTGCCTTGATTCTTTGACGGTTTGACTTTCTTAGAAAGGTCATTATTTCGCGCATGGCTTTTTTTCGACCCACTGGGCTTAGATGGGTTAGCACTTTTAGTAGCCCTGCTGTTATTTGATCATCTACTAGCATGTGCTTGTGTCGTCTTTGCTTTTTGTTATTTTGTCGTCTATATCGAAGAAAATGTTAATATTGATGGTTTCGTTATTATTCCACTCAATGGTGTAATCCATTTCTAGGGTTTGTTTTTCTGTGTACATCCAGTAGATTAGCTGAAGCATTAGTTTGTTAATGTCTCCACCAAAACCTTCTATATTTAGATGCATGACGTGTTCGTTGCGGATTATTGATTTCGAACTTTTATCGTCAAAGTTGAATTCTGGCTCTGGTGCATTCGGGTCTTGTAGGTATTGGTCTTCTTCTACTATTGTGCCTTTTACGCGACCGTGTGTGTCACCAAAACGGACTTGCTCGCTCTTTAGCTTTATCACTTTTTCGAGGTAGGCTTGA
>Ga0256839_1002821_pt1 | contig 18796 bp, 19 predicted proteins | sample 354166metaG_FD_185968 | JGI IMG/M metagenome (GOLD analysis project Ga0256839, IMG submission 185968) | Hydrothermal vent microbial communities from Mid Atlantic Ridge, Atlantic Ocean - 354-166 | ecosystem: Environmental > Aquatic > Marine > Hydrothermal vents | place: Atlantic Ocean: Mid... | reverse complement strand
CACGAGAGGGGCGCGAGAGAAAAAAGAGATGAAATTTGGCTGATTGAGGCGAAAATCGCAGGGAATACCTAGGTATTCGCAAGGTTTTCAACGAAAATCAGGCGTATTTCAGCCTTTTTTATCCGTGTATCCTTTCGTGCAAAGGTCTCTTTTAATTGTTTTTAAATTTTATCCCCCCCTTTTCTGCTACTTAAAACACTCACGGGAAGATAAAACTTAAAACGGCCAGTATTTTGATAACCACTGTGTCCCAATACCAGCACGTGCGGTATCACCACTCATGCCAACATCTTTATACACCAATCGAACATCCGCGACTTTAACCGAGGATATCGTATTATCGGGTCGAATATCTTCGGGTCGAATAATGCCGGCAAACTGCACCACTTCATCACCATCGTGAATGGTAATCCATTTTTCACCTTTTACCACTAAATTACCATTTGAGATGACCTCAACCACCGTCACCGCAATCGAGCCTTCTAAGGTAGAGTTTTGCTTAACATTACTCTTTCCAGAAAAAGAACCCTTTGAACCATAGCCTAAACTCAGCCCTTGTACTGGTGCGGTTATTCCATCAATTGCCTTTCCAAAAATATTATTCGGTGTCGTAATAGAGAATGGGGTTGTCACACCATAGTCCTGACTATTTGATTTATCATATTTCGCCTCATCTTTTTTATTGGCCGACATACTTTCAATCAAATTAATAGTAATAATATCGCCAATTCGATGCGCTCTCGAGTCATCAAATAAGCTCATCGCTCCCTCTTGATACAGTGACCCATTTTGAGTCTGAACCACTTGAGGAATATTGAGAGGGTAGCTTGGTGCATAGTTGGCTAATTGATGGCGCTCTGGCACACTACTGCACCCACTGAGAACCAGAGTAACAAGAACTAACCCACCTGTTAATTTGACTAAATGATTCATTTCACCCTCTCCTCAACACTCAATTAAGTATTGTTATTTAAATATTGCATCATGCCATCCGCTGCCGAGATCGCTTTGGAGTTCATTTCGTAGGTTCTTTGTGCTTCAATCATACCAATCAACTCTTCAACGGTATTGACGTTAGAAGCCTCCAAAGCGCCTTGAATAATGGCTCCCGCTTCTGCTGTTTGCGGGTTATTCACATTGGGCGCACCACTGGCGGTCGTTTCCATATAAAAATTTCCTCCGATAGATTCCAGTCCCGCTGGGTTAATAAAGGTCGCAACCTCTAGCTGTCCTACCTGATTTTGGGCGGCATCGCCAGGTAAGGTAACAAACACCCCGCCATCTCGTGAAATTGAAATCTCGGTTACTTCAATTGGAATATTAATATTAGGCTCTAACAGATACCCTGATGAGGTCACGATATCGCCGTTTTGATTCACTTGAAACGAACCATCGCGGGTATACATAATATTCCCTTCTTGATCTAGGGCTTGGAAAAACCCCTTACCATCCATTGCAATATCCAGCTGATTTTCAGTCACCATAATGTTCCCTTGGGTATGAATTTTTTGCACCCCAATGGCTTTAACTCCTGTCCCCAACTGCAAACCAGAGGGCAGTGTACTGGACTCTTCTAAAGTCGCTTGCGCACCCGGTTGACGAACATTCTGATACAGTAAATCATTAAACTCTGCACGCCCTGTCTTATAAGCATAAGTATTGGCATTTGCTAAATTATTTGAGATCGCAGCCAAACGAAACTGCTGCGCTTCTAAACCGGTTTTGGCAACATAAAGTGCTCTATTCATAATAAACTCCTAACCTTTTACTTTAATGACAACAGTGCATCAGATTTTTGTGCATGTGATTTACTGGTCGACATCATTTTGATTTGTAATTCATATTTACGGGAGAGTTCGATCATTTTTACCAACGCTTCTGCAGTATTCACATTACTGCTCTCTAAGGCACCACTCATCACTTTGACATTTTCTTGTACTAGCGGTGCAGCATCGTCTTTTAAACGCGTGTAACCATCCAACCCTTTTTCTAAATTCTGAACGTCAGGTTTAACCAGACGTAAACGATCCAGTACGACCAACTGATTACTGGCTTCTTCCGCAGGCACAATTGAAATGGTGCCGTCGCTACCAATCGTCATTGATTTGACTGGCGGAATATTAATTTGAATGCCATTTTCGTTTAAAACAGGATTCCCTTTCACATCCACCAAGCTACCATCTGCTAAAACCTGCAGGCTAGCACTTCTTACATAGGCTTCATCACCATTTGGCGCTTCAATGGCTAAAAAACCATCCTCTTTGGTTACCACATCCAACTCACGTCCTGTCACTTTAATCGCGCCTGCAGAGAAGTCCGTTGCAGGACGCTCATCCATAGAGTAGGTACGAGAATGCCAACCAGGACCCTCCATGTGTTGTGCTCTAAAAATATTGAAGTCCTGCTTAAAACCATCTGTATTTGCATTGGCGAGGTTATTTGCATTATTTGCCTGAGAGAGCATCACTTCTTTAGCGCCACTCATTGCAACATATAGCATACGATCCATAGACTGGACTCCAATTTAAATTCATTAAAAATATGGGGAGGCTAAAAAGGTAACCCCCCCCAAATGAAACACTTATATTTAACAGGGTCTAATGCCCAGATGTGTTTCCTTTGTGTGTTAGCATTTTGACATGCTCTCTTTTCAATAGAAGATACAGCAGAGAACGTGCCAGCTCTTAGATAAATAAAACTAAAGGTTCTAGAAAATGGCCGATACACTTATATAGGAAGGTTTTGCCATGTGGCAAAAAAATGCCGGCAAAAATGCCGGCAATATTAAATAAAAATAGCGTTTTAAACGTTTATAAATTTAAAATGGTTTGCGTTAACGTTTGAGAAGTTGACAAAACTTGCGCTGATGCCTGATAAGTTCGTTGCGTTTGAATCATATTCACCAGTTCCGCTGTGGTATCCACATTGGAGTACTCAAGCGATCCTTGAACAATCGATCCCATGCCATTATTATCGGGACTTCCTAACTGTGCGGTACCCGAGTTAAAGGATTCCGCATAGGTTTGCCCCCCCAGTTTATGCATCGCGTTTTTATCCGCAAAGTTTGCCACCGCAAGCTGTGCAACAGGAATCGCTCGACCATTTGAATAACGCGCCTCAATCACCCCATCTCTTCCCGTTGAAAGCCCAATTAAATCCCCTATTTCATACCCATTTTGACTCACTCCGCGAATATTATAGCTCCCCGAATACTCGGTCATATCACTTAATTCTGCCGTCATGCTAATTGGGTCAACCGCTCCCGTAAGCGGGTTATTAATTAACCACTGCATATCAGGTTTCAAGGTCCCCGTATCCGTCCAGCCCGCTAAATCATCAAAAATAGGCTCTCCATTGAGTCCAATGGTTGGCGAATCTCCCGTAATCAGTGCAGGGTCCTTACTGTTTGGCTCATAAACACGCTGTAAAACGCCTTTATCATCAAATCGCAACTCAAACACCAGTGCCGTATTACCACCATTTGCCTGAGCGGTTGTTGTATTATCTACCCCACTTGGAATATAGTTACCCGTCTCTTTATCTAAATCGGACACCGTATAACGAACAAACCAGCTAGTATACTTATCGTTATTCCCATCCCCATTAAAATCTACATTCGAGTTTCCTGTATCGACAACCGCACGTTTAAAATAGTCTGCAGTAATTCGATGCTCACCCCCTAATGAATCATGAATCGTCTTATTTGTTGAGAAATCAGGAAAACCACTGTATGCCGTCGGTGAGTTGACTGGATCAATAATCTCAGCTAAATGCGCAGCTGTCCCAACCGAATCCGTTGTCAATACACCAGTATTATTTGCCGAATTATAAGCCTCTTGCCCATCTAAGTTAATATCAAAAACCATCTCAGACGTTGCTCTCGGCACCTTATTTATTTCATCTAAATCAATCGCGCCAAGTGTAGTCGAAAAAACAGCATCCTGCTCCGTTGAAAGCGCATCATTACGGGCATACCCCTGAACAGGATTTCCCGTTTGATCGGTCAAAAAACCATTTTTATCTAACTTAAAAGAGCCATTACGAGTATAGATCGCCTCATACTTACCCGACGCATCTCCCAATACAAAAAAACCCTCGCCATCCAAGGCCATATCAAGATCTCGACCCGTCCCATTAATCGTTCCCTGTGAAAAATTTTGTGTAATCGATTCAACCAATACACCATTTCCTGGTGAATTTTGACTGCCAGAAAACATGTCTGCAAATTCTGCACGCGAGCTTTTAAAACCAAATGATTCGGCATTCGCCAAGTTGTTCGAAATGACAGCTAAACCACTTGCCGCCGCATTAATGCCACTCACGGCATTTAGATCAAAGTTTGCACTCATAATAACGCTCCTTTTAAATCGCTCCCTTCAACCAAATGCATTCACCATTCATTGATTAGAAACGATATTTTTGTACTATTTTTTAACAAAGCATTCCATGCTTTTATTAGCCACTAATTTCTCGAACCGTATCCATAGCAACTTTCTCTCCCGTTGCCAAGGTCAACGTCATCGAACCATCCGAACCAATTCCAACCACATTAACTCTTGAACCAACCACCGTATCAATCGATTTTGTTTCACCGTTACGATCCGTTCCATAAGCAGTAATTGAGTAAACCCCATCGCTACGAGTCGCACCAACATCATCCAAACCATCCCATTCAATGGACTTGCTCGCTAAGCCATCCCACGAGGTTTTTTCATTATCCGATAAAAAATCCATATAATTTAATTCCTTAACAATGCCATTCTCATCACTGATTACAACCGTAATATCACTAAATGGCTCATCGGTCTGCAAGTCAAAACGTGAAACTTGCTCACTTGAGTGTGAAAACTGATCCGACTCTACTTGAACATTTTTACCAATCAATGATGCGCCCTGCATCGCTTGCAGGTTGTTGAAACTTGCAGACATCGCTTGAATAGAGTCATTCATATCATTCGTCGCTTCAAGCTGGCTCATCTGGGTTAAATCGGTCACAAAATCCGTTGCATCTACAGGTTCAGAAGGGTCTTGGTTTTGTAACTGCGTGGTTAACAGCAACAAAAAATCATCCTGATCCATATTATTTGCAGAAGAGTCCACTGTACTGGTTGAGTTTTGTTGCAACGCCGTTAAATAATCTGAATTTCCCACATTAATACTGGGTAGTAGTTCAGCCATGACAATCTCCTTTTTAAAGCCTTAAATTTATTTACCGAGCTGTATTGTTTTTAATAACAACTGCTTTGAGGTATTCATTACTTCAATATTGGTTTCATAAGAGCGTGACGCTGACATCATATTGGCCATCTCCTCAACCACATTTACATTAGGTCTAAAGATATACCCTTCCCCATTTGCCATGGGGTGATTTGGATTGTATTCCATCTTTAGTGGCTCTTGGCTCTCAACAATTTCCTTAATACGCACGCCACCTTTTGGCTCATTCTGACTGCCCTCTAAAATAGTTTGGAATACAGGTTGTTGAGAACGATAGGTATCTTCTGCATTTGAACTAATACTGTCTACGTTGGCCATGTTGGATGCAATGGTATTTAAACGTACCGTTTGTGCATGCATGGCGCTGGCTGAAATATCTAATATGTTAAACATGATCTTGATTCCTTATAAAACCGTTATTCATCTCTACTCACCTTTCAGTGCGCCACGAATACCTTTAATTTTGCTATTCAAAAACTCTAATGTTGCTGTCTGCTGAATACCATTCTCCATAAACTTAGCTTTTTCAATGTGTGCTTCAACGGTATTACCATCCAAGGCTGGTTGCGTTGGCTGACGGTACATTAAAAAAGCTGAGGTACTGGAAGTGCTTTCTACAGCAATATGCTTGGAATTTGTTCGAGCCATCTCAAAGCGCTCCGAAGAACCAAAATCGCCATGCGCATCCTTCAAGGCCGCCCTAAAGTCGATGTCTCTTGCTTTAAAGTTTGGCGTATCGGAGTTGGCTAAATTATTGGCTAACACTTCCGCACGTGCGGAACGCACTCTAAAAGCTGTTTCATGAATTCCAAAAATTGATTCTGCCATCACACTTTCCTTTCACTCTTAATAACACTGTAGAGAGCAAAGCAAATAAAATGCCATAGAAACAATTTTGTATCAAACAGACCTAAAGTTTTATTTTTAAGTGCCACTCGGCCATATCTGAAAAAACTTTAATGCTTTTTTCAGATATAAAAAAACCCGCTACAAATGTAGCGGGTTTTACTAAGAGGTCAAATAAAAAAGGCTACCACTTGTTATTTTCAAATAGCCTGCCCTAGATAACTACCAAGTTCTCACAATATCTCCTACTTGAACCACCCCTTTTTTAGCGGTTAATTCAGCAACCGCAAACTTAGGTAAAATACGTTTTATTTTTAAAAATGCACCTGGCTTCCGATCCTCTCCTAGCTCTGAGCCTCCAAACCGAATAGGACGACCCGCAATATGATAAACGGCAAGATCATCCCCTACTTTTGCCCCTGCCTCCTCATGTAAATAAATAATGTATTCGCCATTTTGGATGTCAATCACCTGACTTTCAAATGGCTTGCAGTGCAAAAAGTTCAATACGTCTTTTGCTTGGGCATTCAATATTTCGTTAAAGACCTTCCCCGTATCTGTGGCAAAAAAAGCATTACTACCAAAAGGACGGTTACGCCCAACCAGTACATCCCCTTCTACATCAAAGCTCACTCTATTTTGATGAAGAGTACTTTTTTTCAGCAAATCCACCAAATACCAGTCTACTTCAATATAACGCGTATCAGGCTTAACCTCTAGGTTATAAAAGCGCTTTGCGGTATTGAACATCCCACTATCAGAGTGGGTCGATAATGAACGTACAATGGTTAACAGTAAAAACTGTGCACCGGTTTGATTGCGAATATCATTTAATAGTTGAGAGTCTAGGTTTGGTGTAGCAGTTTTATTAGGCTGTAAGTCGACGGGATTTAATAAAAGCGTGAAATTCTGATGCCCCTTTTTCTTAATTCTTCTCTCCAACTCAAGCTGATAACCTGGTAGTAGGTTCGTTATATCTCTTGCTTCACTGGCAAACGGCATTACAACAGGGGCAACTGCCAAGCGCGTTTGATATTGATTTCCCTCAGACCCAGCACAGATACCCACTTCTTCGGTTAAACAAACATTTAAGAAAACCTCATAATTCAATGCCCCCTCCTTGGTTTGTCCGTAAAGATCTTCAGGGTCTTCAAACCCCTCTTTCGTAATCGTATAGCTTTTAATCTTACTATGAGAGGTGAAGCGTGCACTGTCTAAGGTAAGTTGATACCCCTCAACCGATTGATCGGTACGTATATTGACATTCCGCTTAAGGCTCGCCATCTTTAAAGCATCCCGAATGGCCATTTTACGTGCAAAGGCTTGATCGACCCCTGCCATACTCGCGCTCCCTTTTACATCAACACAAGGTATCTCGGGCACACTTTTTGGAATTGCCGATGGTGCGGGTTTAGAAATCAACGGTGCATTGCTCTCTTCTTGACAACTCTCACCCCCTTGCTCGCATAAAAAGTCAAGCACGCCTGCCTGACTGTAACCAGACCCAAAAAGCATCATAAGAGCGATTATTTGTAGCTGCCAATTTCCCCACATACCCTTCAAGCCCTTTATTGTTGGTGCTTCTCTATTTGACTGATAATCGTTTGTGCCAACTCATCCGAATGCCATTTAGAGATAAAGACATTAGCGCCGACCTTTTCCGTTAAGGAGTCATTAAACCCTCCGCTTAACGAGGAGTTTAATACCACAAAAATATCTTTTAGCCTCTCATCTTTACGAATACTGGTCGTTAAGGTATAACCGTCCATTACGGGCATTTCAATATCTGAAATCACCATTAAAACCTTATCAGCAATAGACACACCCCCACTATCCGCCTCGTCAGCCAGCTTCAGCAAAAAGTCCAACGCCTCTTTCCCATTATTTAAAATGGTATACTGCAAATCTAGCTTCTCAAATACACTCTTCAACTGAGAACGAGCAACCACCGAGTCATCCGCCGCAACAATAAAGTAGTTTTGACCCTCTAGATCTACCTTATGCTGAGAGATAAACTCATCTGAAACATCATTAGTTACCCCTGAAACTTCCACCAAAACTTTTTCAACATCCACAATCTCAACAATCTGCTTTTTTGCACGAGTAATGCCTGTCAAATAGTTAACACCCTGTAAAGTCGGCGGCGGGGGTAAAATATCCTCCCAACGCAAGTGAATAATTCGATCTACATCCTCAACTAAAAAGCCTTGAATCGAACTATTAAACTCCGTCACAATGGTTAAACTTTTTTGATAGTTTTTAGGGTCTACAGGCTCAAGATCTAATGCCTTAGCCAGATCAATCATTGGCATGGTTTGCCCTCGAATATCTGCCACACCAACCACTCTTGAGTCTGATTTAGGTACAGGAGAAATAAATGGAGTTCGGATGACCTCCCGCACTTTAAATACATTAATACCAAACAGTTGCGACCCTTTAATGGTAAAAAGCAACAACTCCATGCGATTCATGCCTGCCAAAGAGGTTCTTTGATCCACACCAGTTATAAAGCTAGACATAATTTAACGCCACCTTTTATCTATTGAGAGCTTTTCTGTGAGGCTCTCCAAGTTATTTATTCAACAAGATTCAAAAGGGTTTGAAACTCATGTTAATATTTAATCTATGAAAAAAACGATGTTACAACTCATTATTGCATTGACCATGCTAACGAATCCACTCCTAAGTTTACAGGCAGATCAAACCAGTTCTTCCAGTCAATACCAAGCACACAATGAAATTTATACGCTGGCTTATGAATATCTAAAGCAAAAAACTGACCAAAAAATATTTGATGCAACGTTTGATTTAAAAAAGTTCAGTCCAACGCTTAGCCTACCACGTTGCCAAACCCCTATTACACTGAAAGACCGAAATCCAAATCGGGTATCAGGTCGCATAACTCTCGCTGTATCCTGCGAACAACCCACTTGGCGCGTCTTCGTTCCTGTCGTCATTACAGGAAAACTGCCCGTCATTTTAAGCGCTAAAGGAATCCCCAAACAAGCCGTTATAAAAGAGGAACATGTTAAAAAAGTACTACTGCCCTACCAAAAAGTACCCAAGGGGCATTTAATTAACATTAATACAGCCATTGGCATGAGAGCAATCAAGGCAATTCCTGCCAACAAAGTATTAAAAATAAAAGATTTATCCCCCCCTTACTGGGTATTTAAAAAACAACAAGTTAACATTATTACCCGTATTGGCGACATTGAAGTCAAAGCCTTAGGCATTGCGCTTAAAAACGGGGTCGAGCAAGAGCAAGTTCCTGTTAAAAATTTATCTTCTCAAAAAATTATAAAAGGCATAGTTATTGCTCCAAATACAGTATTAATTCCGTAATAAAAAAAATTAAAGTTTTCTGATGCATTGCCGATATAAACTTCAGAGACAAGTAAAAATACTGTTAAAATAGCAGTAACAAGCAGGTGTGAGGCCGACCATGGACATTAAAAACATAAACAATAATTTGGCACTAAATCGCTCAAATGACTCTATCAAGCCTTCTAATAAAGAAGGAGCTGAGGCGGGTTCAAAAAACACTTTAGTCAACACCGATAAAGTGACCTTAACCCAAGCGATGACCCAAATGAGCAACTTAGAGCAAACGGCGCGTAGTGTCAGCACAGACAATAGTGCACGTATCGCAGAACTAAAACTTGCCATTCAAGACGGCTCTTACCAAGTGAATGCCGAAAAAGTTGCGGATAAATTATTACAGACTGAAGCCCTGTTTTCTAGAGCATAGGTGTCTCTCTTATGACTCAAGATCAAGCCAATAACATTCAGAAAATTGAAGAACTGCCCTCACAAATTGCTCAATTTTTACAGTTATTGGAATCATTTAAAGAAGCGCTTCTCTCAGAGTCACAAGCCTTAAAATCTAATAATACCGAGCAGCTCTCAACCACTCTTTCGGTTAAAAACGAACTCTCAGAAAAAATTTCACAACTCACTCAAGCAATTGAACAACAGTTAAATACTCAACAATTAACACTCTCCGTACTACTGAGCTCTGAGATTTCTCCAGACTTACCTCAAACCATGCAACAAAACATTCAACGCCTTATTCTACTATCCAATCAGTGCCATGACTTAAACCAAGCTAACGGCATATCTATTCAAATTTTAAACAACATAAATCAACATACACTTAAGATCCTTTCTGGACAAGAATCACCCAACATTAAACTCTACGGTGCCCGAGGAAAGACACAAGCAACGAAGCCAACCAAAAACCCACTTGGAAAAGCTTAAAAACAACAACAACCCGTACCCGCCATACACCAGCCGCACAATACTTGGCTTATTTTCTGCTTTACTCTTATTAAATTCAAAATATAACAGAAATAATGTCTAAATTTCCGTAAAATAAAATCCCATCATATTTATACGAAAGAGAGTTTAAAAAATGCCAAAAGATCAGCGTTCCTTCTATCGAATTGATGTCATGATGCCGTGTAGCTATCGTATTCTTTCAAAGCTAGAAGCAGAAAATACACCCCTGCCTTTTACACCTGATGCAAAATACATTGAAGAGTATTTTATGCAAAACTTAGCGCAGCTGGATGAGCAAATCAATGAAGTTATCTCTCATATCAATCAAAAAAGTGCTTTATTAGCAACCGCCTTAACGGCAATGAATAGCAAAATCAACTTCATATTAAGCACCATTGACAATAAACAACTCACTCGTGCCATTCCACAAAGACTGGTTAATCTCAGCGGTGGGGGGATTGCTATTAATATTGAAGAGAAAATAGAGCCCAGTGATAAACTAGATTTATTAATAAAGCCTTTACCCAATGAAGCGCCTATTTTAGTGCGTTGTAATGTCGTCAAAATTACACCGCTAAATGAAGAATCTTCTGGCGCACTCGTTGCACTGTCTTATGAAAACTTAAGTGAAGATGATCGCCGTAAACTCGTCTATTTTATTCAGGCAAAAGAGATTGAACTGGCACAACAAAGCCGAAAGGCTGAACGCTAGCCCTACCGATGGATATGGATAGCCAAATCTAGAAATTTGGCTTGTAAATCATTCATTGTTAAAATGAGCTTTTACTTCTCAAAATATGTGGTAACCGCAAACAAATTAAAACTGTAAAGGGGGGGGCATTTTTGCACATTAAGGAAAGGTATAGCGCTTATCGGCTCGCTCTAACCTTTTTTTATCTCCCCCCTTAAGAAGTTTCTCAACTTTTTTTTCTAATGCATTCACCTTAGCCAAAGCTTGCTCTCCCTTAGCCTCACGTGCACTTAAGGATTTTAAGCTATTTTTAATCACCCTATCTTGTTTAGCAACCTTTCCTTCCAAAATACGAACACGCGTACTGATGCTTGCTGCATCCGCAATGCCCTGCCAAATAAATAAGCCTAAAACCAATGGAATCATTATTTTATATTTTGTCATATTAACGTCTCCAACCACACTCTCGGTAAAACATAGGATTTATTTCTAGAGACCTTTGCACGAGAAGGGCGCGAGAGAAAAAAGAAATAAAATTTATCTGATTGAGGCGAAAATCAGGCGTATTTCAGCCTTTTTTATACCCCAGGGTACCCTCTCTCTTGAACACGCTCAATTCACCCTGTCTGTGCATCCTTTCGTGCAAAGATCTCTTCTAATACGAACTGACTTGATATACCGATTCAGGATTTAAGGCTTTCATTTTGCTTGCTGTATAGACAAAGGTTTGCTCAAAAAAGCGTTTATCGACATAAACCTCTAAAACCGTTTCATAATTACGGTCTGCCATTGGAGTGACACTGACAATTCTTGCACCACGAACCACTGCATTGACTCGTGCTCTAAAACTATCGCTTTTTGCCGTCATCGTTGAAATGGAGGTGTTACTATCAATTTTAATTCCATAGAGCTGTTCAGCAAGCGCACGATATGCATCAAGCTTAGAGGCTCTAATCGCCATCAATCGACGCTGCCCTGGTGTATAAGCACCAAAGGTACTTTCTGCGCCATAGCCAATGCCTGATATTTTCATTAATTCTGGCTTACTCTCAGCAACCGGAGCTTGAGTAACCGTGGGCTGAACAATGGTCGCGGCCTGACTTGTTGGCTTAACACCCTCTCCAGAACTACTTTGTTGTTGCATACACCCACTCAAGGCAAAGACACTTGCCAGCCCCACGAGACTTGCTTTTAGAACAGCTTGCTTTTTCATTGTTCTATACTCCATTTTATTTTTTTGTAATAACGAATATTTTCAATCGTCTGTCTATGGATAACTATCCCCTACAGACTGGTCATAATAGATTGCATCCGGCGCACTGTATTGATATGGATTTTGCCCCTGTTTTTTGGATTTAGCCGCTTGCTCTTTTTCGGCCACTTTTTTCTGTTGCAAAACCAACTGTTTTTCAAGGTTCTTAATACTTAATAATAAGGCTTTATGTTTCGATTGAATGTCTTTCACTCTGCGATTAACTTCATCAATTCGTCGCTGTGCGGCAATCATTTTCTTATTCACCGAGCTGGCCAACTTTGCCGTTTCAACACTTGGCGGACTCACGGGCAGAGTTGCCGCTGGTGTTTTTATAGAACTGCCCGGTGTCGCCGCTGTAGAACTGTGTGCATTAAGACCTAACGGATCAATGAGGTCATGTTTATTCGCCGAAGAGGCTGGCGCTTGTACTTCCAGTAAATCAGTCGACAACTCTTCTAACTGAAAATTAAGTGCATCAATTTTCTTTTCAATCGTTTGAATGGATTCACTGACACCCATAACACTTCCAGCCATACGCTCTGCACTCACTTGTGTCGACTCAATCAGTGTCTTGGTCTCCTCGTCCATTGCTGCTCCCTTGGCAGCAAAGACACTCCACACCCCAATTCCAATTCCAATCAAAACCAATACAACAAGTGTTGATCCAAAAATAATGATTAATTTTTTAATAGATTCCATATCTTCCGCCGTCATCTCTTTAATTGGGTTGGGCTGCATTGTTGTGGGTTTTACCGGAGGTGATGCCTCCTCCTCTGAAACTGCTTTTTTTATAGCTGGCTGATTTTTCCCTGAATCAACGGAGCTGTTTTGAATCAAATCACTGGCATTATCCATCTCCACTTCTGGCAGCGGCTCTTCAACCTCCGATGCGTTCAATTCAGGCTCCGTACCAGATTCTGGTAGAGTCACTTCATCCAATAAAGAGTCAATCGCATCCTGACCTTCAGAGTCATCATTTTTTTCAGCAACCTCTAACTCCGCCTCATCAAGTAGCGCATCAATACTGTCTAGATCATTTGGGTCAAAGGTTTCATCTGAAGCGGCCACTATTGACATCCTTTACAATAAATAAAAACGGTACAACCGATCACTCACTCTAAAATCTTTGCATAAGAGGGTACAAAACGCAGGACTTCAACCTTCTTTTCTCCGTGCGTTCTCTCATGCAAAAATCTCATTCTGAACGCTTTAAACAAAAAGCGAACTATTGAGTATCACGCGAGTCCAATGAATAGATCACTGGCAGTAGATAAAATTGTCCTATCGAGTCCGAAATAATCGTTCCAAATTCGGTGTCAAGAGACAACGCTAAGCCATTAGAGATCAGTGGATTATTCACAATCTCAACTGCCACTTGACCTAAAGCATAAAATAGACCACTTTTATTGATTTGTTCATTTTTTTCGACTCTTTTTTGCCATGTCTGATAAAGGAGGGGGGGAAGTAGCGCATAAGTGTTATGCCATGAAGCCTGATTTTCGGCTAAAAACCGAGCGGTTGATGTTTGGATGGGAAACCAAACGTGCGGAACATCTGTTAACTGATAAAAATTTAAAATTGGTGCGATCTGTATGGCGTTGCGTTCTGAGACAAATGAGATAACCACTTCGATATCCTCTCTGACTCTGGGTTCAAACACTAAAGAGACGCCTATTTTTTTCTGCAACCAATGCTTTCTTGCCTTTGAATGCTTAACATTTGTCGCCTCTTCAACCGCCTCACCAACCGTTCTTTTAACCACTTGATGTAGATACATCCCTGATTGATCGGAGGAGTGCCATTTTGAATAGAAAGCGGATTCTAATTTTTGTGAAGTATTGCTATCTTCACTTAAAACCAATATATTTCGATAAGCATGTGTCTCTAAAAAGGGCATGAGTTGTGTAACCCCTTTCACACGACTGGGAGAGAGCGCTCTTTCATGTCCGTTTAAAAATGGCATCTCATTAAAATAAAGTATTGGAATACCAGTATTTAACGCCTGCCACTGTGTGGCAATTGATTTACGAAGGGGGCCAAAAACAAAACTTGGCTCATAATGCTTCGCCTGCTGCCACACATCAAAAGCGGAGTCGTATAACGCCGTATCTAAAATAACCAAAGAGCCTAAAAAATCAATCTCTTCAAGCCCGGAGAGCAAACTCTCTAATAGTTGATTACCAACGCGTTCAAAATCTCCCGTTAAAGGAAGTAAAATCGCAACAACAGCATCCTTATCTCCTGAAAATTGTAATGGTTGAATCCCACTCACAATCAAATGTGAAGCCATCTCTGAGGGCGAAGAACTTTGTTTTAACACGATAGGCTGTTGCTTTAAACGTGCGACTCGTGCTTGAAAGCGAGGTAAAACGCCCATTTTATCGAGCTGATGAAGATAGTTTTTTAACGCGTTCTCTCGCCCTCTTTGGTATGCCAACTCGGCTTTTAAAATCAATATCTCTTGATCAACTCTCAATATCTGATCTTCAACAGTCTGATTTGACACTTGATTCAGATCTTCACTCTGACCCGTCATAGAAAAGGGAGTAACATCCGGCGCAAGCAAATCCTCCCATTCATGACGCTCATTGGCAAAGATTGCCGTTGGCAAAACTAACAGGTTTAGCAACAGCCAAAGCGTAGCCAAAACGTTCATTTGGAACCTATCTCAATCAACCAATAATGACTAACAGAGCGTTTTAGAGACGATTTCATAAACATCTTTTGAAAGCCCTTTATGGCTTAATATTTTCGTTAATGACTCTCTCATTTTAACGCCTCTTGCTTCATCATAGCGCTGCCAATGTGTAAACGGCGCAACAATTCTTGCCGCCACTTGAGGGTTAATCCCATCTAATTTAATGACCTGTTCTGCTAAAAACTCATAACCACTCCCATCAGCACGATGAAAACCTAATAAATTTAATCGCCCAAATACCCCTAAAACACTTCTAACTCGGTTCGGATTGGTATAAATAAAATCCTTATGCTTAACCAGCGCTTTCACATGCTCCAAAGCATGACGATGGTGCGAAGCCGCTTGCAACGTAAACCACTTGTCCAGTACCAAAGTATCCTTATGCCACTTTTCATAAAAATGCTGTAAACAGGAACTACGTTCAACATGATCCGTATGAGAGATTGACTCTAAAGCAGCTAATACATCGGTCATATTGTGCTGCTGTTCATATTGTGACCTTGCCACTTCAAACCCTTCTGGCAACAGGGTTAAGTAACGTAAACACGCATTTTTTAATTTACGGCGACCAATGTCCTCTTTATGATAACGATAAATCTTATTTTCAGCCTCAGCCAACTGCTGATAAATCAACGAGAGTTCAGGCTTATAATATTGAGCCAGTGCCTTCCTCAGCCACTGATGTACATGATAAATCGCATCCACATTCACGACCGTAAACTGTTCACCAATGTAAGTTAGGTCAGGCAGCGTGATGGTCAATGCCACCTGAGCACTGTCTTCTGATACACTCTGTAACACGCTTAAAAACGCTGACTTTAACGCCTCGGATAACACTAAAGAGAGATTCGATTCATAACGCTGAATATTGGCTTTAATCTCATTCAATGCCAGTATCTGAAACGACTCCCAACGAACAAAACTATCAGAGTCCGAGCTTGCTAACAAGCTCAACTCTCTATCTGAGTAATCGTAGTCTAAATGAATGGGGGCTGAAAACCCTCTCAAAAAGGAAGGAGTTGGCTCTGTGGTTACATCTGTAAAGGTAAAGACTTCAGATGATGCTGTGCACAGCAATAACAGCTCAGTACCTCCTCCCTTAACTCTATTTTTAGTTTGTATATCCGGTCTTAAAACGACAGGCTCTCCTGTTTCGGATAGCAGACCAAAACGGATTGGGATAAGCAGAGGTTTAGTATTAAGACGAGCGTTTATCTTTTGAACGCAGGTAATTTGATAAACTTGTGAACATGCATCATATTTTGTACAGATTTCAACTACTGGTGTGCCAGCCTGAATGTACCACTGGTGCATTTGATCTAAATCAATATGATTCGCATCCTCCATCGCTTTTCTAAAATCCACCACGGTAACCGCTTGCCCATCATAACGCTTAAAGTAAAGATCCATCCCTTTTCGGAATCCCTCCTCCCCCAATAAGGTATGGTAAAGACGCACGACTTCTGCTCCTTTTTCATAAACCGTCATGGTATAAAAATTATTCATTTCGATATACGATTGAGGTTGTATCGGATGCGACATTGGACCGGCATCTTCTGGAAACTGATTGCTACGTAATCGTTTAACATCCTCAACTCTTTTCACCGCTGGCGATAACATATCGGCGGTAAATTGTTGGTCTCTAAAAACGGTCAACCCCTCTTTTAATGTGAGTTGAAACCAGTCTCGACACGTTACCCTATTTCCAGTCCAGTTATGAAAGTACTCATGCGCAATCACCGCCTCAATTCCTTCATAATCAACATCGGTTGCCGTTTCAGGCTTTGCCAAAACAAACTTGGAGTTAAACACATTTAACCCCTTATTCTCCATTGCTCCCATATTAAAATCATCGACCGCAACAATCATATAGATATCTAAGTCATAAATAAGACCAAACTTTTGCTCATCCCATGCCATAGACTTTTTTAACGAGTCCATCGCATGCGTACATTTATCGATATTACGCTGCTCAACATAAATTTTTAATGCGATGGTTCTCTGGTCGGCCGTTAAAAACGACTCTTCAATACAAGCCAAGTTACCCGCCACCAGTGCAAACAAATAACTTGGTTTTTTAAACGGATCCTCCCAAATGGCATAATGGCGTCCACCTTCTAAATCACCCGATTCTATTAAATTACCATTGGATAACAGCACGGAATTATGCGCCTTATCGGCGATAATTTTCGTCGTAAACTGGGTCAATACATCTGGACGATCTAGAAAATAGGTTATTTTCCGAAAACCTTCCGCCTCACACTGAGTACAATAATTTCCACTGGTACGGTATAACCCTTCTAATGCAGTATTGCTTTCAGGCGAAATCTTAGTCACCACCACCAGTTCAAAATCAATACTTTCAACTGCTAACTGCAGTGAAGTGTCATCAATGTGACAGCGCTCCAGAACCTCATTACCATTTAACAATACTGAGAGTAGCTCTACGCTTTCACCCAATAGCGTTAATACTCCCACACCTGAAATTCGGTGAAACTGCATCGTACTCGTTACCAGTGTCTTCATTGGATGGAGGTCAAACTCTAAAAAAACAGAGCTTATTGTAAATTCAGGGGGCTGATAATCTTTTAAGTAATGAACTTCTGGTGTATTTTCGGACATGTAAATATCTCAATAAACAAAAAAAGCCCTCCTACCCAGAAGGTAGAAAGGCTTAAAAAAATTTAAATGGCTAAATAGTAACGAGCTTAGTATGAAAACTCTGCACGACGATTCTTCGCCCATGCCGCTTCATTATGACCTTCAGCCGCAGGTTGCTCTTCACCGTAGCTAATCACTTTAATTCGGCTCGGACTAACGCCTTCTGCAATCAAAGCACGCTTAACCGCATTGGCACGACGCTCACCTAACGCAATATTATACTCACGTGTTCCACGCTCATCACAGTGACCCTCTATAGTTACTGTAGCATTTTGCTCTAATGCCATATAATCTGCATTTGCCTTAATCGTGCTATAAAATTGTGACTTAACCTCCGACTGGTCGAAATCAAAATAGACCACTTCACGTTGAATCGTCGCCAATAGCTCCGCTTTTTGCGCCGCTAATGCTCGTGCTTTTGCCTGTTTAGCCGCTTCAATGTCTTCATCAACTTGAATAGTAACGACCTCTTCTACTTGCGTTACTTCTGGCGCTTCTTCAACTGGCTTAGGCGTAGAACTACACCCCACCAACGTCAGTCCAACAAAACCAACCACAAATAATTGCTTTAAATTTCCCGTTAACATACTTTCACTTCCTAAGTTCTTAAAATTGTAACGCTAATATACCGTAAAAGAGTCTAATTAACTATATGCAATGCAATAAAAAAATCAGATCTCTGTTTTACCGCCTGCGACAATCTTTAACGCCTCTTCATCATGAACCTTCACCTCTTTCTTCTTCCACGTCACAATCTGTTCAGCATGTAATTTTGCCAAAATCCGTGAAACCGTCTCTGGTGTCAACCCCAGATGTACCGCAACATCCCGGTGCAAAATATTTAAACGGAACTCATCATACACATACCCGCGTGTACGATAGCGTTCAACCATGCTCCAAATAAACTGTGCCACACGTTGATCCGCATTACGCTTGATGAGCATTCCAGAGTGAGAGCGCCCTTCATTCACCTCTTTACTCATCACCATCATAATCTGTTGATTTAAACTGGGAATCTGTAGGGATAAATCAGTTAATTGATCAAAGGGCAGCGCACAAACACTTACCGAATCAATCGCAATGGCACTCATCTTATGTTGTTTGCTCGCCAAGGCATCCACGCCCAACACGTCTCCTGGCAAATAAA
>Ga0256839_1002820_pt1 | contig 18803 bp, 14 predicted proteins | sample 354166metaG_FD_185968 | JGI IMG/M metagenome (GOLD analysis project Ga0256839, IMG submission 185968) | Hydrothermal vent microbial communities from Mid Atlantic Ridge, Atlantic Ocean - 354-166 | ecosystem: Environmental > Aquatic > Marine > Hydrothermal vents | place: Atlantic Ocean: Mid... | reverse complement strand
GAAGCGTTAATCTGGGTGCCAAAATCTCCCTCAGACTGACCAACCACATAGACATTTCCCTGACTGTCAACTGCGGTGGCACTGGCCTGTGTTTTAAAGACTTCGCCATCAGTTTCGATGATTTCACCATCTGCATCCGTTAGTGGCGGCAGGGGGTTGCCCTGATCCGTGCCGGCGATCTGTCTGGAAAATTCTGTTATGGGGGCTGCGCTTGTCAGATCGCGTAATTTTGTCAGGGTGGCCGTTTCAATCGTGCCGGACCCGACATTCTTATTGGATCCTGTGATATATAAAGATGGTTCGCTTGCCGCGGCGGTCAAAGTGACTTTTTCTCCTGATCCGGTTAGGATATTCAGGGCAAATTTTCCGCCGGCAACTTCTTCGATGGCAATTTTTGTTTTATATTTCGACACGGGGTTGTTATTAATGTCTGGCACAGTAAGCGCATTAATCTGCTGGTTCATGAAGGTCACTAAATTTGTCAGATTAAGGGGGTCGGTCATCTGAGACAGATCTATGACAATGTCATCATTTTCTGTTGTTTTATCAAGGTTAAGCGTGAATATTTCATTGCCGGCAAGCCCCGGAATGACCTGTGTTCTGGAATTTACAGAAAGCGTTGCCCCCGTAATATCCCGATCATTTTTGCCGAGTGAAGCCCCGGATGTGACCCTTGGTGCTTTTTCGCCATACATCAGGGTAAGCTTGTCAAGCTCCGCATCACGGATATAATCCTGCACTTGCCCCATTCCCCCGCGAAACTGATCGCTTAACCTGCCAAGAAGCGCTGTCGGCGTTGATGGTTCCGCCGCATAATCGGCGATGGTCTTTAAATTATTGAGGGCCTGATAGAGGGCAAAAAGGGCCTTTTCATCCTTATCCTGGGTTTGCAGAATATTCTTGCTGTCAAGGTCGATAAAGTCAGTTTTGCCGCGCAGGCCATTAAATTTCCCGGCGAGCGTTCGCCCGGCATTCTGATCCGCCAGATCCCAGGGGGTAATAACCGAGGGGCCCCGGCTCAAAGGGGAATTGGAGGTATTTTGAATGGCGGCCACGGTACGGGTCACCACTCTGGCATTATAATAAGCGCCAAGCAGGTTTGAGTCGAATTGAATCAACTGGAAATCAGCCATTATAATTTTGCCAAATTATCATTATTATGCCGCACCTTAATTTAATTATTAATTCCTGTTCACAGGATATATTTACCGATTCTTGAATTATATGAACAATTTGTTAACAAACCAGTAACAGCAGTCTATCACAGCCTGCAAACCCCGCCAATAGGGCGATTTTGCCTAGTGCCATTCAGAAAGTGGGCAAATTTCAGGATTTCAAGGCCATTATTGCCGGCTTTAAATGGGTTAAATTTATGGGGTGAAGCCAAACTAGCTATTGAACTTATGGCTGATCCGGTTTAGGTCTTATGAGGATGGTTTAATAATTTTATGGGAATTAATATGGGTGGTTTTGCGTATGATCTGGCTTGGTTGGTTGGTGCCATCTTTGGGGCCATTAAATTTGGCCTGTTGATTTATATCATTCTTGGTTTGTTGGTCTCCTTTGCGGTCGTTAACAGTTATAATCAGGTCGTTGCCATGGTATTGGGTACCCTGCAACGTATTTTCGAGCCGATGCTCGGCCCCATACGAAATTTTCTGCCCAATCTTGGCGGCATTGATATTTCACCGGTTTTTCTGTTTATCGCCCTTGAATTTGCCAGCCGAATTCTGGTTCGATTGTTGATATCCCTTGCGTAAGGGTTATGCTAATTTAAAAGTCAGGATATAGGAATTTACCCCATGAGTGCAGATGTGATTGATGGCAAGGCCTTTGCCGAAGTTCTGAAGAAGGGTGCGGCGAAACAAGTCGCTATCCTGAAAGAAAAATATAATCTGACCCCGGGCCTTGCCGTGGTGCTTGTGGGCGAAGACCCGGCCAGTCAGATTTATGTGCGCAATAAAAACAAATCCACCCATAAGGCCGGTATGAACAGCTATGAGCACCGCATGGACAGCGATGTGACCGAGGCGCAGCTGCTGATGGTGGTGAAGGATTTAAATCTAGATCCGGCTGTGCATGGTATTTTGGTGCAATTGCCGCTGCCGAAACATATCAATGAAGCCGCTGTGATAGATGCCATTGCGCCGGAAAAGGATGTGGATGGGTTTCATGTGATCAATTCCGGCTTGCTGGCCACGGGCGGGCGCGGCATGGTGCCTTGCACGCCGCTGGGCTGTATTATGATGTTGAAAGATCGTTTGGGATCGCTTTCTGGTCTGGACGCGGTTGTGGTGGGGCGATCCAATATTGTGGGCAAGCCCATGGCGCAATTGCTGCTGAATGAAAGCTGCACCGTCACCATCGCCCATAGCCGTACCAGAAATCTGGCCGAAGTGGTCAAGAGATCAGATATCGTGGTGGCCGCTGTGGGTGTTCCTGAATTGGTCAAGGGCGACTGGATCAAGGACGGGGCCACCGTCATTGACGTGGGGATCAACCGTATCGAGACGGCAAATGGCAAAACCAGATTGGTCGGCGATGTTGAATATGCCGCCGCCGCCAAACATGCCGCCGCCATAACGCCGGTGCCGGGCGGTGTTGGCCCCATGACCATCGCGGTTCTGCTGAAAAACACCATCACCGCAGCCTGCCGGCAGGCCGGGGTGGATGAGCCAAAAATATAAATATCATAACGATAATATTACAGAAATATAAATATCATAACGATAATATTACAGAAAGAACAAGATGTTTAAAAATATATTGGCTATCTATGCCGCGCTTGTCCTGTCTATCGGTTTTTCTGGAAATACAATAGCCGAAAATATGATGGCCGGAAATATGATGGTGAAGGATGCCCATTCTTATGCCAATCTGGACGAGGTGAGCAGTGACCATTTGCATTTAGACCTTACCGTTGATTTTGATAAAAAGACGCTAAGCGGTTATGCGGAATATGATATTGTCCGCCAGGCTGCGGCGGTCTCATCTTTCATAGTTGATACCCGGGATTTAACCATTGAGCGGGTTGAGATTCTGGGGGAAGGCTGGCAGCCAACCACGTTTACTCTGGCCGCGCCGGAGGCTGTTTTGGGGGCCAAACTGACCATTGCCCTGCCAGATAATGCCCGAAAGCTTCGGATTTATTATCGCACCAGCCCCGATGCTGCGGGCTTGCAATGGCTTACGCCGCAGCAGACGGCGGGTAAAAAACACCCTTATCTCTTCACACAATCCCAGCCGATTCAGGTGCGCAGCTGGATTCCCATTCAAGATACGCCGGCCCTGCGGTTGACCTATTCTGCGCGCATTAAAACGCCGAAAGATCTTTTTGCCGTGATGAGCGCGGTGAATGACCCGGATGCGGCCCGGGACGGTGATTATAACTTCACCATGCCCCATAGAATCCCGCCTTATCTGGTGGCGCTCGGGGTGGGTGATCTGCATTTTAAAGCCATGGCGGGCAATACCGGCATTTACGGCGAGACATATATTCTAGAGGCGGCGGCGGCGGAATTTGCCGACACTTATGAGATGGTGAAGGTCGCGGAAAAGCTTTACGGTCCTTATCAATGGGGGCGTTTTGATATCCTGATGATGCCGCCGAGCTATCCCATGGGCGGCATGGAAAACCCCATGTTGAGCTTTATCACACCAACCGTGGTGGCCGGCGATAAAAGCCTTGTTGATTTGATTGCTCATGAATTGGCCCATAGCTGGTCCGGAAATCTGGTGACTAACGGTGACTGGAATGATCTGTGGCTCAATGAAGGGACAACCTCTTATGTGGAAAACCGCATCATGGAGGAAGTCTTCGGCGTAGAGCGGGCCAAAATGGAAAAAGCTTTATCCTCGCAGGCCTTGCGGCGTGAGTTAAAGACTTTGGACGATATTGACACGTCGCTTTATGTGGATTTAGCGGGCCGGGACCCTGAAAAAGCCTTTTCCGGCGTGCCTTATATCAAGGGTCAATTATTTTTACTTTATCTTGAGGAAAAATATGGCCGTGAGGCTTTTGACCCTTTTTTGAAACAGTATTTTACGGCCCATGCCTTCCAAAGCATGACGTCGGCAAAATTCATTGCCTATCTTAAGACCAACCTGATGGATAAATATCCCGGTGTGGTCAGCATGGAAAAAATAAATGAATGGGTTTACAGCACGGGAATGCCCGATGACAGCCCTCGGCCAACATCTGATATTTTTGCCAGAGTGCTGCAAGACCAGCAGGATTGGCTGGCCGGTAAAATCAGCTTGACGGATATCGCCACAACGAATTGGACGGTGCATCAATGGCTGCATTTTATCACTAACCTGCCAGAGGAAATGGCGGTGGGGCGCATGGCGCAACTGGATGAGGCCTATCATCTGACCGCTTCCCGGAATAACGAAATTGCCCATGCCTGGTTGCTGCAAGGCCTGAAGCATGATTATAAAGCCATCCTGCCCCGTCTGAAAGCTTATTTGCCGGGCATTGGCCGGTTGAAATTGATCCGCCCGCTCTATAAACAATTGGCGACGACGCCCGGCGGCCTTGTCATGGCCAAAGAAATCTACCGCCCTGCAAGGCCCGGTTATCATCCCTCAGCCCAGAAGGTTCTGGATAAAATTCTGGGGGAATAAAGCGAAGAATAACGATTTCCCCCCGAATATCCCTGAATATCATGCTGTGAGGCGACCGTAAAAAAGGAGATGACTTTTCTGCGTCTTATCCCTATGAACGCCATATGACCCATAACGCAGATCAGCATAACCCCTCTTGGATCAGGGAACGGATGGCGCGGCAGTTTTCAGAACTGGTGCGCCTGTCCTTCCCTGTTGTTCTGCAGCGGCTGGGGATCATGACCATGGGCATCGTGGATACCATGATGGTCGGGCGTTTTTCAGCGCAGGAGCTTGCCTATCAATCGATTGGCTATGTGCCGGTATCATCGGTGATTATCATTGCTATCGGGCTTATGATGGGTATCATGGTTTTGACCTCTAACGCTTATGGGGCTGGCGACTATAAAAAATGTGGCCGGATTTGGCGGCGCGGCCTGCCCTATGGCCTGGCCCTTGGCATGGCTGGGTTTGTGGTCTGCCTGTTTGGCGAGCCCATATTGCTTATGCTGGACCAGCAGCCGGATATCGCGCGCGGCGGCGGGGTGGTGATGCAGGCCATCGCCATTGGGATTCCCATGACCTGTATTATGCTGGCCTGCACTTTTTTTCTGGAGGGGATAAACCGGCCTTTGCCGGGAATGCTCTTCATGCTCGCGGCAAATCTGCTCAATATTCTTTTAAACTGGATATTTGTCTATGGCCATTTCGGCTTTGATGCCATGGGCGCGGAAGGTTCCGCATGGGCGACCAGTCTGGTACGGACTTTTCTGGCGGCGGGGATGGTTTACTTTATCTGGAATATGAAAGGGCATGACCTGTTCGGCATTCGGCAAAAGGTCGACCTGAGGCTCCATAAATGGCAAAGGCTGCGCCATATTGGCTATGGTGCGGGCCTGACTAATGGCGCGGAGCATTCAGGTTTTGCAGCTTTACAGGTTTTCGCAGGCTGGATCGGGCCGTTGACTTTGGGGGCCTTTGCCATTGCCTTTAATGTTTATGGCATTCCCTATATGATCGCTTACGGTATTGCCGGGGCCACATCGGTGCGGGTTGGCATTGCTTTTGGCCGGAGGGATCACCGTGATCTGGTTTTGGCGGGCAGCTGCGGCATGCTGTTTAATTTTATCTTGATGGTGCCATTGCTGGGCCTGTTGTTGATATATCCTGTGCAGATTTCCGGGGCCTTCACAACGGATACGGCATTGGTGGCGGCCACCGTGCCGCTGATTATTCTGTCCGCATGGATGCTGTTGTTTGACAGTGCGCAAACGGTGATTGGAAATGGTCTTAGGGGGCGGCGGGATATCTGGGTGCCGACGGCGCTTTATTTTTTCAGCTATATCATGGTGATGATCCCCTTGGCCTATTATCTTGCCTTTACCCTTGAACGCGGGGCCGAAGGTTTGTTTGAAAGCACGGTATATGCCAGCATTATTTCATTCATCCTGCTTACATTGCGCTTTTATTATCTGTCATATCTGGATTTCAGGCAACGTTGATTTTCGGCTGCTTGATATTTCGAGAGACTTTGGCTTTTCTTGCTTGCGCACGTTTCTTGACCCTTAGGTAATAAAGCGTTGGAACAAAAATCAAGGCGAGTAAAGTGGCCCCGACCATGCCCCCTGAAATGGCGGTGGCCAGCGGTGGCCACATGCCCCCGCCCCATATGATCAAGGGCATAAAGCCGCCAATAGTGGTCAGGGTTGTCGAGATAATATGCCGGCTGCTTTTCACCACGATATCAGTGATGACATCAGGGTCTGCTGCCCGCGCCCGTTCATTGGCCCGAAGGGCGGCAAGGACAACAATGCTGTCATTAATGGCAAGCCCGATCAGGCCCATGGTGCCCATGATGCCGGTAAAGCCCATAGGGAAACCAAACAACCAAATAGCCAGCAGGGCGAGGCCCACACTGAAAAAGGCCACCCCGCCAATGATTAAAGCAGAGGTGAAACTGTTGAAGGCCAGAACCAGAACCCCCATCATGATGACCAGAAGCGGCAGAACGGTTGAGAATAGCTCGCCCTCTGATTCGGATCTTTTTTCAGCTTCACCGCCAAATTCAAGATGATACCCGTCGGGCAATTTAAAATTTACTTCTTTGAGTCGCCGCTGGAAATCGGCCAGCGCCACACTGGGCAGGCTATAGGGTTCAATAAAAGCCTGAAGTATATTTGCTCTTTGGCTGTCGCGCCGCGTGACCGCGCTATAGGAGGGGATTAAGGCCAATGTACCAAGGCTGCTGAGCGGTACGCCGGGCAGATGTTGCCCGCCGCTGGTCTGGCCCCCGCCCACCGCAATGAGCGCATTATTGAACAGATAATCAAGGCTTGATCTATCCTTTCCGCCGGTACGAACCCGCACGGGCAGGCTTTCACTGCCTTCAAGAACGCTGCCGCCGATTTGCCCTTCCAGGGCGTTGTTCAGCTGTTCGGCTATTTGGGTTAACCTCAGGCCGGCGACTTCTGCCGCATCCTCATCGGGTATGAAATTCAGCTTTGGTTGGCTCAGGGAAATTTTTGCTCTGGTATAGGTGACATTTTTGCTCTGGGCCAGAATGCGGCGGATTTCTTCGCCTTTTTCTGATAAAATATTCAAATCCTGACCATATATATAAATTTCCAGCGGGGCCTCGAAAGGGGGGCCTTGCTCAAAGGGGATCGCCAAAATCATCGCCCCCGGCAAGCCTGTCATCAGATCCTGTTGCAGGCGGGGCAGGATGTCAACGGTTGCCTGATCGGATACGGTTTTGACAAAGCCCCCGGCAAAATTATTCTGACCGGCCTGATTAAGGAAGCTGTTGTAAAATACCGCCGGCGGCGTTTCGGCTATGAACCAATAGTCATGCGTTATTTCCGGATATTTTGCCATTATTTCGCGGGCTTTGCCCACCTGCCGCATGGTTTCTTCAATGCTGCTATGGGAGGGCAGTGTCATTTGCAGTTGAAATTGATCACGGTCTACGGGCGGGAAGAATTGCTGAACCATGGTTGTGCTGACAGCAAAGCCTATCAGGGGCAGGCTAATGGATAATAACAGGGCTTTTTTGGGGTGATCCATGCACCAGCGCAATCCCGAACGATATTTTTCCCTAAGGGGAATATTGCTGTAGCCCTGTTGTAGAATGCCGGTTTTTTCCCGCATCAACTCATTCCTGTCAAAATAGCCCGCCAGAGCCGGAATGATGGTCATGGATAAAAACAGCGAAGCAAACAAAGATATAATCACGGCAAGGCCCATTGTACCAATGAACTCGCCGGTGGGCCCGGGAGACAAAACAATGGGCATAAAAGTCAATGAGGTTGTCACGGTAGAGGCGAGCAGAGGGATGGATAAATGCTTGACCATTTTAGATATGGCGCTTTCGATACCGATGCCTTCCCGCCGGGATTTTCGATATTCATCCACAGCGACAATGGCATTATCAATCAATAGCCCGAGCGCAATGATCAATCCTGTGATCGACATTTGATGCAGGGGGATATCCATGAAATTAAATGTCGTCATGACGATCAATACCGTCAGCGGCAGGGCGGTTGCCACCAATAAAGCCGACCGCCACCCCATCATGAAAATCATGATAAGGACGATAATAGCCGCGCCCAGAAAGATATTGCCAATGAGGGTCGACAGGCGTCCGGTTGAATAGATGTCCTGATTAAAGATTACGTCTGCTTTGATGCCTTCCGGCAAGCGTTTTTTGAATTGATCGACTTCGGCCTGAAGTCTGGCCACCCATTGATCGACCCGAATATTGTCTTTGACCTTTGCCCCCACGACAATGCCGCGCTTTCCATTAAGAATGGCCGCGCTCTGGACGGGCGTGCGAAAGCCTTTCATGACGGTGGCGATATCACCCACTTTTAAGAATTGTCCGCCTTTGATCTGTTTTAACGGGATGTTGCGAATGCGGTCTTCAGATTTAAGTTCACCGCCCACTTCCAAAATGAAATCATGCCGCCCATTACGCAATTGACCGGCAGAAGCCTTTGAATCCGTCAAGGCGATGGCCTGCGAGACATCTTTAATGGTCAGCCCGACAGAGGACAGGGCATCAGGATTAACCGTGACAATAAACTCTTCTTCCAGTTCACCGAATATATCGGCTTCCTCGGTGCCGGCCATGGGCGAGAATATGCGTTCCAGATCTTTGGCAAAGCGGCCCAGAATATCAATTTGTGGCTCAGAAGATATCCCGTCCGGCATGTCCCATGTCAGGCCGACCATGAAGGTAAAAACCGCAGATTTTCGATCAAGGATATAGGGCGTTCCGGCCCCCGCCGGCAGGTCTCTTTCCGTATCTTTCAGTTTGTCGCGGACTTTGGACCAGACGCCCGCCAGCTCATCAATCTTAACCGAATCGTCTATTTGGATGGCGACAGTGGACATGCCTGTGCGGGATGTGCTGATCAATTGTTTGATTTCGTTTATTTCGCTTAAGGCGGCCTCTATTTTCTCCGTGACAAGGGCCTCTACCCGTTCCGCGCTCGCGCCGGGGAAGGGGGTATTGGCGGAATCAAACCGGTGCGAGAGGCTGGGGTCTTCTTGCCGGGGCAGGGCGGAAATCGCCGAAAACCCCGCCACCAATATCAGGCCAATGGTGAGAGTCGTCAGGCGGCGATTGCGGAAAAAAAGATTGCTCCACATATCATTCGCTCTCGCTTAAACGAACCAGTTGACCGGGTACCAGACGGTGAATGCCCGCCGTGACGACGCGATGACCATCCTGCAATGTTCCCCGGACAAAAACACGGTCAGCATCCGTGTAGAGCAGCTGCAATTCCTGCCGGGACAAGAGGCTGTATTCTGATGATCCATCATAGGGGGCAAGGGTATAGGCGCTCCATAAACCCCGGCGACTTTCCGCAAGCGCACCGCTGGGCAACCAGAAGCCGGCTTGTTGAATAGTCGTCTTGATCGCCAGTTGGGCCAGACCGCCGGCCTTGATATTTTTTGTATCACTGGTCACATCAAATATTGCTGTGACGGTGCGCGTTGATTGATCCACCCTATTAATGATGGCGCGCAGGGTGGTTTTGATCTGCTGACCCTGATAGTCGAAAATATATGCTTCTTTGAGCTTAAGGGCGGCAATTGCGGATTGGGGAAAGCCGACCTGAATTTCAAGTTTTTGATTTTCAATCAGACGAATGACGGGCGTGCCCGCAGACAGTGCCGTGCCTTCATCCTGATAGCGGCGGATCACACTGCCGTTAAACTTGGCGGTTAATATGGCCAGATCGCGGTTGACCTCAAGGCTTCTCAAGGCCGCGCGCGCAAGCGTCACGGCAGCCTCATTGGCAAGTTTGCGGGCTTTCAGGGCAATGAGGTCAAATTTGATGTCATCATATTTCTGTATGGAAACATGGTTTTTATTCACAAGCACGCTGTAACGGTCATAGGTGGCCTGCGCGCGGTCAAGCAGGGCTTTGGTTTCCTGATTTAAGGCGATGGCCTGTGCCAAATTGGCGTCCAGCTCCTGTTTTCGGGCCTCCAGCCGGCGCATATCAAGCCGCGCCAGAATATCGCCTTTTTTAACGCTGTCCCCGTCATTGACCAGAACTTCTGCCAATAGTCCGGCGGTGTCAAACCCATGGTCGCTTTCCCGGCCCGCAATGATATTTCCGGCATATTTCTGCTTTACCTGATAAGTTTCTTCGGCCTTAATGACCATTGTTTGAACGCTAAGGGCGTGGGATAATATTTCCTGGTTTTGATCCAAACTGGCAAATACAGTTGTTCTGGCAAAGAAAATCGCCCCCAGAACCGTCATGATAAACAGGGCGATAAGGGTGATTTTAAATTGTTTGCGGCGATAAAATACAGGTGAAGAAGCCGCACTGTTTCGGGCGGCATCATTTGTCGTACCAGATAGGTCAGTCATTATAATTTTGCCATAAAATCATTGAGTATATTTAAAAATTGCCGCAAATGTTTACGGTGATAACATACCATATATATATGCGCCGTCAACATTAATCGGACGGGAGGGAAATATATGGTTTGGGCGGGCCGTTTTAAATTTCTCTAAATATATGAAAATACGGGGAGAACCATGAGCCTCAATATTTTGACAATAGGGCAGGAAAGAAATAACATGAAGCTGCCATGCATGTTGTGTTAACTGGCCCTTAAGTCAATCTATAGAGTATTTTTTATGAATTATATCCGGTCTTTGATTTTTAACAGTTTTTTTTGGGTGGGAACCCCCTTGTATGTTGTCTTTGTTCTAATTCCGGCGTCCTTTTTTAAGTCTGCGGCGCCCATGAGGCGATGTCTGGTCATTTGGTTCGATTTGGTATTTTATCTGTTGGATAAAATCAACCATATCAAAATAGAAGAGCGGGGCATTGAGAACCTCCCGAAAGACAAGGGGTTCATTCTATGTTATAAACATATGAGTAATCTTGATGCCCTGTTGGCCTATTCCCGAATGCCGAATCTTACAGCACTTGCCAAAATAGAATTATTCAGCGTTTTTGGCATAAAGCAGGTTTTGACTAAAATGGAAGTCATTGCCATTGATCGGGGGAAGGGCAAAGCCAAAGACAAGACACCGGAAATTGCCAAAATATTAATTGAGCAGAAAATACCGCTGCTGGTATTTGTTGAGGGCACACGCACGCGCGTCGGTCAACGTAAAAAATTAAAATCCGGGGTTTATTACATGCAAAAAGATGTTGATCTTCCGGTGATCTGCGTGTCGACCAACACGGGCGTGCATTGGGTGAAGGGCAGCCCCTTTAACAAGCCCGGCACCATTGTTGTACAATATCACCCTGCCATAGAGCGCGGGTTGGATAAAGATGAATTCATGGCGCGGGTCAAAGAAAATGTCGTCATCCATAGCGAGAAGCTGATGGGCGTTGAGGGCAAAGACGAATAAGCCCGGTCTTTATAAGAAGGCCCAGTCATTATTGATAATTTAGGGTCCTGACCCTAATCCATATGAAGGATCACGCCGATCCGTATGGCTTCTGTGCTGGGATCGAAGAAAAGGTCATCCGCGCCGCGCCGCCAATTGATTTTTGAATGGGCGGTTCTGACATATTCAATGCGCAGGGCTATATCTTCCATGATCCCGATTTCAAAACCTGCGCCGTAACGGTATCCTCCGGCACCCTTGGAAAAATCACCGCCAGCATCGCTCATTTTAAACTTGGTTGACGTATAGCCGCCAAGGCCATAAATGAGAATATTGTCGGATACGGTAAGGCCAAGACGCGTATTAATATCAAAGGCAAATCCTGTTTTAATTGTCAGATCCCTCGTCCCGAATACGGCAGGAACTATTTCATCGTCAACAATATGCTCCGGTATCACGGTATTAACGATGGCGGTGCTGCTGCCGCCCGGCAGGCCGAGTGCGCCTTCGATGCTGACATACATGGGCCCCCAGAAATTGGTGCCGATACCGCCGTAAAGTGTGCCGCCGTATCCCGTGCCCTTGGCGCCGTCACCGATGCCTGTGATGAAATTATTCGCCGCTGCATCCGGCTCCAGATCCACATAAGTATTTTTTGATGTTACTTTGGAATAGTTGGCGTGCAAACCAAGATACAGCCCTTCGAATGGGTTGCCATCAAGGCCGGCCTGTGCCTGAGACGTTGTTAAACCGGTTGCGCCCAAAGTCGCGAAGGTCAGGGCGGCCGCACTGACGAGTACTGTTTTAAATCGGTAGGACATTAAATGTACATTTCCCTCTAATTGAATATTATTTCGTTATTTTAATCGTGATATGACCAATATATCTAATCAACCTATGTCATTTTTGTGACCATATTACATATTTTTCCGGATCAGGAAACAAGAAGTTTACGCTTTGCCTGACTCTTTGTCTAACTCTGGGCTTGACTCTGGCATCAATTCCCCATATTTTCCCCACAAATATCACGGATATGCAAAAGAATGCGTCCAAGGATGTACACCAGTCAGCGAAGATTCGCCCACTGGTGCTTTTTTGTTATGTGATTTTTGCGGTAAAACAGAGATACAGCCTTGAGCCCGTTTCATGGTATTTTTATAACACCGGGAACAAAACAAAAGAAAGCCTTGAGCCCGTTTCATGGTATTTTTATAACACCGGGAACAAAACAAAAGAAAGCCTTGAGCCCGTTTCATGGTGTTTTTATAACACCGGGGACAAAACAAAAGAAAGCCTTGAGCCCGTTTCATGGTGTTACTTTTTTGGATTTTTCCTTTTGGGAAACCCAAAAGGCGGAAACACCGGAAACAAACAGAGAAAAGATTATGTTTGACAGTTTAAGCGATAAGCTTGGCGGAATATTTGATAAGCTGAAAAGACGCGGTGCTTTGAAAGAGGCGGACGTCAGGCAAGCTATGCGGGAAGTGCGGATTGCGCTTTTGGAGGCGGATGTTGCCTTGCCGGTTGTCAAGGATTTCATAGCCGCCGTCACAGAGCGTGCTGTCGGACAAGAGGTCATGAAATCCGTCTCGCCGGGCCAAATGGTCGTCAAAATTGTCAATGATCATCTGACGGAAATGCTCGGCAGTGATACAAGCGGCATCAGCTTGGCGGCGGTGGCACCTGTACCGATCCTGATGGTGGGCTTGCAGGGGTCTGGCAAGACGACTTCTGCGGCAAAAATTGCCAAGCGCCTGAAAGAAAAAGAAAATAAAAAGGTCATGATGGCGTCACTGGACATATATCGTCCGGCGGCCATGGAACAGCTCAGGATTCTGGGTGAGCAAATAGGCGTGCCCACATTGCCGGTCATCGACGGCCAGTTGCCGGTGGATATTGCCAGGCGCGCGATGACGGCGGCCAGGCTTCAGGGCATGGATGTTATTCTGCTGGATACGGCGGGTCGTCTGCATATCGATCAGACATTGATGGCGGAAATTATCGGGGTGCGTGATGCGGTGACCCCCCATGAAACATTGCTTGTTGTCGATAGCCTGACCGGGCAGGATGCGGTTAATGTGGCCCAATCCTTCAGCGATCAGATCGGCATCACGGGTGTTGTGTTGACCCGTATGGACGGCGATGGTCGCGGCGGAGCGGCCCTTAGTATGCGGGCGGTAACGGGCCAGCCGATTAAATTGGTTGGTACCGGCGAAAAGCTTGACGATATTGAAGAATTCCATCCGGACCGTGTGGCGTCCCGGATATTGGGTATGGGCGATGTGGTTTCCCTCGTGGAAAAGGCCGCTGAGACCATTGAGGCCGCCGAAGCCGAAATCATGATTAAAAAGATGAAGAAAGGCCAGTTCGATTTTGATGATCTGCGCGCCCAACTTCGTCAAATGAAAAAGCTGGGCGGTATGTCGAGCATTCTTGGTATGTTGCCGGGGATTGGCAAGGCGCAAAAGAAAATGGCCAATGCCAATATTGATGACAGTCTTCTTAAACGTCAGGAAGCCATCATCAACAGCATGACCCCCAAGGAAAGAGGGCGGCCTAAATTATTAAATGCCTCGCGCAAGAAAAGAATTGCCAGCGGCGCGGGCGTGAGCATTCAGGAAATCAATAAACTGATCAAGATGCAGAAACAGATGGCCGTTATGATGAAAAAGATGGGCAAAATGGGTAAAGGCGGCGGTATGCCCCTGCCCGGCCAAATTCCGCCCGGAATGGAAGGTTTGCTTCCGAAATAAATGAATGGAAGGTTTGCTTCCGAAATAAAGCATGGAAGGTTTGCTTCCGAAATGTAATGTGTGGAGATTTGCTCAGATAACCGTATGACACACAGCCTTGAGCGCGTTTCATGGTGTTACTTGTAACACCGGGAACAAAACAAAAGAATTATATTTAAACTTAAGAAAGGATTAGCCTGAATGGCTGTTAAAATTAGATTGGCTCGCGGGGGCGCAAAAAAACGTCCCTATTACCGTATTGTTGTTGCTGATGTGCGTGCGCCGCGCGATGGCCGTTACATTGAAAAAGTGGGCACACATAATCCGCTTTTGCCAAAGGATCACGAAGACCGTGTTCGTCTGGTGGAAGACCGGATTAAATATTGGCTGAGCGAAGGGGCGAAGCCGACGGATCGTGTTGCACGTTTTCTTGATGCCGCGGGCTTGCTCAAACGTGAAGCAAAAGACAACCCCAACAAAGCCAAGCCGGGTGCCAAGGCATTAGAGCGTGTTGAAGAGCGCAAAGCCAAAGGCGAAGCTGCTGCCGAAGCCGCTGAAGCCGCAAAAGCTGAAGCCATTGAAGCCGCCGCCGCCGCTAAAGCCGCTGCCGCTGAGGCTGCTGCTGCACCCGCTGAAGAAGCTCCGGCTGAAGAAGTTGTAGCAGAAGAAGCTGCTGCGCCAGAGGCGGCTGTTGAAGAAAAAGCCAAAAGCTAGGCGGTTTAAAGGCCAAAAGCTAGGCGGTTTAAAGGATAGGAAGATCCCTGATGTCTCGACCTAACTACGTACATTCCCGGCGTGCTGAGCCCGAAATTGGTCCCGAGTGGATTTCAATTGGGGTGATCGTTGGGGCTGTGGGGGTCAAGGGAGCTGTTCGCCTGAAGACATTTACGGATGATTTGAAATCGGTCTTGATTCGGGGAGCGGTCACAATCTTCCCGAATATAAACAGCAAAGGCGAGGCGCGTGACTGCAAGCTGATGCATAAGATCAAGGTCGGCTATGCCTGCCAGATTTCGGGCATAACAGACCGGGATCAGGCCGAAGCCCTTAAGGGCGTAAAATTATATGTGCCGCGTGAAAGCCTGCCGGAAATCGAAGAAGAGGACAGTTTCTATTACGAGGATATGGAAGGCCTGATTGCCAGAGATATGATGGGTAATCCGTTTGGTGTGGTCACGTCTATATATAATTTTGGTGCGGGCGATGTGCTAGAGGTGCAGCTGGATGATATTCAGAATGGCCCTGCTACGGGTAAAGCTGGGGCGACTGGCAAATCTGGGGCGGGCAAAATAATGTACCCTTTTCGGGATGAATTTGTTCCGGAAGTGAATATCAAGGACGGGTTTCTGGTGATTGATCGTGCGGCTTTCGGCGATGATCTTGAACCGGCAGCAGATACAGAAGAAGCCTGAGATGCCGCAAACGGATAAAAAGCCTGTTTGGACGGCGCAAATTCTGACCCTTTTCCCGGAAATATTTCCGGGGCCATTGGGTGCTTCCCTTGCGGGAAAAGCCCTTGATAAAGGGCTTTGGGCCATGAATGTGGTTCAAATCAGGGATTATGCCTTGGATAAACACCGTAAGGTGGATGATACGCCGGCAGGCGGTGGTCCGGGCATGGTGATGCGGGCGGATGTTTTGGCGGCGGCCATAGATGATGTGAGCAAAGATGACTATCCTTTGGTTTATTTGTCGCCGCGTGGCAAAAGGCTGGATCAGGAATTGATTCGGGAGTTCGCGTCAAAAAAAGGCATTACGCTGCTTTGCGGCCGATTTGAGGGTGTGGATGAGCGGGTTTTGAAGTCGCGTAATATCAGGGAGGTCAGCCTCGGTGATTTTATCTTGTCCGGCGGGGAGCTGGCGGCTTTGGCATTGATGGATGCGGTGGTGCGCACAATCCCCGGCGTGATCGGTGATACGGATACATTGACGGAGGAATCTTTTGAATCGGGGTTGCTTGAATATCCCCATTATACCCGTCCCAAGGTCTGGGAAGGGCAAGAAATACCGGAAGTGCTGCAATCGGGGCACCATGGAAAAATAAAGCAATGGCGCCAGAAGCAGTCAGAAAAACTGACTGAGGAAAGGCGGCCGGACCTTTGGAATCAATACCTTAACCAGAAGAAATGATGATTCCGGGATAAGGAAAATAAGGGCATATCACCCGCTTTTCAGATTGAGAAACGGATGATATGCAGATGAATAAATTTGATGTTGGAATTTGAGGATCCTTGCTATATAAGCGGGTCAGCTGAAGAGAGAGAGCGTTATGAATATTATTGAAAAATTTGAAAAAGAGCAGATTGCAAAGCTTACAGAAGGGAAAGTAATCCCTGAGTTTTCTGCGGGTGATACCCTGCGGGTTAATGTGAAAGTCATCGAGGGCGATCGCGAGCGTATTCAGGGTTATGAGGGCGTTTGTATTGCGCGTTCAAACCGGGCCCTGAATTCATCATTCACGGTACGCAAAATTTCATATGGCGAAGGGGTGGAACGTGTTTTCCCGCTTTATTCACCGAATGTGGAAAATATCGAAGTTATTCGCCGGGGTAAAGTGCGCCGTGCGAAACTTTATTATCTGCGTCCATTGCGCGGTAAGAAAGCGCGTATTGCGGAAAGAAAAGACTGGATGAAGAAGCCAGCTACGGCCAAAGCTGAGGTGATTACCACCTCAGAGGAAGCCTGATTGACTTAAAAATATTTAAGAAAATCCGGGCTTGGACGAAAAGCCCCAAAAAGATACAAGGGGCTCGACTATTGCGGGCCCCTTTTTTCATATGTGAGACCTTGTTTTAAACATTTCATAAGGATCATCGCCGCAACGGATCAGAATAAGGCGCGAGAAAAGAAAATGATGGAACCCGAACAAAAACCTGAAACGCTCTATGATAAATTATGGCAAAGCCACATTGTCGAGATGCAAGATAACGGCAATTGCCTGATTTACATTGATCGCCAGATCATTCATGAGGTCACGAGCCCGCAGGCCTTTGAGGGGCTTCGGGCTTCGGGCCGGCCGCTGGCAAATCCACAGGCCATGCTGGCGGTGCCGGATCATAATGTGCCAACGAGCGCGGATCGGGCCACGGCGATCAATGCCGAGGATAGCCAGATTCAGCTGGATGCCTTGGCGGCAAATTGCAAGGAATTCGGCGTTGAATATATCCCCATGCTGGACGATCGTCAGGGCATCGTGCATATCGTCGGGCCGGAACAGGGCTTTACCCAGCCCGGCATGACCATTGTTTGCGGCGACAGCCATACCTCCACCCACGGGGCCTTTGGGGCTTTGGCTTTTGGTATCGGGACGTCGGAAGTCGAGCATGTCATGGCCACACAAACCCTCATATTAAAACCTCAGAAAAACATGCGCATTGATGTGGACGGGCGTCTTGGGGCGGGCATTACGGCCAAGGATATTGCCCTTGCGATCATCGGGCATATTGGTACGGCTGGCGGCACCGGCTATGTCATTGAATTCACGGGTTCTGCTATTCGTGACCTCTCTATGGAAGGCCGCATGACCTTATGTAATATGTCGATCGAAGCCGGGGCAAGATCCGGTCTTGTGGCCCCGGATCAGAAAACCTTTGACTATGTGATGGGCCGGGCAAAATCACCAAAAGGCGCGGCTTTTGAACAGGCTGTTGCCTATTGGAAAAGCCTGCCATCTGATGAAGGGGCGATTTACGACAAAGAGATTTTTCTGCGGGCCGAAGATATCGCGCCGCAGGTCACATGGGGCACCAGTCCTGAAGATGTCTTGCCCATATCCGGCGTTGTCCCAGACCCGGATGATGTTGAAAACCCAGAGCGTAAAGTGGCCATGCAACGGGCGCTGGATTATATGGGCCTGACAGCGGGCACGAAATTGCAGGACATACCGATCGAGCGGGTTTTTATCGGCTCCTGCACCAATGGCCGTATCGAAGATATCCGCGCCGCCGCTGAAATCGCGCGCGGACGCACAGTGCACAGTGATGTGGCCGCCTGGGTGGTGCCGGGATCCGGTCTGGTCAAGCTTCAGGCCGAAGAAGAAGGGCTTGACCGGATATTGATTGACGCCGGCTTTGAATGGCGCGAGCCGGGCTGCTCCATGTGCCTTGCCATGAATGCGGACAGGCTGGGGCCGCGCGAACGCTGCGCCTCCACATCAAACCGGAATTTCGAAGGCCGCCAGGGGCCAAAAGGCCGCACCCATTTGATGAGCCCCGCCATGGCGGCGGCGGCGGCAATAACAGGCCGCCTAACCGATGTCAGGGAGCTTTAATCATGGATAAATTCCTTAAATTAAGGGCTGTAGCGGCGCCTCTGCCCATGGCCAATATTGACACGGATATGATCATCCCGCAGCAGCATTTAAAAACCATTAAACGGACGGGACTGGGTCAATTTGCCTTTTCCAATATCCGCTATCATGATGATGGATCAGAACGCGCCGATTTCATTTTGAATAAACCGGCCTACCGCAAGGCGGAAATTCTGGTGACCGGCGCGAATTTCGGATGCGGGTCAAGCCGGGAACATGCGCCGTGGGCCTTGAAGGATTTTGGTATTAAATGCGTCATTGCCTCAAGTTTTGCAGATATTTTCTACGG
>Ga0256839_1002819_pt1 | contig 18810 bp, 20 predicted proteins | sample 354166metaG_FD_185968 | JGI IMG/M metagenome (GOLD analysis project Ga0256839, IMG submission 185968) | Hydrothermal vent microbial communities from Mid Atlantic Ridge, Atlantic Ocean - 354-166 | ecosystem: Environmental > Aquatic > Marine > Hydrothermal vents | place: Atlantic Ocean: Mid... | reverse complement strand
GGAAAAACACTTTACAATGAGTCTAAATTTAGCCTCTGAAATCTTCGCAACTTTTATATACTTGTTTTTCATCGGTATAATGGTACTTTCTTTGCACTTTATACCCTCTGTTCTAGTCTAGACCCTTGTATTTTTATCTCTTTGGGTACTTCGCACATTTCTTTGTAGGGATATTGTGTAAATATTTTGAACCATGGCAGCTCTGAGGGTTCAATTTCAATTTTTATATCTCTATTTTCAAAAATAACAGGCATTAGCGTATCCTCTTACAGTTTGTTTTACTTAATTGATATATTTTAGAGGCTTTAGTATTTTTTTTTAGAGGTTCTATAATAATATCCGCTACATGTTTAGCAAAATTTTCATCATATGTCATGCCGCTTAGGTTTGCTGATGTGGTATAGACCCACTTTAGACGATTGAGTAAAAGAAGATGATGCTTATCGTAAATCACTCTATAGGAGTGTTTATTTGGCATAATAAATGTTGTTTTTTTTGCACGTCTTACTTTTTTTTTGTATTTTTGGGGGATACGGGTAAATGTCTTGAGTGTCTTTAGAGAGTTTACCGCTTTGATATAGTGTTTATTAGCGGGACGTTGTTTGATTGCATTTAGTCTGTTCGCATCTTGAGAGACAAATCCGATAGTTGTATCCGTCTGGGTAAGAAAGATCCTGTGTGTAAACATTTTATCCTCTTTATACCAAATAGTCTTGAAGGGCTTTTACCTCAAGTTCCCCTTTGGTATTTTTAAGCTCTTTGATAGCCAAAGCAGTGGCTCTTGCAGCGGAAATAGTTGTAAAGTAAGCAACATGATTGGCCAGTACAGATTGCCTGATTGTATGTGCATCCGTTTTGCTTCCGGCATTGTCAGAGGTATTGATAGCAATGGCAATCTCTTGATTTCGAATCATATCATCAATGTTTGGGCGACCCTCGGAGATTTTTAAGACCTTTGTAGAAGGTAAACCGGCAGCTTCTAATACCGCATGTGTTCCCGCAGTTGCAACTATATCAAATCCTAGGTTGACAAACATATTGGCTATCTCATGGGCATACGGCTTGTCTATCTGAGTGAGAGAGAGAAAGACTTTGCCTGATAGCGGAATGATATTTTTGGAGGCAAATTGAGATTTTGCAAAGGAGATTCCAAAATTATCGGATATTCCCATCACTTCCCCCGTTGATTTCATTTCCGGTCCCAAAATTAGATCCGAGCCGGGTAGTTTATTAAAAGGAAATACCGCCTCCTTGACTGCAATATGCTCTTTTGTTTTTGGCTCCATAATTTTTTTGTTATAGTTTACTACTTTAAAGGTATCATAGAATTTGAGTGCCTCTTTTAGGTTACCTTGTATCATTACCCTTGTGGCGACTTTTGCCAATGGTATTCCAGTGGCTTTTGAGACAAAAGGTACAGTTCTTGAAGCCCTGGGATTGACCTCAATGAGATATATCTCCCCTTTATGGATAGCATATTGAATATTCATCAATCCCATGACACCAAGTTCCAGTGCAATTGCAGCAGTTTGTTTTTTGACCTCTTTTAGCAGTGTCTCGGGAATACTCACGGGCGGTAGTGAGCATGCAGAGTCTCCTGAGTGTATTCCGGCCTCTTCTATATGCTGCATAATAGCACCTAGATAGACATCTTTTCCGTCACAGATTGCATCCACGTCTACTTCGATAGCATTATCTAGGAATTTATCTATGAGTACAGGTGCATCGTGAGAGACAGAGACAGCTTCATCCATATAGGCTTTAAGTTCATCATCGGAATAGACGGTTTTCATACCGCGTCCTCCAAGTACGAAGGAGGGACGTACCAGTACCGGATAACCAATACGGTTTGCTACGGCCATGGCAGCATCTTTTTCAAAAACCGTACCGTTGTCGGGTTGCTTGAGACCTAGGTTTTTAATAAAGGCAGAGAAGAGTTCTCTGTCTTCAGCCAAGTCTATTACTTTTGCAGAAGTTCCGGATATTTTTGCACCGATTGCCGTAAGTTTCTTAGCCAGTTTCAGGGGTGTTTGCCCGCCAAAATGCACAATAACCCCATCAGGTTTTTCAAGCTCAATCACACTTCTTACATGTTCAAAGTCGATAGGTTCAAAATAGAGTATATCAGAGGTGTCATAATCTGTAGAGACCGTCTCAGGATTACAGTTGTACATGATTGATTTTATTCCCATATCTTTGAGTGCAAATGCGGCATGTACACAGCAGTAGTCAAATTCGATACCTTGTCCTATACGGTTGGGACCGCCACCTATGACCAGTACTTTAGGCTCTTGCGTACAGGTATGTGGAGAAGAGTATGGTATCTTGCTAATATTGGTTGTGGAGTAGAGGTAGGGTGTTAGTGCTTTAAATTCAGCAGCACAGGTATCTACTTCGTTATATTCAAGTGTAATACCGGCTTTTTCTCTGGCTGTATAGATGTCGTTTTCAGAGAGTGTAAGTCCCTCTTTTTTATTAATTACTTGGGCAATCATTGCATCTGAAAAACCTTCTGCTTTAACGTGTCGCAGTTTTTCTGCATCTGAGAGAAGGGCGATATCGATCTCTTTTTCACGAAGTGCAAGCTCTTCTAGTTGATAGAGAAACCATCTGTCTATTTTGCATAGTTCAAAGAGTCCATCTACATCCATACCGCGACGCAATCCTTCAAATATATATAAAACTCGGTGTTCATTGGGTCGGCGTATCTCACGCAGGAGTTCCTCTTCATCACATTTTATAGGGTTAAAGCCCGTAAGACATGTCTCTAGTGAGCATAAAGCTTTTTGAAAAGACTCTTTAAAGGTACGTCCAATTGCCATAGCCTCTCCGACAGATTTCATTGCTGTAGTGAGTGTGGCATCTGCCATTGGGAATTTTTCGAAGGTAAATCTAGGAAGTTTGGTGACAATATAGTCTATAACGGGTTCAAATGAGGCAGGCGTACCTGTAATGTCATTGCTGATCTCATCTAGGGTAAACCCAACGGCTAGCAAGGTGGCTACTTTTGCAATAGGATAGCCTGTAGCTTTAGAGGCAAGTGCAGATGAACGACTCACCCTTGGATTCATTTCAATAACAATCATACGCCCCGTATCCGGATTGATGGCAAATTGCACATTGGAACCGCCTGTATTGACGCCTACTTCACGCAAAATTTTAAAAGAGGCATCTCGCATATGCTGATACTCTTTGTCCGTAAGTGTAAGTGCAGGGGCTACGGTAATAGAATCTCCAGTGTGTACACCCATAGGATCAAAATTTTCTATAGAACAGACAATAATGCAGTTATCGTTTTTATCGCGTATTACTTCCATCTCATACTCTTTCCATCCAAGAAGGGACTCTTCTATGAGTATCTCATTGATGGGTGAAGCCTCAAGACCGCTGTGTACAATCTCTTTATACTCATCCATATTATACGCTACGCCGGAGCCACCGCCTGCCAGTGTAAATGAAGCACGTACGATGAGAGGAAATCCTATAGTTTTGGCTGCTTCCAGTGCCTCTTGCATCGTATAGGCATATTGTGAGGTAGGTAGATCCATACCGATTTTAAGCATCGCTTTTTTAAATGCCTGACGATCTTCTCCCTTTTTAATGGCAGCAGGATCGGCACCTAAAAATTCAATACCTTTGAGCATTCCCGACTCATACATATCCATTGCTACGTTTAGGGCAGTCTGTCCGCCCATAGTCGGTAAAATTGCATCAACATTTTCCTTACGGATAATTTTTGAGATAATTTCGGGGGTGATTGGCTCGACATATGTTCTGTCTGCAAATTCAGGGTCTGTCATAATGGTTGCCGGGTTTGAGTTAATAAGAATGACTTTGTATCCTAGGCTTTTAAGTGTCTTGGCAGATTGTGTACCCGAGTAGTCAAACTCGCATGCTTGTCCAATAACGATAGGTCCGGAACCTATGAGTAAAACGGTGTCGATGTCAGTGCGTTTTGGCATAGCAGGATACCCTTGGTTTTTAGTTTGATATTATATGTAAAATAGACCAATAAAGCCCTTAAATCATGGCTTTATATAGAGGGTAGAGCCGCTTTAAAAAAAGTCCAAAGTATTTATGGACGGTTTTTTCTTTTGTTTTGCTTTGTTTTTTTTCTTTTTAGGAGGTCTTTTCTTTTTTTTGGGTTTTGGTAGTGCATGTTGTTCAGGGGGAATAACCGGATCAATAGTCTCCTCTTGTGTTTGGTCGATACGAGAGGGGATACTTGAAATAAGCGGTGTAGTAGCATTGTGTTCAGATACTTCTTTTACAGAGAGGTTTTGATCTGCCTTTGCTTTTTTATTCTGATGGCGGAGTATACTAAAAGGTGTAAGATAGGTAGAGTTGCTGTCGTAATCTTCCGTGAGTGTGACTTGTGCATTGTTGATGAGAAAAAATGTTTTGGGATGATAGGTATCGCTGTAGGTACGTATATAAGCTACTTTATATGAATGTTCTACTCCTATTTTTATGACGACACCTACAGGGATATCTGCAAAAAATATATTGTCAAGTCCACTTGTTTTTACCTTGTCTCCTACTTGTATTTTATGCCACTTGGGGATAAAAGTAACTTTCATTGTATTGGCATTTTCTCCTATAGCAATACCCGGTGCTTTTTTTTCACCTATAAAAACAGCAAAACGGCATTGTCTGTCGGATGTAAGATAGCCGTAGAGTTGGTTATTGCGTATCTGTGCTACGCCGGCAACTACTTTGTCTTGCAGGATCCCATAGAGCTTGTTTTCCTGCAATCTAGAGGGTTTGGTTAGAATAATTTGTGAAAAACTGTTGAGTTTTACATAAGAAATCGTCTCTGTGATAGAGATATTTTTGATCACGTGCTTACTTAGTTTTGGAAGTGCCGTATAGATACTTTTAACTTGCTGAATATAGTGAGTCTGCTCCAGTAGATGTTTCCGAAGTATACGATTTTCTTGCGAGAGTCTCTCGATACTTTCTTGTTGAAAAAGATAACTGTTTCCTTTGTTTTTAAGGTTTTGTATGAGATGCGTATAGTTTTGTTTGATTGGATTAATGATCTCAAGCAATATATTATGAATCTCTTCATTATTTCTTATCATAAGAATTGTAATGACAAGAAAGAGTATGAAAATAGTTATGAGTCTAGTCTTCATAGGCCGTTTGTTGAAGTACGTCTAACTCATCAAGTGCGATACCGGTACCTTTGGCAACAGCAAGAAGAGGATCTTCTGCGATATAGACAGGGAGTTTGACAATATCAGAGATATATTTGTCCAAACCTCGAATGAGCGCACCTCCGCCTGTGAGTACAATACCGTTTTCTACAATATCCCCCGCCAATTCAGGAGGGATGAGCTCCAGCACATCTTCTAGTGCATTGACTATACCGTCTAGTGAGTCTTGGATTGCTGCTCTAATATGTTCTGATGTTATCTCTATTGAGGTTAGACTTCCTTCAATCTGGTCACGACCACGCACGGTTGTCACTAACTCCTCTTCGAGGGGAATGGCAGTGCCTATTTCAATCTTTAACTCTTCGGCAATCCGATCTCCTATAAGCAGGTTAAAATTTTTTTTCACATAATCGACAATTGCCTGATCTATACTGTCTCCGGCAATGCGTATCGATTTACTTTGTACCAATCCTCCAAGCGAGGTAACCCCGATCTCTGTTGTTCCTCCTCCGATATCTACGACTAGATTTCCGTTGGGATCTTTAACCGGAAGTCCTGCACCAATGGCAGCAGCCATAGGCTCTTCGATAAGATAGACATATCTGGCACCTGCATTCTCTGCAGAGTCTTTTACGGCACGTCTTTCTACCTGTGTAAGACCGTAGGGGACACAGATAATAATACGGGGGGAGAAGAAACCTTTTCTTTTATGGGCTTTTTCAATGAAGTATCGAATCATCATCTCGGTTACTTCAAAATCAGCAATGACCCCGTCTTTCATAGGGCGAATAGCCTTGATATTTCCGGGAGTTTTTCCTACCATCTTTTTGGCTTCTTGTCCTACTGCCAATATACGTTGTTGGCCGTGTTTGTCATACTGCATCGCAACAACGGAAGGTTCATTGATACAGATACCTTGCCCTTTTACGAGTACCAGCGTATTTGCAGTACCCAAATCAATGGCTAAATCGTTTGAAAACATTCCCAATACTCTTTTGAACATCTCTTTCCTTTTGACTTATGCTGTTTTTTTATTTTTGATATAGAGTGGCTCTTCTTTTGTTTCAACAACACCGCCGGTAATGACTACTTCATAACCGGCGAGTTCCGGTAGTTCATACATAATATCAAGAAGAATCTCTTCTAAAATAGAGCGTAATCCTCTAGCCCCCGTTTTCCTGTCAATGGCTTTTTGTGCAATACTTGCAAGTGCTTCATCTTCAAAATTGAGTTTTACATTGTCTATCTCAAAGAGTTTTTGATACTGTTTGATAAGAGAGTTTCTAGGTTCAAGTAAAATACGAACCATATCCTCTTTGGAGATTTCATCTAAGGTTGCCAATACGTGTAAGCGTCCGATCAGTTCGGGAATAAGTCCATAAGAGACCAGGTCATCGGCCTCTACCGTATGCAAAAGATTCTCTTCTTCTTTTTTTGAACGTTTTTTCTGTCCAAAGCCAAGGGTATTTGCCCCCAGCCTTTTCTTGAGGATATCATTGAGTCCGTCAAAGGCTCCTCCACAGATAAAGAGTATATTTGAGGTGTCTATTTGTATAAAGTCCTGATTGGGATGTTTACGTCCTCCTTTTGGCGGGATATTGACCACAGAGCCCTCTATAAGTTTTAAAAGTGCTTGTTGTACACCTTCGCCGGATACATCACGGGTAATTGACCGATTCTCACCCATGCGGGCAATTTTATCAATCTCATCGATAAAAACAATGCCTTGTTCTGCACGTTTGGGATCACCGTCTGCTGCCATGAGCAGTTTGGTTAAGATATTTTCTACATCCTCTCCCACATATCCTGCTTCAGTAAGGTTTGTGGCATCGGCAATGGCTATGGGTACGTTTAAAAAACGTGCAATACTTTGAGCTAAGAGTGTTTTTCCTGAACCTGTAGGTCCGATGAGCAGTACATTTGATTTTGAAATTTGTGTCTCATCCTCTCTATCATCTTTAAAAATGCGTTTATAGTGATTATAGACAGCGACACAGAGGGTTTTTTTTGCCTTTTCTTGTCCAATGACATATTCATTTAAAAGTGCATGCATCTCTTTGGGCGAGTAGAGTGTTTGAAACTCCTGTGGTGTTGAAGCGTTCTCTTGTTCCTCATCGCCATATAAAATTTTATAAGCAGAGATAACACAATTTGAACAGATATAGGCATTTTCTCCTGCAATTAGCGGATTTTCTTCACTCTCTTTTGCTTCGCAAAAACTACATAGTTTAGTGGTCATTGTTTATCCTCGTGTTTAATTCTGTGAAAGGGTATACCTCTTTTGGAGGTTTTGATAAACCTACAAAGGTTTTTTACTTTTTGTGAGGGACTCTGTTCAAAGAGTGCCTGTGCAGTCTCCTGCAAGGGTTTGCCTTTTTCAAAGAGCTCTTTGTAGGCCTGTTTTAGTGTATTAATATCTTCTCTTTGTAGGGATCTTCTCAATCCTGTAAGATTTAGCCCTCTTAGGTAGGCACGGTTGCCTTCAGCCAGACAATAAGGAGGGATATCCTGTGTCAGTGCAGAAGCACCGCCTATCATAGCAAAATCACCGATATGAACAAACTGATGAACGGGAGTAAGCCCGCCGATGACTACATGATTGCCAAGCTCTACATGCCCTGCAAGGGTTACTCCGTTTGCCAAGATACAGTTGTCCCCTATGATGACGTCATGTCCGAGGTGTACATATCCCATAAAGAGATTCCCGTTTCCTATTTTAGTGACCGAACCTCCGCCTTTGGTACCGGGATTAAAAAGAGTAAACTCTCTAATGGTATTATTGTCTCCGATAATCAGTTCTACCTCTTCTCCGGCATATTTTAAATCTTGGGGAATGGATCCGATTGTTGCATGGGAAAAGATATGGGTTTTGTTGCCTATGGTTGTTTTGCCTTCAATCACACTGTGCGCACCCACAGAGCATCCGTCTTTTAGCTCTACCTCTGCACCGATGTATGCAAAAGGACCGATGGTAATATCTTTGCCGATGACGGCACCTTCTTCTATAATGGCAGTAGGGTGTATGGAAGACATTCTATTCCTTATTTATCTACTATCATGGCTTTAAGTTGAGCTTCTGCAGCTAGTTTGTCGTCTACATAGGCTTTGGCATCGAGCTGCCATACTTTACCTTTGTGTTTGATCACGTTGATTTTATAGATCAGTTTGTCTCCCGGTGTTACAGGGGTTCTAAATTTTGCTTTATCTATGCTCATAAAGTAGACGACTTTATTCTCTATATCTTTTTGGTCTATATTGTCTATACTTTTAAATGCGAGTACACCGCCTGCTTGTGCCATACCTTCGATAATCATGACACCCGGATAGACGGGGTGATCCGGGAAGTGTCCTTGAAAGACAGGTTCGGAGATAGATACATTTTTGTACCCTTCTATATATTCTCCGGCTTTAAGTTCGTTAATTCTGTCTACCAATAAAAACGGAAATCTATGGGGGAGTATTTTTTGGATATCAACAACATCGTACAACACGGGCAACCTTCTGAAAAAAAATTGCTTCATTTTATCTAAATATTGGTAAAAAAGGGATGAATGGCGATTAAAGTGCGATGAGCACCTCTTTGACGTCACTATAGGTTTTACTTTGGCAACGAATCTCTATTTTTTTATCCGGTATTTCATCTACAACAATAACTAGTGAGAGATCATAGGGAGTGACACCTAAAGAGCCTCTTAGGGCTATTTCTGTTTCAAACGGGGGCGGATTAAAAATAAGTTCAGTGACACGCTTATAATTGCTTTTTGCCAAGGTATTGTAATACTCCAAGGTAATAAAGCGTACTTCATCACGGTTCATATAGTGTATTGGACCAATTGAATATTCTATTTTTCCACGGCTATATTCACCTTTGAGGGTAGAGTAGGGTAAAAAGTGTGCAGGAACAACCTTTTTACGTACTTTGAGCCATCCTATGGTTAAGCGCCAGTTTAAAAAACGCTGTTTAATGATTTTGTACGGTTTTCCTCGCTCCTCCATCTCCCAGCGTCTTTCATACATCTCAATACGCTCTTCTATAGCGTCTGGCTGTATCTGCTTAGAAACGGGAAGAAAGAGTTCGTCTGCGATTTTTTGTTGCTGGTCTCTTTGGATTGTAAGAGCATAGAGACAGCCACAGTAGTCTTGACGGTAGAGTGCATCTTTTTTGGCAATAATATTTTGTTCTTGTGTGCCGGAACTCTTTCTGTAGTCTGGTGCTATAAAAGTGACATTAAATCTTTTACCCAGTGCATCTCCTGCCATCTTTAGCTGCTTCAGAGATTTTTTGGGACTAGTAAGCAGCGTGGAGGTAAAGGTTTTTTCTCCTAGGGCTTTTGCCTTTTGTGCAGAGACCTCAAAACGTCTGTCAAAACAGATACCGCAGCGTTCGCCTTTTTCAGGTTCATGCTCCAGGCCTTTGACCAGAGAGAGCCATTTTTCTACATCATACTCGCCTTCGATAAGTGTGATATTGAGCATTTTGCAACTTCGTTTCACATCGAGCAGACGTAAATAGTACTCCGAGTAGGGGTGAATATTCGGGTCGTAGAAAAATCCTATAAGGCTCTCTTTGGGATACTCTTGACGAAGTTTTTGCAAAAAATAATGACTGTCAACAGAGCAGCAAATATGTACTAACATGTTAACTTCTTCCAATATAGGATGTTCAATAGAGTATCTATCGTGTATTGTTGCATTTTTTATTCCATAATAATTTTTGCGACATTTTTACTACTGCCGTGTCCCAAATACTTTTTTAACTCTTCTGCTTTTTGGGCAAATATTTTTTTATCTGTATTGTAGTAAGCTTTAAGCAAGTTGTCAACCGTGACCTCTTTTTGGAGTAGCTCTTTGTGCAGTCTTGTATCGTTGTAGTGTGTCAAGATAATATTTGCCAGACCTACCTGTTTGATCTTTAGGAGTTTTGTCCCTATGAAAAAGTCTATTTTTTTAGCAATGTAGGCTAAGGTAAAGGGCGTACCGATCAGTGCTGCTTCGAGTGTGGCCGTACCGGAACAAATAAAAGCAAATTCAGAGCGTCTGAGTGCCTCATGGGTATTGCGTACGATTTCAAACTCTCTGTTGCCGCGGTAGAGCTTTGCTATCTCATTTCTGTTAAATCCCTGAGGGATGACTAGCAGTGGACGAATTTCATTTCCGAGTCTACGTCTTAGTTCCAAAAAAATAGGCATGAGACGATTGATTTCAGATTTGCGACTTCCCGGGAGAAAGGCTATAATGTTTTTGCACGCTTCCTCATTTCTGTTTACCGTTATTTCATCAAGTAACGGATGACCTACATATGCGGCTTTTCTTTGTGGATAGTAGTCGATTTCAAAAGGGAGTATACCTAAGAGTTTGTCACAGTAGCGCTCTAGTTTTTCGGCACGTTTAGGACGGCTTGCCCAGACTTGAGGAAGTATGTAGTAGATAATCTCTTTGTCCGGATAGTTTTTTTTTAGCTTTTTTGCCAAGGGCAGGTTAAAACCGGAGCTGTCCATCAGCAATATTTTGTCTGCATCCTTGGCGAGTTCTAGCATTTCATCTGCTATTTTTAAAAACCAAGGCAACTTTTTTAGGGCATCTGTTACACCCATGATAGCCATCCGGCTCATATCGTACAAGGGTGTGTCTTGTGTGATGTGTTTGTCAAAAATACCTAGAAGTTTGATATCTTGGGTATAGTGAAGCAGCTCTTTTAAATGGAGATTGGAGGAGGGTTCCAGGGCTGAGACAAGAAGTTTCAAAATTTATCCTGGGGCAGATATTTTTTAGGGTATTCAAAAAAAAGTTGTTTTCCTCTATGTCTCTCTATTTTCTTTTCAAATACGATAGCGACGATGGCACCGGTGACAAGGTTGTAAAGAGGTGTGTCTGAGAGTATATTGTGTAAATCTGTCAATCCGGGATTGTGTCCGACTATCATGAGATGATCTACTTTTTGAAATGCTTCTTGCGCTATGTAGTATAGATTGAGGTGTGAGGCTTCATAGATACGTACATCAAAATGGAGTTCTCCGTCTAAAGCGTGATGGTATATATGGGCTGTCTCTTTGGCACGTATGGCAGGAGAGGAGAGGATTAAATCAGGGGTGGTCTCTTTGGCTTTGAGAATGCTTGCCATAAGTTGAGCATCTCTTTGACCTCTACTATTTAACGGACGTTCAAAATCCGATAGTGCATGGCGTTTCCAGTCAGATTTTGCATGACGTGCAAGGTAGAGGATTTTTTTAAGCATTTTTATATCCTAGTTTTTTAGCAGATTTAATTTTTGTGGGTTTGGAAGGTATAGCTTGAATCTCTATATCTTCCGGTGTTTTGGCTTTAAGACGTTTTCCTCTTAGATAGTAGCCCCCCAAAGCACCTGTGGCTGTGGAGATAAGCAAGAGTCCTGCAGTCATCATTTGTGCTACTACAAAAAGAGCCCCTATCCCAAGAGCAGTAGCAAAGGAGGCACCTACTTTGAAATTTGCTTTTGCGTGTGCTTTGGCAATTTCATTGCGTATCTCTTTTTGGGCATCTTTTCGAACGCGATCTTTTGTACGTTGGATATTGATCTGTATTTTCTCTTTTTCTGATAAAAATTGATCTTTGGCTTTGTTTAGCATGTCTTTACTGTAGTGGGCGGCAACGGAGAAGAACCAGAAAGCAATCGCGAGTGCAATGAGTAGAGCAGGTATAACAATACGCAGCATATTTTCTAAGCTAAGAGAGTCGGTATTGAGCAGTATTAAGGTAAACATAGCTGTTTGGGCAAGCACAATACCAAAAAAATATTGCATAAATCGCATCACTCGTTTCCTCAAATTCTATATTTATGTAATTCTATCATAGATATGCAAATGAGTAAATTTTTTATGTAGCGTTTTTATAAGTATTATGCGATATAGGCATACCTTTTACTATATTTGTTTTGTGTTGAGATATTTTTTGAAAGTGCAAGTACAAGCGTATTGATTTTGTTATTTACTTCAGAGATAAATCTTTCATTGCTTAGGATACTCTTATCCCATACTAAGGTATTGTCTTTTTTTAAAATGGCACCTGAAGAGATACCTTGTTGTGTAGGTAGTTTGCTCTCATCGATCCATTTAAGTTTGAGCAGGATCTCTTCTATTTTTTGTTGTGAAATATTAAAATGCGTAGCGATTTCTTCTAGGGTATATGATATCTTAGTACTCTCTTTTTTATATGTTTGGACGGGTGTTTCTTTTTTTTTGAAAAAAAATGAGAAAAAATGCATCATAGACTCCAATAGTTCATTTATAGAAAGTCTACATTAAAAATGTCAAAAAAATGTCAAATATAATAGAGATATCCAAGGATCAAAAACCCTATACTGGCTAAAATACCGCCTATTACAGCATAGGGTAACTGCGTACGTACATGGCTAATGTGGTCACAGTCTGCTGCCATGGAGCTGATGATGGTGGTATCTGAAATGGGTGAGGCGTGATCACCGAAGATACCGCCACTTATGACTGCTGCTATGACTAGAGGTATCTCGAGGTTCAGGGTGGCTGCAAGTGTTAAGCCTATGGGCATCATGATGCTAAATGTCCCCCAGCTAGTCCCAGTAGAAAATGCCGTGAGGCTAGCTACCCAGAAGATGAACAAAGGCACTACCGCAGGGCTAATATTTCCATCTAAGAGGTTGGCTAGGTATGTGGGCGTGCCAAGTTCGCCTATGACTTTACCTATGAGCAGGGCAAAGATTAAGATGCTGGTCACAGGTAGCATATGAGCCATGCCATCGTACATGCCCTTAAAGAATGCTTTGTGTGTCAGCATCTTTGTAGGGACAAAGTAGAGGTAGGTAAAAAAGAGTGTAGCAATCACTGCATAGTAGACAGAGGTGGAGCCTGATCCCTTAAAGATGTCACCGTCTCCCGTAAGATACAGGCCCAGAGGAACCGAGAGTATCATCACTAGTAAGGAGAGGAGCATGGGGTAGGGTGTGGGTTTTTCTTTTTTTTGTGTTTCTGACGGTACGTACGGCACTGCTTCAGCTTTTTTCATAGGTCCTATATCCCAGTTCCAAAGTATCACATAAAGTAGGATAAGAAGGGTAAAAACGGAGTAAAGGTTGTAAGGTATGGAGGCAATAAGAAGTCCAAGAGCATCTCCCGTGATGACTTTGGCCTCTATGGCTGTGACTATGAGACCCAGCAACAAAGCTCCCCAAGCATTGAGAGGTATGAGCGTACAGACGGGAGAAGAGCTAGAGTCGCAGATGTAGGCCAGTTTCTCTCTGCTTACGCCGTTTTTGTCAAAGAGGGGTTTGGCTACGGTACCTGCTACCAGTGCCGTGATGCTAGACTCTATGAAGATAAGTATGCCTATAAGATAGGCTAAAAGCATTGCTCCCTTTGGCGAGTCTATACCTTTTGCTTTTTTATCTAAGAAGCTCACAAAACTAGCCACTGCACCAGAGACAGAAAGGATGTTGATTATAGCCCCGATGATAAGCATAAACAAGAGTGTTTTAACTATCCAGCCTTCAGAAAAAAGAGTAATTACTCCATCAAAGAGTGCCACAAATGCAGCAGCCGGGTCGTAGCCGTTTAAGACTAAAAATCCTGCAAAGATACCACCCATTAAAGAGACTATGACATCTTTGGTTATAATGGCTAAAATGATTGTGAGTATAGGGATGGCTATTGAGAGTATTCCGTATTCCATGAAAAAACCTAATAGATTGATGAGAAGGATTATAACACAATGATAAAAAGTTTAGCAGTTGTTACTTTCATGACTTTCACACTCTACGCCCAACTACCCGATACAAAACAGATCATCGTGGTTACAACAAAAAACTGGTCTAGTCCCAACGGCACGCTTCAACGCTACGAGAAAAGAGATGCGTGGCAAAAAGTGGGTAAAGCCATCGATATTAAACTGGGACGAAACGGCTTAGGTTGGGGCATAGGACTTCATAGCATACCTGTCAATGCCAAGTATATTAAAAGAGAGGGTGACGGTAAATCGCCTGCAGGTATCTTCTCGCTTAAACAGGCTTTTGGCTACTTCCCTTTTGAGGTGGATTACCCCTATGAGGTCTATGGAGCCACAGACCACTGCGTGGACGATGTAGACTCAAAACTCTATAACAAAATAGTAGATTCAAGGAAGGTAAAGGTAGACTATAAAAGTTTTGAGCTTATGCGTTTTGCCAAAGACTACTACAAGTACGGCATCGCGGTAAACCATAACCATATAGACGAAGCAGGAGCTATAAAGGGTGCAGGGTCTTGTATCTTTATACATATTAAGTCCGTACCCACTTCCGGCTGCACAGTTATGCGTGAAAATGAGATAAAAGAGCTTATACAATGGTTAGATGCAAGTAAAAATCCTTTACTTATACAAGGTACTGTTGAGGTGGTTAATATCTTGCTTAAAAGATTACCGTAAATATTAATTAGTAGATTCTGTAGTTTACAAAAAATATGATTTTCGTCTTTTTGTTAGGCAGGGGATAGTTTTTATAGGCGATACGTATGACTTTGAGCGTGTTTTCATCCAAAGCAGCATACCCAAGAGATCTTTTGAGTCTAAGGTTAGATATATCGCCGTTGGGATGTAGATAGAAAGAGACGATATTGGTTCCTTGCTGTTTGGTACGTTTGGCTACCTCGGGGTAGCCATTGCGAGTGAGAGTACGTTGTGTGATTTTATGAATGGTGCTAAGATTATGACGTATAAACTTTTTTTGTATAGCAGAGAAGGTGTCAAACTCTTTTCCATAGAGCTGTTTGATCATCTTTACACTGTAACTTGCAGAAGAAGATGCTTTAGGTTTAGTATACAATGCACTGCCTGAGCCCATAAGTATATTGGCAAGAGAGTCTTTAGAGCGTTTTGTTTTTTTCTTTTTAACGATATATTTTTTCGTTCGACTTTTTTTATGTATCTTTGTTTTCTTCGCTATTTTCTTTTTTACTGTTTTCTTTATTCGCTTTGCTTTTTTAGGTTCTTCTTTTTTCACTATTTTTGTCGTATTATTTTCCTCTTCACTTTTGTTTGAAAATATTTTTTTACTAGTATCTAAATGCTTTTGTTGGGCACTCTCTTTTTGTACTTTAGGCTTAACTTCTTTTTGAATGGGCATAGGTGTTACTTGGGGTTTTTGGCTTGGAAGAGGAAATCTCATTTGAGAGGTTATTTGCTGTAAGTTTAGACTTATCTTGTGCTCTTTACTTGTTGGAGGGATAAAGATAATTTGCTTAAAGCTTATATAGAAAAAAAGAGCTATAAGTAAATGCAGTAGCAGTGAGAGCAATAGCGATTTAATCGTTCTGATATTTTTCTCCTCTTAGTCGCTTTAGTGTATAATGCATCTAGATTATACATAATGAGGATTAATACAATGGCATATGATAAGAGTATAGAGGCATTTGATGCAGCATACAGAGTGATACCCGGGGGTGTAGATTCCCCCGTACGTGCATTTAGCGGGGTGGAGAGCACACCTCCTTTTATCAAACGCGGTGAGGGTGCGTATCTTTTCGATATTGACGGGAACAAGTATATAGACTTTGTACAAAGCTGGGGTCCACTCATATTTGGTCATTGTGACCCTGAGATAGAGACGGCGGTGATAGACGCAGTAAGAGATGGGCTTAGCTTCGGCGCACCTACTACTGTAGAGACAGAACTTGCCTCAGAGATAGTAGATCTGTTTGAGAGTATAGATAAAGTACGTTTTGTAAGTTCGGGTACTGAGGCAGTGATGTCTGCTATACGTCTTGCACGAGGGGTTACGGGGCGTGATCATATCGTTAAATTTACAGGCTGTTATCATGGTCATTCAGATTCTCTGCTTGTGCAGGCAGGTTCGGGTTTAGCTACTTTTGGCACACCCTCTAGTCCGGGTGTGCCGTCTGATCTTACCAAGTATACGCTTCTTGCTACCTACAATGACATGGCATCGGTTGAAAAATGTTTCGAAGACGTAAATGGAGACATCGCATGTGTCATCATAGAACCTATAGCCGGTAATATGGGGCTTGTGCCTGCGGATGAGCATTTTTTAGAAGGTTTGAGAGCTTTGTGTGACAGATATGATACACTGCTTATTTTTGATGAGGTTATGAGTGGATTTAGAGCATCGCTTAGCGGTGCTCAGGGGATACTATCCGTTAAACCGGATATGGTTACCTTAGGTAAAGTCATAGGTGCCGGTATGCCTGTAGGAGCCTTTGGAGCGAGTGCTAAGATTATGTCCCATCTCTCTCCGGAAGGTCCTGTTTATCAGGCAGGTACACTTAGCGGCAACCCTGTGGCCATGGCAGCCGGATTGACTAGTTTACGTAAGCTTAAAGCGAACCCTTCTATATATGAAGTGCTTGAAAAGAGAGCTAAAAAGCTTGTAGAGGGCTTTGAAAAGGCGGCCAAAGCCGTAGAGGTACCTATGGTTACGGAAGTACGAGGCTCGATGTTTGGTTTCTTCTTCTTGGACAAGGCAGTCAAAAACTTTGCCAATGCTTGTGATAATGACACGCAGATGTTTGCAAAGTTCCATAAGGGTATGCTTGATCGTGGTATATACCTTGCATGCTCTTCTTATGAGACAGGGTTTATCTCTACCGTGACGGATGATGCGATGATAGATGTGGCAATTACAGCTGCGTATGAGACGATGAATGAGATAGTAAACTAATGGCTAATGAAGAACCAAAATTTAAAAAAATAGTGAACGCGGCTGATGGGGCAAGTCTCGGTATTTCTATGGCAGTGGCTGTGCTTATGGGAGTGGGTATAGGTATAGGATTGCAAAAGCTTACAGGGGCTTGGTGGACTATTTTTATAGGCGTGTTCATAGGTATAGGTGCGGCTATTTCCAATGTCTATAAGGCTTATATCAAACAGAAAGCTTCACTTGATGAACTTGCTAAAGATCCGAGATACAAACATAAAGCAGGCTATCAAGAGGATGAGGATGAGAAGTATTAAGCTAAAAATAGTTAAAGCTCTCGTGATAGTAGATATCGTTCTTATCTTATTTTCTATACTCTTTTTTGATATCAAGATGCTTTGGAATACCCAAATAGGCTTTCTCTCAGCCTCTTTGGTAATGTTGGCTTCTATGGGGTCATATAAACGCATGGTGGATGCTAGAGTAGAAAAGAGTATCCTGGCAATAGACGATTCACGGGATACTATAGAGAAACTAGAAGATCCCTATGATCTCTACTCGGAGGCGTCCAAAGAAGAGAGGGAAAAAGAGATTTATGATACCCTTAAAGAAGAGAAAGCACGTCTAAAGAGGCAGAGACGTTCTATCATGCAAACTGCAAGAGATACCAAAGCAGCACTCTCTTTACATCGTATAGTTGCTTATGTGGTGCTTGTAGTAGGGTTTTTTTATTTAAATCGTCATGGTTTACTGGATATTCCTTCTTATCTGTTGGCATTGGGTATACCATCTGTCGTGATTGTTGTTTTGCTGTTCAAAGAAAAAGAGATACAAATTAAAGATACGTTACAATAAAGTCCAATTTGCCTTTAGGACTGTACGATGATAAAAACCTTACATTTTGCTCTGTCTATCTTGGTTTTGGCAGCTTGTGCGAAGGAGATAGATAAACCTGTAGATTTTGATACGAAATCTCTAGCATGTAAAACAAAACCCATAGCTCCGCCTATTCAAATCATCGATAAAGCTATAGATTTCGGTACAGAGCGTATCGCTATGACTAAGGAGTATATTAAAATACATTACGGTAAAACAGTTCAGAAGATAGAGATAGTCCCCAAAATTATCGTGCTTCACTGGACAGCCGAGATGGACTTTGATAAGTCGTTTCATCGTCTAAAACCCCACAAACTACTTTCAGACAGAAAAGATATTGCCAAAGCTTCACAGCTTAATGTCTCTGCACACTTTTTGGTAGACAGAGACGGTACCATCTATCGGCTGATGCCAGAGACTTGGATGGCAAGGCATGTTATAGGGCTTAATTATTACAGTATAGGGATAGAGAATGTAGGGGGAGAGGGTAATCAAAAAGAGGATCTCACCCCGGCACAAGTACAATCAAACATCGCCTTAGTTAAGTACTTAAAAGAGAAATACCCAAGTATTGAGTATCTGATAGGACATTATGAATATACCAAGATGGAAAAGACAGCTTTATGGCTAGAAAAAAACAAAAGCTACAGAACAGTGAAGTTTGACCCGGGAGATGTTTTTATGCGTCAGGTACATAACAAGACAAAAGCGTTAGGGTTTAAGCGTGCTTTTTAGTTCTTTGGTTTGATTTTTATAAAAGATATATTTTCTTTTGCTTTTTGAAATTTAATCACTCTCCAAGTTTTAGGGTAGTTGTCTTGTTTGGTGCAGGCGCTAAGGTGTACATCTCGATGAGCATAGCATCCGGGTACCTTTTTGTATTATCTAGGTCTGCACTTATGGTCTATCCTAATATGTTCACCGCCACAATGTCGGTAGAATTATCGGGAGAAGAATGAAGAATAATATATAGGTTAAGTGTCTCATACTATTTTTTTCTATCAAATATATAAGGGTCATGATAACTTTAGAGGCTTTTTTCTAAAGATCTGTAACAATATAATTTATACAGATCTTCACCTCTGTGATTGAACCTGAACTCACACTCTTTGAGATGCAAGTTAAAGTTCTTTTTATCAA
>Ga0256839_1002818_pt1 | contig 18811 bp, 11 predicted proteins | sample 354166metaG_FD_185968 | JGI IMG/M metagenome (GOLD analysis project Ga0256839, IMG submission 185968) | Hydrothermal vent microbial communities from Mid Atlantic Ridge, Atlantic Ocean - 354-166 | ecosystem: Environmental > Aquatic > Marine > Hydrothermal vents | place: Atlantic Ocean: Mid... | reverse complement strand
ATTGCCTCTTGGCCCGGGCTTATGCGCGGAGCCAGCACGGCGAGCTGCAGGCTTGCCGCTGACTTCGACCCCCTCGGAGCCCGGCGTGCTTGCTTGCGCAGGGACTATTCGGCTCCCGGCGGGAACGTTGGTCGAATCCTGATCCCCCGAATCGATCCGACCCCTCCGATCCGCCCGAGAGCAGCGCTGACCGGCCGCTACCTGGGAAGCGTCCGGAAGCGGGGAAATGCCGACGGCGTCCTCGCCCCAGGCAATTGCCGAATCGAGATCAGCCGGGGTCTTAAGGGCCCGCGGTTGAACGGCGGCTAAGCGCGAACCACAGAACTCCGGCGACCAACAGTGCGGCTACCACAACAAAGCCAAGCGAGCTCGCCCGTCGGCGTACCGTGCCCCCTTCATCCTCCACGACACCGGCGGACCGCGAACCACCAGAGCCGTCCGCTGCCCCTCGACGAGAAGCGTCGGCGGACCCCCCCGAATCAGGCGCCCCCTGGTTAGGGGAGACTTCCCGCTCTTCGCCGCGCCCCTGCGCATCCCCGCCAGCTGTTGTAGCTTGCTCGCGCGGAGCTGTTGGGCGCTCGGGCGCCGTTCGCTCCGCCGCCGTCTCCGAAGCTCGCACGGCCTGCGCGTGCTCGGCCCCCTGTGACGCGGTGCCTGGAGGCTCTGCTGAAGTGTTGCGCTCCCGCGGACCGGGCGAGGACTCTTCCAGCGCGGCTCCCTGCTTCTCAGTCGTGGTGGGAATCACCACCTGCGTGCGAACCGGACGTGACAGGGAGCCGCCCGAGGCCGCGAAGAGAACGTAGTAGTAACTCCCGCCCGGATACACGTCGACGTCCACGTACACATTCCCCGAGCCGACGTACACCAGCTCTCCATCGGTGAGACACTCGGCAAAGCGGTCCGCTCGCCGCACCAACAGCGCCCTGTCTACGCCTTCGGGCATGTCCCATCTCAGCTTCACTGCGTGGTCAGGCTGCAGTTCGTGCTCGAAGCTTTCGGGCGAACGTACGGTGGACTGCTCAAGAACGAACTCATGCTTCAGAAAAACGTCGACTCCTGTGCGCCGTGCCTGTTCCACACGCCGCCAGTACTCAGCGGTGGCTATGCGGAGGGGCTGCGCGACGAATCCGGGTACCAGCGGCACGATCACCAACTGCTCGCTGTCAGGCGGGGCAAAGACGCGAAGCACACCCCCTGCCCCTTTCGCGGTCACCATGAAGTCATAGCCTCTCTCCGATTTGCTTGCCGGGAACCGTACCGCAATTCGGAACGTCACGGGATGCTTGAGAGGCTGCCGAAACCTGTACTGCAGCCCGGCGCCGGGCGAAGGAGGCGGGCTCTTGCGGGTACGATCGTTCCAGCGGTGCCCGAACCCTGCAGGCTCCTCACGCGGCGTCCACTTGCCCAGCGGCGGCATCGCATCGTCGTAAAACCCATGCAGCGCGAACAGTTCGTCCAGGTCGCGGAGCCCGTTGCGGTTGAGGTCCTGCTCGCGATAGCCGTTATTTGCGAGGAAAAGGAACAGCGTACGAACGTTCCGCACTTGCCGCCAGCGGTTGCCCTCAGTGTTTTGGCTTGCCCCCCTTCCGTTCAACAGGCTGGCGATCCCGTCGTAGCCGAGGGCGAGATAGTCTCCCGGTTCCGCATCGTCGTCATAAAGGTCCCAAAGCAAGGCCGCAACGTTGTATTCCTCGTCCGGGGCAAGCACCAGCTTCTCTTGCTTCTCGTCCCAGACCTTTGTCCAGAACATGTTCTGCTGAAGGTTGATCTTCCGGCCTTCCGTACTGATGACCAGCTCCGGTCTTCCACGTACCAGGGCAGCGAAGAAATGCGCCATCCCTTCGACGAACGAGTCGGTGGAGTCCTTGTTCAGCACCCCGGCGTGGTTCTTGTCGCCACTGAGCCGCTCGGGCAAGCGGCGGTGCCCGCTTAGAAGGGAGATCCAGTGGATGGCGTGCCCCATTTCGTGGTACTCGTGCGTCTGCGCAGTGCCCTGCCATGGGTTCGCTGCCGTGGAGCCCTGAACGCGGAGTAAGCCGCTTTGCGGCCTGAATTCCGTACTCTTTGCGAAGATCACCGCGCTTATCGCGACATCCATGTCCGTTACCTGCGGAGCACTCTTGGGAAACACGGGGGCTCTAAGAGACTCGGCCGCGAAGTGCGCGCACTGGTGCAGGTCCGTGAAGACCAAGGCCGCCTGACGGAACCTTGGAAGGTAAGAACTCGCCTCGTGCTTCGCGCCGTCAGCCGTGACATGGGCCGAGAACCCATCCCAGCCGTTGTCGAAAACGATCCTGTGTACTTTCGCTGCCTCACGCTCGTGCGCGCGGGTGAGCACACCGGCCGCGCCCTCGATCTCGAGGCCTTCCATGGCCACCTTTATCCCCCCGTGCTGATCCCGCAGGACCACGCCGAGCACGTAGTTTCGCAGCTTCGGGTCGGCAAATACAAAGTAGCCCTTTGAGTCGGTGAAGACGCGGCGTTCGTCGTCCGACATGGAGTACGCCAGGAAGGGGGCCTTTGCCCTGCTCGGAGGCGCGAGCAGAACCATCACGTGCTCGAGCGGACGGCTTCGCCCCTGAGCGTCAATCGCTTCAACCCGGCCGGCGACAAAGCTATTCGCCACGCGGACGCGCAGCGAATCCGAACCACCAAGGATAGCATCCTTTCCCGAGCGGACGTGAGCGCGGTACTCGAATACTCCCGTGCGCGCAGCCCGTAGGCGGACCGTCGCGGTGGCATGCTCGCCGGGTTTCAACGTGCCAATGTCCCACTCGGTGACCGTCCGTGCGGTTCCCCGGGAAGGGCTTACCCGCAACGCCCGGACCAGGGCGCTGGTCTGGTTGGAGCCGGACTGAAAAGGGCCGTGCTCAAGCATGATGCGCGCTTCAGCAGGCCCCTCGTTCTTGACGCGAAGCTGGAGCTCGATCTCCCTGCCCACAATGGCCGCGGGGGCAGCGGGACGGTACGGGAGCACCCGCACACTGACCCAGGGCACACTGGGGACCGGCGAGAACTGCCAGCCCTCGAAAAAACGCACAGTGCTGATCTTGCCGGGCGCGACCTTCACTCGTTGGGTTTGCTGCTCGGTCTGGATTCCAAACAGGGGGGCTCTCCATCTCACCCGAACTGTGACGTCGTACGTATCCGGCGGGATAACGAGCCGATCGCCCAGAATAGATTCCAGGTAGAACGTTTTTCCCTTGTCCGCGCGAGACAGTCGGTAGCGCCCATAGCCTAGAGATAACACCGTAGATCCGACGCTGTCCCGTCCGATCACGGAAAAGTCGGCTGTTGTCGGGAACTTCCTCAGGGCCGGGTGCTGTACGGACAGGCCAAGGCCACCGGGTTGATATTCCGCGAACGCAAACGGGCGAACCATAATTTTCGCCGCAACCTGCGCCCGCTTGTCCGGTGGCACGTCCACGAAGGGGGCGGGCAACGTTCCGATCCAGCTTGACCTCACAGCTCCCCCCGGCGGTAGTGGCCTGGACAGACTGACGAGATCGTCACCGGCGACGATCAATCGCCCCGTCTCCTTGTCGTAGACCCCCCAAAAAACGCGAATCGGTGAGCGCAACGGTCCATTCCCTCGATTGGTGATGCGGGCTGAGGCCTCGAGGAAGCCATCGCCAAACGGAAACGTGAGCCTTGCCCTGCGCAGCTCTGTCACCAGCGTGGGACGCGGCCGAGCCGTGTCCAGCCATCGAACCTGGTGGCGCACCCGTGCATTGGCAGGGACGCGTACGCTGTTTCCGTCCTTGTCCCGGAAAACTGCCCAGTAGGCCAACCTGTCACCTGGGCCAAGCAGCATATGGTCAAAACCAATCGTGGCGTGCACGACCTCGCCATCGAGCTCAGTCGTGAATCGCACCTGGACGCGTCGGGCCGTTAGTTTGCCATCGTTCGTAAGCTCGAAATAGATCCTGTTCTTGACGATCGACCATTGGGTGACCTGCACGCGCGCCGTCTCAGACAGCGTCTGCGCACCCGCTGGGAACAGGAAAACGAGCTGGACCAGAGAGAAACCGACCGCGACGGTTAGACGGGCCGGAGCTCCGACGGTGGCACGACGTTGCTTCTTCATACTGCATCCCACCCGGCAGCACTACGGGGGTATTGGGAACGGGCAGTGTTGGAACACCGAGACACAACGGCGTCGCCCAGTCCAACCTGGGACGAGAGTAACAGTTAAGTGGTGTGCGGTCAATCGCATCTCCTGAAATCGGAAGAGCTTAGGTTCGAGCGTGGGCAACGACGTGTTGTCCCAAAGCAAGTCTTTACCCGCCCGACGCGTCCAGCGTAGAACGCGTCGTGTGCCCACCCCAGGCGAGCTGCGAACCGTTCTCAACACCCCCCAGATGGCCACGACGGACCTAGGGGAAAGGGGGGCGCTCACCCCTCCTCCGCCAATTTTGGTGGAACTCAGCCGGGTCAATCCCGCCGGTTCCGTGCGTCGGTCTGACCAGCCTCCTTGGGCGGCCAGTGACATCTGGAGGCGACAACCGGCGGGCCACTCTTCACTAACGTGCAGGGTTGCGAAACTGCCGGTGGCAGCTCACGCAAAGCTGTCGAATCCTGTTCATCAATCGCCGGCCACTCGCCTGCCAGTCGCGGTTCGGTTCGGCCGGCTTGTCGCGGAGCAGCTCCGCGAGCTGCTCGGCCGCTTGGGCGGATTGCTCCGCGAGCTGTCGGAACGCTGGTTCGGCCGCGGGCTCGGAGCGCAACTCCAAAAGCCCCCTGTAGAGCCGAGCTAGCAGTGAGGCCTCGCGGCTTGGCACCAGATCGGGATGTTCCTTCGGTGGCCAGAAGCCCGCGCGAGCGATCCGGCGCAGGTGTTCCCAAACCGTGTCGATCTCCACCATCGCCTCCACAAGCGGCGGTACCGGTGCGACCTCCGGCAAATCCGACGGTACCCGGCGAAGCTCCGCCCTGCTTGGCCTCGTGAACGTCCGCACGGCACGGAAGAGTCCCGAGTAGACCGGTGACGTACCGGCCAGCTGCAACCAGCTCAGGGCTTCGTCTGCTGACCATCCGGCCAGGGCTCGGGCAAGAATGGCCGCTGCAGCGGGTCCGCGATGCTTACCGTGATGGCAGTGTACGTAGATGCAGCCCGTCCGCAGCGTTGTGGCTTTGATCAGGCGAAGGACCGTGTCGCGGTCGATACCGTCGTATCCGATCGGCAGATGGACGTACCGCAGCCCGTACCGACGTGCGGTTTCAACGTCGGGGCGGGCGCCATCAACAGAGATGATCACGGTCACGCCCAACTGTCGGAGCGCCTCGAACGCTTCTTCCCCCTTTGGCTGCCCCCCGCTGATTATCCGATCGGTGACCAGAAACGCGTTCTCGATGCCGGGTAGCTCGATCGCCTGAGGCCTGGCGGACCGGGGGCCCTGTTCGTCCGACTTGCTATCTGGGGTGGCGGGCCTGTGCGAAGAACGCTCCAGCCCCACGGTTCCCAACACGGTCACGACCAGCAGCCAGCGTAGCACAAGAGCGTTCATGTGGTTCATCCCTATGGCGGCTACGCGCAAGACACGCCCATTGCGTCGCTCAGCGTCAGGCTCATTCTAATCGCGTTGCCGGGCGGGGGTGACGTCCCAACGGGAACCTCGCTGCCCAGGCGGCCTCGACCAGGGTTAGGTTCACTACCGGACCTCCTTGAGCCCACCGCGCCACTCGGCACGCCGACCGCCCGGTGGGGGGTGCTTCGGTAGTGTCGTCCGGTGGCTTGCAGCAGGGGGACGCTACTGCGCGGGGGCAGCGGGAGCCTTGCCCCGATCCCCCAAGTCCCCCTACTCTGCAGCGGTGCGCGCCGTTCGCGGACAAGCCGTCGATCGGTCCATTGCCGATCGCCTGGTTCGTCCGCGGCCCGGTCGTGGCCCCAACCCGCATCCCTGGGGGGACCGCACAGCCGCCTGCAGCAACCTACCAGGCAGCCACGAAGCCCAGCGTGCGCCAGGACAGCCTGTCCGGTTCGAAGCGGCTCCGGAAATCTCACGTTGCGTGCTTCTTGTCAGCATCCCGGCTCAGGCTTCCGGCCTGGCAACCGTTCGGATCGGGGTCGTTCCTCCGGAGAATCAACCCGCACGAATTGCGGGGGCAAATCACGGCTCACTCCGCTGGCCGCCAAGGCCGGACTGCCGTGCCAGGTCGTTGTAGACCATCGCAAACAGGACGAGCTGGTACAAACCCATTCCCCGGTACGGTACGGAACGGAAGTTGGCCCGAAACCCTGCCGAAAGGAGCGCAAACCCAATCCCCGAGGTAAGCTGCCACGAGATAGCCAGGGCCTTGAGGGGGTCATAGGCACCGTCGAGGACTGCAAAGGGTAGAAAGACACTCGGTCGGAACACGACCGCACACAGGGGAAGGACCAGGACGACGCCCAACGGTCCCAGTTGAGCTCCTCCGGCCAGAGCGAGCAGGATTACCCCGGCTTGGATCAGTATTCCCGCGGCCACCGACGGTGCCGTGCTATAGGCCTTGGCAAAGCACTGCGAGACCGCTGGTTCGCGCCCCTGAACGACATCCAGAGCGGCCGCCACAGGTGCCCCGTACAGAGCCGGTGCCGCGATAGCGGCGACTACCAGCAGAAGGACCAACTGTTCCGAGCGGATTAGCCAGATGCCAAGGCCAACCAGAAGCACGGAGAGCAGCATGGACAGACCGGCCACCGAAAACAGAGATTCGCTCGCTTCTCTGTAAATCCGCTCGGCGCGATCCAACCAGGCGGTAACGGGGGGCGTCCGACCCGCCAGCGGGTGCGAATCGGGCGGCAATTCGGAGTCGTCCCGTGAGCCGATCACTGGGGGCACGACTTCACGGGCATCCGCAGGCAGCGGCTCCAGCGGGATGATCGACGACGCCGTGCCGGTAGGGCCGAACTCGGTGCCGACCGTCGGCACTGCCCCCTGACCGGAAGCCGGCATCACCCGAGGATCAAAAGCCTGTTGAGGTGTTCCGAAGCTGCCCGCACCGATCGGTGGGGAAGTCGCTCCAATGGGGAATATACCCCCCTGTTGGGGGAAAGAGACGGCGCCCTGTAACGGTGGTTGATCGGGAGCAACAGAGTAGTTCTGCGGGGTACCCGAGAAACCCCCCTCCCCTTGGAAACCAGCGGGGGTGGAGCGAACCTCTGATGACACAGGTTGCCAAGAGAACGAAGCCGGGCCGGCCGTCTGACCGGCGGTCGGTCCAAGTGGCTTGCCATCCTGTCGAGGCCAGGCAGCGGGCGAGCCGGAGTGCGGGGCCCCAAGCGGTGACGGAGCTTGAACATGCCCCCTTCCCGAGGAGTCCTGACCTTGCAGCGGAGCCATCGGCAGTGCCCCCGAAGATTGGGCTGGGGGCGCGGTGGACGATATCGGCCCTTGTGGTGCTGCTTGCCAGGGCGAGGTAGCTGCGCCTTGCCGCGATTCGGGGGATGCGCCGTCCGGTGGTGTGGCCGCGCGCGCTTCGGCTTGGCCCTGGGGGCGTCCTGCCGGAGCCTCCGGGCGGTACGGGCTCAGGCCGGTACCGCTGCGCGGAGCGTTCGTCATGGACTCGCCTGCGCTGAGTTCTAGGTGCCGGCCCCATTTGATCGAAAGCGGCCCGGGAATCTGCTCCCACGGGGCAAACAGTGCTCCCGGATCTGGCGGCCAATCAGGCAACGATGGAGACGTTGGTGTCTTCCACGGCGATGCAGCGTCGTCGTTCTCTTCGGGCTGCTCCCATGGCGGCGGCTCGTCCAGACCTACGGCGTCGTCGTTGCCACCGGCCCCCTCGCGATGCTCTGACCGCTCCGGCGATTCCCCCAACGGCTCGTCTTCGACCGGCGAGTCCGCGGCGAATCCCGTTGCCCAGTTCTTCGGCCCGTGCACGGAGCGGGGGCCGAATATGGGACTTCTCGTCCTTGGGAACCTTTGTTCCCTACCGAGGGAGAAATCCAGCGACATTGGGCGGGTGGCCAGGGTGGGGTCGCTCGGCTTGAGCGATGGGGCCCCTTCAGGGCCGCTATCCTCTGCCGTATCACGGTCAGCTTTCTCACCGGCAACGCTCCGCTCAGACTGCGTTTCGGGCGGCCGTCCACGTTCGCCGGACGGAACGGCGTTGACGACCTCAGGGCCGTGAATCGCGGTCACGGTTTGCTCGGTTGGCTGAGGGGCGGCAGCGGACGCGCCGGAAGCTTCCGAATCCGCCTCTGAAGAGGGCGCGCCCTCGGCCGGGGCCGGGGGACCCGATAAGGAAACCGAAGCACCGGATCCGGGCGAAGCGAGGTTCGCGCTCAACTTCGGGCTGCTCGCCACTGGCTCCCCGCTGGGGGTAGCTCCAGGTCGTGCCGCAGCAGCTTCGCGGAACTGTTGCGGTGCATGCGCAAGCGAGGCTCCGTGCGCCGAACCGCGATCGAAGCAGGCATCCGGTTTCTCGGCAGGCGGCTGTGTAGATGTCCCGCTCCCGGTGTCCTGTGTCATCGGGGACGGTTGGGGCGAAAAGACCCCCTGGCACCGCGGACAGCGAACCTTCCTCGTCGCTGCCGGCTTCGCGCGGAGCCGCAGCTTCGCATGACACGAAGGACACCGGACGATAACCGACGACTCAGCCACCTACCGCCCTCCTTTACCGCGCGTTCACGACGCCGCCCGAGGCGGAGGTAGTACCGTAAAACCGCTCTCTCCCGCGAAGAGTTTGTTTTGCTCGCACCGCGCCCGGTTGTGGTTCGCTGGTTCTGCTGGCGCTCCTTCGTGGCTGCTAGAGAGCTGGACCGCCTCACAAACGTCCCAATCCTTGATTTCGTACAGTTGCCAGCTCGGCGATTCGGTCTGCCGCACTCCGCACAGGAAGCCCCCTGGCGGTGCACCGGTGCCGATAGACACGGCACGCTCCGCATTGCCGTGTGGCACCGAGCGCGGGTTGCGAACGTCAGCGTATCCCGTCCGCGAAGCCGTGAGCGGGCCATGTTCAACCGTTTGGTTGACGCCTGCTTGCAGGTGGCCTCCTGCATTGACGCGAGGAGCCCGGTTCAGGGGGCGGCTGTTCAGGGCCCCGAGACCTGCCCGCCATGGAGTGGATGGAGCTACACCCCCGCTCGGCTGAATAGCCCGGCGGTAGCGCTCGAGTCTAGGTGGGCTAAGGGGGGACGGCGGGGGCGATGTTGGGAGCGACCCTGGGCGAGGGAACGGCGCTCCCGGCGAAGTGGGACCCTGGTCAATTCGCGGTGGGAGGCCTGGAGGTCCGAGCGGTCCGATCGAAGGAGGACTGATTGGCCGGGGTGCCGGCCATGGCGACAGTGACCCTGGGAAACGGTCGTCCGTTGTCGATGGAGGAGGCGGTTCCAGCGGCGCCCTTCGTGGGATGGACGGCCCCCCGGTGACCCACGGCGGCCATGTCCATGGGAACTCGCCCAGTCGGTTGCCAGAGCCACTCCCACGTTGGCCGGACATGAATGGATCTTCCCTTCCCGCGGTGGTCCCTCTCGTCGATGTCGAGGGGGGCCAAAAGCCGAGGTCCAAACCGCCTGGGAGCGTCGGCTGGTCGCGTCCGAGGTAGTCGCCGTCGCGGCCGTTGGGTGAAACGGGCTCGGTCCCGGCTACGGATTTCTGCCTGTTTTCCTCAGCCCTGCCTGTATGCCTCGCTTCGTCGCCGATGTTGCCGATGACGAGGGTACCGGCCAGGTGCGCATACACGAGTGCGCTGGACCACAAGATGAATCCAGCGCCTCCGGCGTACCGGATGACTTGCGCGCCGAGCTCACAGAACTTGCGTGAGTTGCTTGCGATGACGGGGAGTAGGACGGCTGGAAGGGCTCCAAGCAGCGGGAATGCCAGTGCCGCCACCGCGGCGAGCACGCCGGTCGCAGCCCCCTGGCCGAAACGTCGAACCAGTCCGGCGACATACGCCTCGGTGCGCGTCACCGCGTACCAGGTGGCAAGTGCTCCGAAAATGAGCAGGCACCCTAGAGCAGCTCCCTCCAGCACGGATCGATGCCCTTTCTGCGTGCCGGTACCGTTTTGCTCTGTGCGAGCGTGAAACCGCCGTCTTTTTGCCTCGATCTACAACTTGCCCTGTGCTACAACTTACATGCGTCGGGGAAGCCGACGCTGACCCGGCGATGAGCGAGTTCTCGCCCGTCGTGCGCAGCTCTATGAGGCACCGTCCTCAACGCAGTCCGCCTCTCCCCCTTCGGAGGCGTCCGCATTTCGGCCGGCTTTGCCGCAGCCGCTTGTTCTTCGCCCTTGGTGTACCGTACGGCGACAACTCGCATCGTGTGCACGGCAACATGTGCTTGCTTGGCCGCTCACCGGGCAGCACCCTACCTCGCAAATATGCTACTCTCGTGTCCGGTACCCACGCAAGGTTCCGGGCAACACGGAAGCAGCTATGCGCGGGAGGCGTTACGAAAGTGTTCGCGGCGATCAACGGCGTGGACTACCCGGCTGGCTCCGACGCCAACGTGGTGGCACGCGGCCTTCGGGTCCGCCGGACTGCCTGGGCAGACTGCCGGGGCGCAGCGACGCAAGCCTGTGCGGCAGTCCCGGCACGAGCGTCCACGGGAGGGACCGTCGGGAGCTTCGAGAGGAGTCCGGCCGCAGGCTTTCCTGGGAGGGCGTCTGGACGTGCTTTTCCTCCGGCGGGCTCCAACACGGGTCGGGACAGGGGTTGACCACAGGGATACAGGCAGTACGCCGAATACCGATAGCGACAACAAAGACACGTGTGCCATCTTCATGCCGTTGCGCTCTTGTGGCTTTGCCTTGGCAGCCGACCGTGGGCGTCCGCGGTCCTGGCGGCCGCGGCGGAGCATTCGCAGCGCGCCCCGAGCCGGGTTCACGCCAACGCGCGGCTCGGGAAGGAAGAACCGATTGCCACCAACGCGATCGCTTCCTGCGTGGACAAACGCGGAGCGCTCGCCAGCCCGAGGCTAATACGCCCGACCCGTCCGATCCGCCCGGTCGGTCCGACCTGCCGGAGCCCGGCGCTGGTCGGCGGCGGACCAAGAAGCGCGCGCAGATGCTAGGAAAGCTGGAGCTCCGTCGCGCCGGCGACGGAGCAGTGCTAGCGCGACCCGGCCTCCGGTCCGCCTCAAAGCGCTGGGGACGCCGGTTGCGCTGGCAAGAACAATACCCGCCGAAGGAAGACAAACCCGGCCTTCGCGGGATTGGTGAAGGCGCGCGCCCCTCTCTCGCCGCTTCGGCCGCGGGCCGAAGCGGCCCTGAGCCCGCCGTCCGGCGGGGCCCGAGCCGCCGGACCGCCGTCGCGCCGGCGACGGCGCATTGGTACGCCCGCCCGGCCCGGGCGGGCAGGGATTACCCGCCAGCCCGCGCCCGGACCCGGCCGCCTGCGCAGAAGTGCATTCCTCGCCAGCCGCGGCTACTCCCGGCGGCGAGGCGTCAGGCTCGCCGCCGGATTGGGTTCCCTCGGTTTCCCTCGCGCGCCCGCTTCGGCTGGAACATCCGCCTCCCGGTGTAAACGGCCTTGCAAGCCCGATCCGCCCGATCAGTCCGATCGGTCCGATCGGTCCGATCCGCCCGAGAGCAGTCCCAACCGGCGGCCCGCCAAAAAGCCCCCTCAGGGGCAGCAAACCGCGCACCCCCTCGCGCCGACGACGCCCCCTTCGGCGCGCCACCCGGTTCGGCCGCGGGCCGAAGCGGCCCCGAGCCCCCCGCCCGGCGGGTCCGGACCTCCGCCGCTGCGACGGCGGAGCATTGGTAGCGCGACCCGGCCCGGGTCCGCGCCAGACCCGTGGGGCCCTAGGAAGCGGTGGCGAAAATGATCCCGACCAAAAGAAGGAAAGCGCGCCCGTCGCGGGATTGGCAATGGCGCGCCGTCTCTTGCCGGCCCGCCGCGGGCCGAAGCGGCCCCCAAGCCCGCCGCCCGGCGCGGCGGAGGGCCGGACCGCCGTCGCGCCGGCGACGGCGCAGTGGTAGCGCGACCCGGCCCGGGTCCGCCCCAGGGCGCTGGCGCCAAGGAAGCGCCGGCAGACATGGCCGCCGCGGAGCGAAAAAAAGCCCACCCGTCGCGGGATGGCCAATGGGGCGCGCTCTTTCTGGCCGCTTCGGCCACCCGGCGCGAAGCGGCCCGGAGCCCGCCGCCGGGCGGGACCGGACTTCCGCCGCGGCGACGGCGGAGCAGTGGTAGCGCGACCCGGCCTCGGTTCGACCCCAAAGCGAGGATGCAGCGCACCGATCGGCCAGCGCAAAGCTACTGGGGCACCAGGAGGCCGGGGGGCAGTCATCGGTTGCGGGCGCTGGCGTTGCGAAGAAGCGGCCCCGCGCGAAGGAACGGCGGCGTAGCAGAGCCGCCTAAGCCAGCTGTGAATCTGCGGTCTCACTCACGCACTCGCCGGGTTGCGGCCCGCCGGTGGCGATTTTTTGCGGGGCCTGCTAGAGCGGGCCGCGAGCTTCGTCCAGTTTGTCAACACGGTTTTTGGACACTCCTAAGCCAGTTTTCACCCACCGGGCGCGCGATGCAGAATCCAGATCTGTGGCACCGACGGTGGCTCGCGCCCAAGGCTGTCGAGGCCACGCGACCAAGGCCGGTGGGCAAGCGCTTTCTTGCCTGGATGGTTAGATGGCGCACGGTGCGGGAGAACGCGTTTAGGGGCGTTCGCAATGCTTGGCTTTCGCACCGGTGAAGTATCGGTTCAGTCCACGCCGTGCTTCGGCACCAGGGCAGTGCGGTGTGAGCTCAGTCCGCCACCACCTTTTGGTGCCCTTGCCGCGATGGGTATGGTGACCAGAGGCAAGCCCGCACCACGGAGTGTGGCAAGCGCCGGATCACTTTCGCATCGCAGAAACCTGGTTGCGAAACTTCTGCGCCTCTTCTCCGTCATCTACCGAAGCCCACGCGTTGCCCACCTCTTCACGTAGCCGTTGCCGCCCCGGTAGCGTCAAGCTTAGCTCCTTCAGTAGTCTCCAGGCAGGGCGGAGCCGAACGCAATTCTCCGGGCTCACTGCCGACGGCCCCTTCACCTCTTCGAGCACATACCGGGCCAATGCTTCGGCAGAGTCCCTAAGGATTTTTCGTCGGTAGAAGTTCTCCGGCAGAGAGACGAGCGTGCGAAGAAGAATGCCTACGTAAACGCCAAGCCACGTCCACCCGATGCGGCGATCTCCCCGTTCGGTCACCAGACGCGGTTGAGTGCCGAAGAACCAAAGCGGTGCTATACGTTGCGAAGAGGAACCCCCACCGGAGGCTGCGTCATCGGCTTGGACTCGGCCCTCCTGGAATAGGAGTCGGAAAGCACCTAACGCAGCCGCGGCCCGAACGTTATCGGCCTCGTGAGGCGGCTGGACGTCCGGAGGATCTCCTGTGCCATCGCGCTCGCGGGCGAGTTCAATGAGCCACTTAAACCACCGCCAATGCCGCCAGCGGAGGAAGGGGTTTTCCAGGACGGGCGCGTTACCGCTGCTCCTCGCGGCCTCCTCGCTAAGCTGTGCCACCAGCCACTCGAAAGCCCTGTGATTCATCCCGGTCGTCCTGATGAGGTGCACGAGCGCTGCTTGACGCCAAAGGCGGCGTTGCCGGTCTCTCCGCGATAAGTCCCCCGATTTGATTCCCCCAAGTTCCTCCAAGAACCTCCTGAGGCGAAACCTGTACAATGCTTCCCAATTCCGAACGGTGCGGTCGGCCCGCATCCTCTGGACCAGTTTGTCGAAGAGGACCCGGGAATTGGTGGTGAGGCGTTTTGGGCCACTTTCCAGCGCGATTCCGGCGGCAGTCCTGGCGTCCAGCCACACGGCATAGACAAAGGCATCGTCCAGCTTCTCCAGTACGTAATAGGCGTGGACAACGTGTGCTGCTCGAGAGCTTTCCTGCTCACATAGGCGTCCGAATCCCACACCGCGTTTCCCCCAGCTCTCGAAAAGTTGCAGCACCCGTTGGTGGTCGGGCACTCTGGACCACCACTCGATGGCCTCGGCGAGTGCGGCGAACGCCTCATCTTCCTCTCCGCTCATCTGTCGCTGAACCCCACGAGCTTCCGCGAGACGTGCTTGCGCCACGCAGTACTGACCGTGACCACGCAGTCCTGCTTCGTCCCAAATCCGTACGGCGTTGTCGTAGAATGCAATGTCTCCGAAGGTGCCACCCTGCAGCTCCGCGAGTCGGAAAGCAATTCTCGCGAGCGTGTCCAATTCGTCGGTGGCTCTGAACAGTCCGCGATACCGCGAGTCCAACGTGTTCCACAAACGCCGCAGTTGCGGCTCGTCTTCTGCTTCCAGCGTATCAAGGATGTCGCTGACCCCAGCCAGCGCAGACGTGGCGATCTTCCTAAGTAGTTGCTTCGGCCGATCACAGTGCTCGTGGACCAGCGGGCTGTCCACAACCATGGAGACGTTTTCGAGCACCATCTCTGCGTCATCCAGGTTTTGCACGCCGCGCGCCAGTACAGCGGCGATCTGTCCAGCAGCTTCCATCACTTTGCCCGCGCACTGTCCGGCCACCTCTTCTGCCTTTCCCCATTGGCCCGCTTCTAGGAACCAGACGACAGCTACCGGCAGGTCTTGGCTGGTGCCCAAATCAACGAGCCGCTTTGCGGCTTCCGCCACGAAGCCGTCCCAGTAGTCTGCGTACGCGAGCGCGCGTTCCGCGTTCTCGACTTGTCCGATCAGGCGGTAGTAGTGGCTGGCCGCCCCAGCTTTGCTGCTGTCCTTCGTGAGTCGGGCGGATTGCCATAGCGTCTCTGCAACTCGCCGGAAATCGGTGTCTATTTCCTCGATGGTGGCCTCTACCCACGCAAGACCAGCGTCGCCCCACTGCTCCCGTTCGCTGGGGGCCATCTGGCTGGGTAGGCGCGCCAGCGGTTCCCAGAACTTTTCGATGGCCTCGGGTGTGTCCGCGATGAAAAGTCGCTCCGTCGGCCTCGAGATGGCTACGTACAGGCAATTGAAGAAGTATTCCAGAGCAAATCGCTCCTTCTCGTCCCACTCACTCGGCGGGACTTGCCACAAGCGGTGCCATTTCTGGTTCACGAAAAACTCCCCAAAGCCCGCGACCACTACGACGGGGAACTCCAACCCCTTGACGTCGGCCGCTAAGCACTCACCGGCGAAGCCGCTGAGGGCACCTTGGTTCGAGGGCTCCGATGAGTCCGTTTCCCGCTCCGGTACGATGACGAGTGCGCGACGGCGTAAAGCTTCCCTCGTCACTCCCCGATCACCAAACACCAGGCGGCCGATCGGCACCTCGGACAGCTCGAACCGCCAAAGCCTTTGGGGGCGTGCCTCATGGTCAAAGAAACGCCGCCTGGCGAACTGGATTAGGTTTCCGAGCTTGGCCACAGCCCGCGGATTGCGATAGTTGAAGAGAAGCTCAAGTTCCTCTATCCTGTACCCCCCCTCATCCTCGAGCCCCACAACGAGCGCAGTGTTTATTGTTGCACTCAAAGTGCGCCAGCGGAAACCGCTGGGATCTACGGTCTGGAACGGGTCTCCGGCAAACACTACAGGGACCGTGAGATGAGGATATTTCGCACGTCGGATGTCGTAGCCGGTCCAAACGAGCCGGCGCAGCAATGCGAGGATTTCCACGCGGCTGAAGTCCTGCGCTTCGTCACACAGGAGCACAACAGCATCGCGCTCCGGATCCGACTCCACTACGGCATTGAGAATCACAGCACGAGCTAAGTCCGTGCTGTCCCAGAAAGGAGGCGTTCCCCCTTCTGCGGCTTCGCAGGTCAGACGATAGTACCAGGGTAGAAAGACCTGCTCATAGATCTCAGCGTACATATCCACAGGAATGCCGCGGTGCCTGGTAGGAAGCCACGAATACGAGTCCGGATCAAGGTAATTTTGGTTCTCCTCGTTCGGCGGCGAGTAGCCCTTGATGTAGGCTCGTATCGCGTACCACGCCGCCTCCCAGGGTATTTTCTTGGCTACTGGAGACTTGAAACAAAGGCCCTGGAGGCCGGGACGTACCTGGCCTGTGTAGAGGCTTCGGAAGTGCGCTGCCGAGATATATCCCCCCTCCGCTGAGAAACCATCGTCCGCAAAACGGTCGGCTTGGCTAGGCGAAAGGAGAGCTCGGCAGTAATCGTGGAAGGTGTGGACCGCGATTGGTGCACTACGCGCGCCGACGCCGCGGTTCAGCGCGTTGCCGAGTTGGGCCAGCTCTTGAACAGCCGCGTCCGCAACGTGCGTAAGCGGTTTGGATTGGGTGACGAGTACGATGCTGCCGTGGTCGAGAGCCGACCGCGTGGCGTGATACGCGTGGGCACCCATGTGGCATGCAAGTGCCGCCGCGTAGTGGTAGAGCACCGTCGATTTGCCACTCCCTGCTCGGCCCTGCACAAAGGCGGGTAACCGGCGATTGTGCAGGATGTGGTTAAGGACGGCGATTTCATCGGTCGACAGCGCGATCCAATTCGTACGGCCAGACAGCGCCTTCGCGGCAAGCGCGTCGTCCGCTAATACCAGGGCCGGTACCCCAAGAACCGAGTGTTGGCCAAGCGCGTCCACGATATCGCACCCCGCCTTCTCCCTTGCACAGATCGATTTCCATCGTTTCCGAACAGGTTCGGGGATTTCTAGGCCATCGGTATCGCCCTTCAGCAGTTCGAACAGAAGAAGGTGGCCGCGGATTGCCCCGTACAGCACGGAGAATGGCGTGTTGCCAAGACGTTGCCAGGTTGGATGAATCACTGGCTGTTTCTGGGCGCTAGCGGCCAGGCGACCCACGCAGTCTACCAAGGAGCCCAGGAGAACCGGGGGCAGTTTTTGCAGACCCTCTACGAAGGGGCGCGTCATGAATAGATACCAGTCTCGCTCCGGGGGTGGTGCTCCTGGGTCCCAGTTGATCAACTCCTGGGGCAACGCTTTCCGACGGGGTGAGGTCGGTCCGCCTTCGTCTCCTGTGATCTGTCCAAGCCACTCATCCCAGTCGATCGTCGCCTCGACCGCTCCGATTTCCGCTTCCCATCCTGCGAAATCCGTCGGCCAAGCGGGTTTCTTCCTGTGGGGGGCATTAAGGATGTCAACGAACCAGGCGACCCGTATCGCAACGGTCGAAATGGGGGCGTACTTGATACGGAAGACGATTATCGTCCCGTCAGCACCGGCACGCTTCGCGTAGAATCCCTCGCCTACCGAGAAAAACCCTGGAGGCTGGCCAGTAGCACCCGTCCGTAGGTACTCTTCGAGCAGCCCCTTGGCCCGTTCTACGGCGGCCTTGACCTCAGGGCCGCACTCGGCACACTTGGACCCAGACGCGAGCGTATCGAAGACGCGCTTCGCTGACATGGGGCACCTCCCCTCTACGCGCACCTCAGCTAGCAACACGCGCCAATGCTACTGAATCCGCGCGGCCAGTGCAACCATGCACGCGTATTCGCGCAGGGCAGCGCGACCAGCATTCTGAGTGCCGGCGCGGGGCGCCGGATTGCGCGTTCTCCCTGCCCCGGAGTCGAGAATATCGCGGCCCATGGCGAAAGCGGTTGACCACCCGATTCGCGCCGCTCGTTGTCCATCGGCCCCAAGCATCGGCGTTCGTCGGTTCCGCCTCGGAAAGACGCACTCGCTCGGGGGAATAATCGCCCAGCCGGGCTCGCGCTCGTTCGGTTCCCCTCTGCCGACTGCCGTCCCACTGCGCACGTTCTGCCCCCCGCGGCCCCTCCCGTCCCCGCGCGCAGTTTGGTTCGATCGACTGGAGGTTCGTGCTCCGCTGGCAGCGCTACCTCTCGCCGGCGAGCCGGCGTCTCGCCTGGCGCCGGCGTTTCCCCGGCCCGCCACGGCGCCGTCCCGAGCTTGATCCGCGCGATCGCCCCGATCAGTCCGATCCGGCGGAGAGCAGCGCTTCGCGGCAGCGCGCTATGAAACCCCCGCAGGCGGAGGAAGAAGTGGACCGCCGTCGCGCCGGCGACGGGGCATTGGTACCCCCGCGGTCCCGGCGGGGGGGGAGTACCCGCCAGCCCGCGCCCGTACCCGGCCCCCTGCGCGGCGGCGCATTCCTCGACAGCCGCGCCTACTTCCTGCGGCGAACCGCAGGCTCGCCGTCGGGTTGAGCTGCCGTCGTTCTGGGCGCCCCCCCGTGCGCATGCAGTATTCGGCTCCCGGCCAAAGCTTTTTCCGACCCCGATCGGTCCGATCGATCCGATCCGCCAGAGAGGAGCGCTTACCAGCAGCGCGCTATGAAACGGCCGCCGGGGGAGGAAATGCCGGACCTCCGTCGCGCCGGCGACGGAGCATTGGTAGCGCGACCCGGCCCGGGTCCGCCTCGAAGCGTTGGGGACCCAGGTCGCGTTGGCAAAAACGAGACCCGCCGAAGAAAAAAAAGCCCGGCCTTCGCGGAATCGGGGACAGCGCGCGCCCTCTCTTGCCGCTTCGGCCGCGGGCCGATGGGAACCCCGAGCCCGCGCCCATACCCACCCGCCTGCGCAGAAGCCCATTCCTCGCCAGCCGCGCCTACTCTCCGTGGCGAGCCGCAGGCGCGCCAACCGGTTGAGCTGCCGTCGTTCTGGGCGCCCCCCTGCGCATGCAGTATTCGGCTCCCGACGCAAAGCCTTTCCGGATCCCGATCCGCCCGATCGGTCTGATCCGCCGAACAGCAGCGCTAACCGGCGGCGGGCCATGAAGCGCCCGGAGGCGAGGAAGGGCCGGAGCCGCGTCGAGCCGGCGGCGCGGCAGCTGGGGAGCCAGTAAGCAACCCATCGCAGAAACGCAGAGAGTGTAGAGAGGAGGACCAAACGCTGTGTCCTGAGTGTCTCCATGGTTAGCCGCCAGCAGCCGGCCGGTTGGCTTGCCCGCGCGAAGCGTTGCCTTGAAGACTCCGGCATTTTCGTCGGTCAACATCGCTACGGCGATCTTTTATTCGTCTCCCCGTGGATGGACTCGCCGGT
>Ga0256839_1002816_pt1 | contig 18826 bp, 16 predicted proteins | sample 354166metaG_FD_185968 | JGI IMG/M metagenome (GOLD analysis project Ga0256839, IMG submission 185968) | Hydrothermal vent microbial communities from Mid Atlantic Ridge, Atlantic Ocean - 354-166 | ecosystem: Environmental > Aquatic > Marine > Hydrothermal vents | place: Atlantic Ocean: Mid... | reverse complement strand
CAAAATATGTTTAAAATGCTTGATATGAATCTCATAACGATAGATGCAAAAAAAGAATTTATGGCTGTGCTTGATGGTGTGAGTGACCCTGAGGAAAAACGTAAAGCTATAGGTGGAAAATTTATCGAAATCTTTGACATAGAAGCTAAAAAGCATACGGATGTAGCATTTTTAGCCCAAGGTACGCTCTATACAGATGTCATAGAATCTGTCTCTGTCAAGGGTCCATCTAAGACCATAAAGTCACACCATAATGTAGGTGGATTACCTGATTGGATGACTTTTGAACTGGTAGAGCCTTTAAGAGAAATCTTTAAAGATGAGGTACGTAAATTAGGATTGGAACTTGGACTTCCAAAAGATATGATAGGCAGACACCCTTTCCCTGGACCAGGTCTTGCCATACGTACTATGGGTGCAGTAACAGAAGAAGGGTTGCACCTCATACGAGAATCGGATGCCATCATGCAAGAAGAACTTAAAGTTACGGGCTACTACGACAAAGTATGGCAGGCTTTTACTGTGCTTCTTAATGTGCAGTCTGTAGGTGTTATGGGAGACAATAGAACCTATGACAATACTGTGTGTATTCGTATGGTAGAATCAGTCGATGGCATGACAGCTACGTTTGCACATGTGCCTCATGATGTGCTTGAGAGAATGAGCCGTAGGATTATAAACGAAATTGACGGAATTAATAGGGTAGTGTATGATATTTCGTCTAAGCCACCTGCAACTATTGAGTGGGAGTAAATCATCTACATACCAGCATCTTATAAATATTTATTTCTAGCGATTATTGTTAGTACCTTAGTGGTATTAGCAGTATTTTACGACAGAGTATTTTACTTTATTCCTACATTGATATTTGCAATTATATGGAGTCGTGTACGTTGTCCTAAATGCCTAAACCTTATACTTAAAGACAAAAATGAATGGTATATTTTCACTATGAGAAGTACATATCGTAATTGTGGACAAGATACATTATTGTGCAATAATGAAGAGTGAATACCTTAAATATTTTGCTTCAGTAATCATGGCTATTGCCTTAGTGACTTTTGTCTATGGGACATATAAGGTCATACAAATTGTAAATAAAACGCAAATAGGTACGTCTGAAGGTATATATACTTCTTATGTTGCAACATCAAAAGAGATACAAGATAAAGCATTTGAATTAAGTAAAGAGTGTCAAAGTACTTTATGTAAAGTACAAAGAGTATTGGACTTCACAACACATATACCGTATAAAACAAATACCTTTCAAAAAAAGTCTCCTCAAAAAACCATACAAGAAAATTTTGGAGATTGTGATGATAAAAGTAATATGTTGATTTCTATGTTGCATGCTTTAGGTATAGAGGCATACTTTGTGTTGGTTCCAAAACATATTTTTGTGATTGTTTCTATAGATGATAGTCGGCTCAAAGAAGTTAAAGGGTTATGGATTGATGAGAAAAAGTATTATATTTTGGAAACAACGGCAAAAGGCTCACAAGTAGGCTATCTTTTACAATATAAGCTTGATGAAATTGATGCCATTATTGAACCTTTTTCAAATAGAAAAATAGAGTTTAAAACATTAGATTATAAACTTTAGTCACTTAGACTAAATAATCTTAATATAATTCCTGCATAATAACTTGAAATATTTAGAAAAATAGTATATAATCCCAAAAATTTAAATACACATAGGAGAAACATAATGGCAAAACATCAGTTTCAAACAGAAATCGGGCAGCTACTCAAACTCATGACACACTCTCTTTATTCAAATAAAGAGATATTTATACGGGAGCTTGTATCAAACGCATCAGATGCAATAGATAAATTTAACTACCTTTCACTCACAGATGAAAAATATAAATCAGAAGATTGGTCTGGAAAAATATTTATCAAATTAGATAAAGAGGATAACTCTCTAACTATTGGTGATAATGGTATAGGAATGAATGAACAAGATCTCATGGATAACCTAGGAACTATAGCGAAATCTGGTACCAAAGCATTTATGGAAAATCTTACTGGAGATGCCAAAAAAGACTCTAACCTTATAGGACAGTTTGGAGTAGGGTTCTACTCTGTATTTATGGTAGCAGACCATGTAGATGTTATTTCTAAAAAAGCAGGAGACGAGCAAGCGTATAAATTTTCTACTGATGGCACAGGTGAATATGAAATCAAACCAGTGACAAAAGAAGAACATGGTACAGTTATTTATATTAAGCTCAAAGATGAAGAAAAAGAGTTTTTGGAAAAAGCACGTATCCAAACGATAGTCAAAAAATATTCTAATCATATAGCTTATCCAATTATGTTGAATTTTACTGAAGAGGTAACAGAAGGTGAGGGTGATGATAAGACGACTAAAATGGAAAATAAAACAGAGCAGATAAATGCTGCTACTGCACTATGGACACTCCCTAAATCTGAACTTAAAAAAGAAGACTACATAGAGTTTTATCAGACTATTTCACATGATTCTGAAGAGCCTTTAGCTTATTTACATAACAGAGTAGAAGGCTCACAAGAATTTACTACACTTTTTTATATCCCAAGAACAGCACCTATGGACATGTATAGACAAGACTTTACTCCTGGTGTAAAGCTTTATGTGAAGCGAGTGTTTATTACTGATGATAGTAAAGAATTATTACCAATGTACTTGCGTTTTGTAAAAGGGATTATGGATTCAGAAGATTTACCACTCAATGTAAGCCGTGAATTATTACAAGACAATAAAATCTTAGCAAATATGAGACAAAATTCTATTAAAAAGATTTTACAAGCTATTAAAAAGCTTAATGGCGATGATGCCACAAGATTTACAGAGCAGTATAATAAACTTATAAAAGAAGGTATCTATACAGATCATGTAAACAAAGAACTGTTGTTAGATATTGTTAGATATAAATCTTCAGCCGAAGAAGGTATGGTGAGTTTTGCAGATTATACTTCACGTGCAGATTCTGAACAAAAAATTATCTATTATATGATAGGTGAAGATGAGAAAGTGTTAAGAAATTCTCCACTACTTGAAGCCTATAAGAAGGCCAATATAGAAGTATTACTCATGGATGATAAAGATGAAGATGGTATTGTAACCCCAATGATCGAGAAGTATAAAGAGTGGGAGCTTAAAGATATTACGACCATTGATGCACCTGATTCTAAAACCCAAGAGGAAAAAGAAGAGATTCAAAAAGAGTTTAAAGAACTCACAGATAAAATAAAAGAAGTCTTGGATTCAGAAGTTAAAGAGGTAAAAACAACAACACGGCTTACACAGAGTCCCTCATGTGTGGTAAAGGATCCCAATGATCCTATGGCAGGAATGGCAGCTATTTTTGCTCAAATGGGACAAGCTATACCTGAAACTCCTCTGATTTTAGAGATAAATCCAGAACATGAAATGATTAAGAAATTGGCAACGACAGAAGATAAAAAAATGATTGAAGATATCTCGTGGATACTTTTAGATGCGGCTAAACTTTCAGAAGGTATGGAACCTAAAGATAAGGGGGCATTTGCCTCTCGTATAGCGACGTTGGCTACAAAAGCATTGTAATAAAAAAAGAGCATGTTTTTTTGAAAAATATGCTCTTTTAAATTTTTTTAGATAAGTGCTATAAACTCTTGAAGTGGCATAGGTCTATGCGCATAATAACCTTGGAAATAATCACAATCCATTTGGATTAATTGTTCTAATGTCTCTTTATCTTCGACACCTTCAGCTAATACTTGATACTTGAATTTGTTTGCGATAGCAACAACAGACTCGACAATCATAGCATCACCCTCATTTGTTTTCATATTGAATACAAATGATTGGTCAATTTTAATAGTATCAACAGGCAATTGTTTTAAGTAAGCTAAAGAAGAATATCCTGTACCAAAATCATCAATTGATAGTGTAAAGCCAAAAGTCTTGAGTTCTTTCATCTTTTGTATAGCATCATTGACATTTTTCATAACATCACTTTCTGTTATTTCTAGTTCTATCCAGTTAGGTTTTACTTTATGTTTAGTGACCAAGAGCATAAGCTTTTCAACAAAGTGGGGTTGCAAAAAGTGAGATGTACTCACATTAATTGCAACATGTTTGAGTGGAAAAGTATCATGTTTCAAACTCATGATTTTGATTTCGCTAAGTACTTTATCAAAAATCCACTCTTCAAGTTTTATGATGATGCCACTCTCTTGAGCTATAGGGATGAATTTCCCAGGAGATATAAAACCTTTTGTTGGATGATCCCATCTTACCAGTGCTTCTGCACCTGTAAGGATACTTTTTTTACAATCTTGCTGGGGCTGATAGTAAATCATGAATTCATTATTTTTAATGGCTTTGTGTATATCATTCTCAATAGAAAGTTTCTCTTCTATATCAGCACTCATACCACTTTTATAAAATAGGTTTGAGCCTTTCGATGCAGTTTTTGCTTGGTACATGGCAGTTTCCGCTCGCTTAAGTAAATCATAGGCTGATGCCGTATTGTTATTAAAAAGAACAGTGCCAATACTAAAACTTAGATGATATTCTTCTCCTGCTAAGCTAAGAGGTTGAATGAATTGAGTTTTGATTAATTGTATGAACTCTTCTGATTGTTCTTGTGAAAGCCTTTCATTCTTGTGTAAATAGGGTAATAAAATAACAAATTGATTACCTGATATTCGTGCAAATGTTTCAGAACCAATGATTTTATCAATACGCTGTACCACTTGTTTTAATACATTGTCTCCAACATCATGACCATAGGTTTCATTGACCTTTTTAAAGTTGTCAATATCTAAATAAAGTAGTGCAGCAAAGCTTTCATTGTTAGGTTTACTTAAGATGAATTTCTTTAGTTCGTCCATAAGAAGTGTGCGGTTTGGTATATTTGTAAGCATATCATAGAAGGCATTACGAACCATTTCATCTCTTGCGGTAATTTCATTGGTTATATCGTTAATAATGGTGATACCACCCGCAACTATTCCATCAGCATCCAACATAGGAACAGTTGAAAGGTTAACATAAGTATTACTATTGGCATCTAAGACTTCAAAGGGACCACGATAATTACCAGTTTTACCCTCAAATACATCTTGGTGTGCTTCTAATATAAGCGGACTTGTTAATGCACGTAGTCCCTCTTCTAATAGTATTTCTTTAGTATTTACTTTGTTCATTTTCATAAAATGTGCATTGACATCTTGTAGTTTAAAGTCTTTATCATAATAATAAATTCCCACGGGAGCACGCTCAAAAAGCGAGAAAAATCGTTCTTTGAGTTTTTCATGAGTATGCTTTATATCAATGAAGTCTTGACGGTTATATAAGGAGTTATTAATAATTTTTCCATAGTAATTTGCGATAAGAATCATAATAAGTATAAGGGCTAAAACAGCATAGGCAATCTTTTGATACAGTGCATCTTCCATATTAAAAAGACGTATAACAAGAGGTGAATAAGTAGCTAGTACATAGGTTAAAAGTAGGTCACGCTTAGAAGCAAGCACTCCCATGGCTGAAAAACCTATGGCAAACAAAAAGAGCATCACAATCATTTGGTTCATTAAACTTGACTCAGGGAAAATAAGAAATGCAGAACTTCCCCAAATAATACCATTTAGAAGGATATTTGTATAGTATTTATCTAGCCATATATTAGCATCTTTTAGTTTTTTTTCTTCAGTTTCATTTTTAAACTGGTAATAATGGTAAAATTGGTAGATAAACATCACAGTAGATACAAGTAGCCAAGTACCTAGGGCATCCATAGGTACAACGTTTATTTGCATAGCAGATAAGAGTAGAGCCCCTAGGATATTTCCAAGAAGCATTACAGGAAGTGATATATAATAAAAACTTAATTTGTCATAGGCTAAACGATTTTCAAAACTTATCGTATCATTATCTAGAGCTTGGCTTATGTCTTGTTGATGTTCTTTATTATCCATGTTTAGTTTTCCATATTTAAGTGTTATTGTATATTGGTATTAAGTCTAATATCATATACTTTCAATATTTCTAAGATATAACTATAACATAAATCCGATTATATTAATCAATATTTTTTTGTTTTTATGTAAGGATAAATATGAACAAACAACATTCAGCACAAAAACGTGCCACGATGGTATCTTCTTCTGTGGCAATGTCTCTTGTCATGCTAAAAGTAATCATTGGGCTTTTAAGTGGATCTGTTGCCGTGCTAGCATCTGCTATAGACTCTATATTAGATATGGGAGTGTCTGTATTTAATTATTTTGCTATTAAAAAATCAGAAGAGAATCCTAGTGAAGAATATCAGTATGGAAAAGGAAAAATTCAAGCCATTGCTGCTTTGATTGAAGGTACTATTATTACTATATCAGGTTTATTTATCATTTATATAGGGGTAAAGAAGTTTTTTGAGGTATATGAGACTACCCTTCTTACCCCTTCTATTATTGCAATGAGTATTTCCATTATAATTACATATTTTTTAGTACAGTATCTTTCAAAAGTAGCTTATGAAACAGATAATTTAGTGATTAAAGCAGATGCATTACATTATAAGACTGATTTGTGGTCAAATGCTGCTGTACTCATTTCATTGGTGTTGGTCTTTATAACAAAACTTGACTGGATAGATGCTCTTTTTGGTATTGGTATTGGTATATATATTATATATTCTGCTTATGAAATTATAGTAGAGGGGATAGGTATTCTTTTAGATCGAGCATTAGATCCAAATATAGTTGCAAAGATAGGTGAAATTATTTCTAAACATCCAGAGGTAACATCATTTCATTGGCTACGTACACGTACAGATGGCACAACAAATTTTGTTGAATTTCATATGGTGTTACGACCTAATATACTTTTGCTTGAAGCACATCGTATAGCAGATGAAGTAGAAGATATAATGAGAGAGATTGATAGAAGAAAACGTTGGGTGATTACACCACATTTTGACCCTTATGATGATGAAGATATTAATGAAGTTATGTTGCATGGCAAAAAAAATGTTGAGTCAAAATCATTATTGATAAAGAATAATAAATGATTTATCTTCTCTCCCCTGAAGTAAAAAGAGGTTGTATACATCTTCCTGTGATTACCTTTAATACGTTTGAAACAACTATAATACTTGACACCTATAATTTGTTAATGTTTACCTCAAAACAAGCAGTTGTAAGTATAGAGAGTATAAATAAAGACTGGAAAAAAATACCTAGTATTGCCATAGGAAACGCAACAGCAAAGCAGATAGAGAAGTATGGTGGCACTGTTGCCTATATGCCAGAAACATTCTATGCAAAAAACTTGACTGAAGATATAGTAAACAAATTTAAACATAAAAATATTTTATATTTACGCCCTAAAGAAGTTTCGTTTGACAGTAAAGTTTTTTTGGCTTCAAAAGATATAGTACTGCATGAAAAGATAATCTATGAAACATCATGCATTACATACTCACAAGAAGAGAAACCTAAAAAAAATGCTATTATTATTTTTACATCTCCTTCGACTATTCGTTGTTTCTTAAAAAACTTTACTTGGGATAAGAGTTATCATGCTATTGTCATAGGTGAAGCGACAAAAAAATATTTACCTAAAAATATAAAAGTCTCTGTGGCAGATGCACCATCGATTGAGGCATGTATTAAAAAGGCAAAATCCCTCATTTAAGCCTAACTATAATTTCAAATAGGCTATAATTTACTCAACCTAGGTGATGCGACTACTGTATTTGGGGTCCAACATTAATCTTAGTGGGACATGTAGTCTCTTGGTGTGAGGTAGTTTTCGTTTGAGTTTAGTAATAAACGAGAAATCTACCCCTAAAGAGGGACTCTCTCCTACACCGTTGGCTTATTAGGGCCGATTAGCACAGAACGCTCACTTGGGCTTATTTTATAAGTGGCAACCTTTGCACGCATAGGCTTTCTCAAAATGCTATTGACGAACGGGAAGTTCGCCTTCAATCATTTTGGAAAATCCTCTACGCACAATTATTATCACGAGTAAAATGAGTCTTTTGGGTTATATTTTATTTTGGAGAGAGTTTAATGAATGTACTTATATTAGGTGCGGGTGGTAGAGAGTATTCTATAGGTTTAGCATTAAGCAAAGATGAAAATGTAGAAAGAATTTATTTTTCTCCAGGCAATGGTGCAACTGATGCATTGGGCGAAAACTTAGACATTGTAGATTTTGTTAAACTTGCAGATTTTGTAGAAGAAAATAGTATAGACTTGACTATAGTTGGACCAGAAGGTCCTTTAGTTGAGGGGGTAGTAGATGTATTTGAAACCAGAGGTTTAACCATATTTGGTCCTACTGCAAAAGCAGCACAACTTGAAGGCTCTAAAATTTTTATGAAAAATTTTCTTGCACGACATAATATACCTACAGCAGCTTATATAGAAACAAATTCTTTAGAAGATGCTTATAAGTTTATAGAAACTTTGACTGTGCCTATAGTAGTCAAAGCTGATGGGCTTTGTGCTGGTAAGGGTGTCATTATTGCCCAAAGCCGAGATGAAGCAAAAAAGGTTGCAGGAGAGATGCTTTCTGGGAACTCTTTTGGTGAAGCGGGGACAAGCATTGTGGTAGAAGAGTTTTTAGATGGGTATGAACTTTCTGTATTTGCGATATGTGATGGTAATGATTATGTGGTTTTACCTGCAGCACAAGACCATAAAAAACTTCTTAATGGGGACAATGGACCAAATACAGGTGGCATGGGAGCTTATGCACCTACACCTCTTGTAAATGATACACTTTATCAAAAATTAGATGAACGTGTTATTGTGCCAACATTAGAAGGTATGAAATCAGAGGGCATGCCATTTAAAGGTGTGCTTTTTATTGGAGTGATGGTTATTGATGGTGAGCCTATTATTTTAGAATACAATGTACGTTTTGGTGATCCTGAATGCGAAGTACTTATGCCCCTACTTAAATCCCCAGCTTCAGAACTGTTTTATAAAGCAGCTACTGGTGATTTGAATAATGCAAAGATTGAATTTCATGATAAATATGCTGTAGGTGTAGTCATGGCATCAAAAGACTATCCCTATAAAAGTTCACCTATGGCAGAAATCATTGTGGATGATATCTACCATGAAGAGCTGATAGAAAATGCACATATCTCTTATGCTGGTGTGATACGTGGAGAAGATGAAAAATTGTATGCTAGTGGTGGAAGAGTGTTAATCTGTGTAGGTATTGGAGACAGTATAGCACAAGCACAAAAACGTGCCTATATGCTTGTGGGACAAGTTCATTTTATAGGCAAGCAGTGTCGTACAGATATTGCATATCAAGCACTTTAGGTTTAATAAATGTCAGAAACAATTACGCTACCTATAGCAAGCATTTCTAAAAGAATGTCAGCATTTATTATAGATGACTTAGTGGTTGCACTATTGATTTTTATTATATTTTATGAACAATTTATGCAAATTGTTTTGCCTTTATCTGGGGAGATAACAGTTGAGTCTATAGAGATATTCCAAAATTCTATGCATCAGTTTTCAGTTAATAACTTTGTGCTTATTATTGCTTTGAAAATACTCTATCATACAGTGTTCATCTGGCAAAATGGTATGACCTTAGGAAAGTATTTGACGAAAATTAAAGTTGTCTCATTGGATACTGAATTAAGTCCTTCATTGAATAAAGCATTTTTAAGGGCATTGCTTCGTATTCTAAGTGAAGTAGTCTTTTATCTAGGCTTTCTTTTGGCATTTTTTCTTCCCCTTAAGCAAACATTACATGATAAATTATCTCATTGTGTTGTGGTAGATGTATAGGTTTTTATATTTTTATATTTTTATATGGTGTCTAGGTGCTTTGTTCGCACAAGCTAAAAGTACAAAAGTAGAGGTAACAGCTAAAACACTATATTCAACAACAAATACAGTGACAGCAACTGAAGGCGTAGTAGTCTATTATGATAATTCTGTGATTAAAGCCTCTATGGCTACTTATAATAAAAAAACTAAATTACTGAAATTAGATGGACATATTGAGATGATAGGGTATCAAGATACAAAAGAACATGCTACTCATATGGAAATTAATACCCAGAACAAAGAAATACGTTTTGAAAAGCTTTTTTTTAGCAGTGGAAATGATGTATGGCTTTTTACTGATAATGCTCATAGACAGGATGGAAACTATACATTTGGAAAAAGTATATTTTCCTCTTGTGAAGTTGATAACCCGTTATGGACAATGAGAGTTGATCATGCATTATATGATAGCAAAGAAAAATATATGAAAGTATATGATGCAAAAGTCTCATTTTTGGGTATACCTTTTTTTTATACCCCTTACCTAGCATTTTCAACAAATAATAAAAGAAGTTCAGGGTTGCTTTTCCCTCAGTTTGGATATTCTTCATTGGAAGGATTTATGTATGAACAACCTATATTTTGGGCAATTTCTGAAAATATGGATTTAGAATTTAATCCACAGTTACGTACTTCACGGTCAGTTGGTTTTTATACTACATTTCGTTTTGCAGATAGTGCCTTTTCATCAGGTGAACTTAGAGTAGGTTATTTTAAGGATAGTCAAGAGTATAGTATAGAACAACAACTTCCTAATCAAAGTCATTATGGGCTAGAGTTCAATTATGGCTCTTCAGAGTTATTTAGTAAAAATTTTCCTAGTGGATTTACGGATGGTCTATATGTAAATACAACATTTTTAAATGATATTGACTATCTAAATTTACAAAATGATAGATTAGGGCATTTTGGGCTCATACCTTTGCAGGAGTCTCGATTAAACTATTTTACATATAATGATGCCTATTATTTGGGTGTGAATGCAAAGTATTTTATAGATACAAGAAATGGGATAGATAACGACAAAACTTTGCAAATACTACCGGCAATACAAGCACATAAATATTTAAAAAACTTTCTTTTTGACAATCTAACTTATAGTATTGATTGGAAGATGACTAATTTACAAAGAAAAGAAGGTGTAACTATGCGTCAAGGAGAAATACGTATTCCTTTGGAGTTTACAACATCTTTTTTGGATGATTTTATGAACCTATCAATTGGAGAAGAATTTTTTTATAGTAAATATTTTTTTAATAATGGTACATTTATATATGATGATTTTTCCTATTATAGCAATATACATAAAGCTAAAATTTTTACAGATTTAACAAAAAGATATGATACGTTTATTCATGTGATGCAACCGTCTATTTCCTATATAAAACCAGGAAGTGAGACACAGGCTCCTGTTGATTTTACACTATTGACACAGGAACAAAAAGAGCTTTTTGCTGTAGGATTGCCTGAAGAGCAGTATGACTTCTCTTTTAGCCAATATTTTTATGATTATGCAATGCGTTTAAAATTTTTTCAAAGGTTTACACAAAAATATTACAATAATAGAAAAGATAAATTAGCAGATATGAGTAATGAAATGCAATATAACTGGAAGCAATGGAGTTTCTATAATAATCTTATTTATGCTCATGAGTTTGATAAAATACGTGAATCATCTGTCCGTATTAGACTGGTAAAACCTCAATATAACTTTTCAATAGGGCATAGTTATAAACAAATTTTACCAGATTTACCAAATGTAAGTAAAGCAAATGATTTAGCTTTTTCTTTTGGTTATACATTTAATGAACAAATTTCATTCAATGGTGGATTTACTTATAATTTAGATGAAGATACGAGTAGGCAGTGGCGTTTTGGAGGATCTTACCATCAAGATTGCTGGCGTATTGATGCTTCTATTAGGCAAGATATAATACCTAGACCATTAGGATTTACAAAAAACAATACTTACTTTTTACAGCTAGAATTTATTCCCTTTGGTGGTGTAAATTCAGGAAGTGTTCAATAATGTTAAGCCCATATGAGGAGATTAATATAGCCTTGGATATTTTAGGGTTACCTAAACTTATAACCAAAGCAGATATTAAAAGACAGTACCATTTTCTTGCTAAGAAGAATCACCCTGATATAGGTGGTGATGCAGGACAGATGGAACAACTAAACCATGCTTATAAATTATTGATGCAATATATAGAAGAGTTTCGTTATACTTTTGATGAAGAAGAAATTTCTAAACAATTTCCAGGAGCAGACCATGCACAAAGATATAGATAGTCATAGTTATTTTGAAGATCGTAACGATGCAGCTGTTCAGCTTATTGAGACCCTACCTCTTGAGTTACTTTCAAAAAATGAAACAGTGGTCATAGGAGTGAGTGAAGGAGGTGTATATTTTGCAGATAAAATTGCTCAAAAAATAGATACCCAAATGGATATACTATTAACAGAAGCTATTCTAGCTCCGAATAACCCTGAGTTGGCTATAGCGATGATATCAGAGACGGATGAAGTAGTTATGCACAAGGCACTTGTTGATGCCTTTGAAATTTCAGAAGACTATGTATATAGTGAAGCACAGAGAAAATATGAAGATGAAATACTTGCATATGTATATAAATACCGAAAAGGAAGTGATTTAGTTTCACTAGAAGGTAAATACGTTTTGCTTACGGATGAGTGTATAGAAACAGGACTTACAATGATGGTAGCATTAAAGTCAGTCATAGCAAGAGGTGCAAAAAATATTTATATAGCAACGCCTATTTTAGATAAAGCAGTATATCAAAATCTTTTGACTGTTTGTGATGATGTTTTTTGTCCTCATAAGATACAAGACTATATTTCGATAGAATACTATTATAAAGACTTTGATCCACTTTCTTTTGAAGAAATTATAAAGATTGTTGACACACAAATGCAAAAAGATAAAAAATTTAAAAACCCCCATAAGGACAATGAAGTAGATGCAAAATCAGATCAATGAAATAACAATAGAGATAGGTATCAATAATCTTGAAGAGCAGTATATATTTAACAAGGTAGCAAAACAAGCTTCTGGTGCAGTGATGTATAAACAAGGAAAAGCGGTACTTATCGCGGCAGTTGCAATAGATGAAAAAGCTACAGATGAAGACTTTTTACCTTTAACGGTACAGTATATAGAAAAAGCTTATGCAGCAGCTAAAATCCCTGGAGGGTTCATCAAACGAGAGACAAAGCCAGGAGATTTTGAGACACTGACTTCTCGTATTATCGATCGTTCATTACGACCACTTTTCCCACAAGGGTTTCACTATCCTGTGACGATTACCGTGATGGTTGTAAGTGCGGATGAAAGTGTAGACTTGCAAGTAGCCGCACTTCATGCCGCAAATGCAGCTCTCTTTGTATCTGATATCCCCGTGTCTAAATCTATTGCTGCAGTACGAGTAGGGACAGAGGCTGATGATTTGGTCATTAACCCAACACTTATACAACAAGAAAAGTCTGAATTAGATTTACTTGTGGTAGGTTCAGGTAAAGATGTACTCATGATAGAAATGCGTACGTTAAGTTCTCAAACACAAGAAGCAGAGTCTTCAAACGAGTTTTCAGAAGAAGCACTTGTAGATGTTATTGCCATGGCAGTAGACTCTATAGAAGAAGCTACATCTGCATTTGAAAAACAATTTATGCCTTTGGCAAAAAAACCTTTAGATTTAGAAGTGATTGAGGATAAAATAGATACTTCACTCTATACAATGATTGAAGCTGACTATACACAAGATGTAGCTAAAGCCATTTCCCATATGGCTAAAACAGAGCGTTCATCTGAACTTAAAAAAATACGTACTGCGATTTTAGAACGTTTGGAAAAAGAGGGTAAAGAAGCAAATAAAAATGTAGTAACGAAGGTACTTGAAGTATATAAAGCAACTGTAGTACGAAGCATGATACTAGAGAAAAACATTCGAGCAGATGGTAGGGCATTGGATGAAGTTAGACCTATAAGTATAGAAACCAACTTGCTTCCTTCTGTTCATGGTTCATGCCTCTTTACACGTGGGCAAACCCAAGCACTTGTGACGGTGACCCTTGGAGATAAAAAAGATGCACAGACGTACGAACTTATTACTAAAAATACTTCACAATCTGAAAAATTTATGGTGCACTATAACTTTCCTGGCTATTCAGTAGGAGAAGCTAAATTTGTAGGTGCACCTGGTAGAAGAGAATTAGGACATGGTAACCTTGGAAAACGTGCCATGGAACCTACAATTCCTCTAAATTATGAGGGAAGCATTAGAGTAGTATCTGAAATACTAGAGTCAAATGGTTCTTCGTCCATGGCTACTATTTGTGGAGGTTCTTTAGCCTTGCGTGCTGCTGAAGTTAGGACATCTGCACTGGTTGCGGGTATTGCTATGGGTCTTATAACAGATGGGAGTAAATATGTAGTACTTACAGATATTACGGGACTTGAAGATCATGATGGTGATATGGATTTTAAAATAGCTGGAACCAAGAGAGGTATCACTGCACTTCAAATGGATATCAAGCTAGGTGGTATAGATATGACTGTACTTAAAGATGCATTGATGGAAGCAAGTAAAGGGAAAAACCATATACTTGGACTCATGGAAGATGCTTTAAAAAACATTCAGACAAGCCAGGCACTACCAAGTACGGAAAACTTTAGTATACACCCTTCTAAAATAGTAGATATTATTGGTAAAGCAGGTACGACCATTAGAGAGATTATTGAGCGTTTTGAAGTGAGTATTGATCTTGACCGTGATGCCGGAGAAGTCAAAGTCTCTGGTGGAGACAAAGCGAAAGTAGCAGCAGCTAAAGCCCACATAGAAGACCTTGCCTCTACACCTGTAAAAAAACAGATGGAATATACAGTAGGTGAAAGTTACGAGGGTAAAGTTAAACGTATTGTTGACTTTGGATTATTTGTTGAAATGCCTGATGGTTTCGATGCCCTTTTACATATTTCAAAAGTAGCAAAAGAGCGTGTCAATAATCTAACAGAACAATATAGTGAAGGTGATACTATTACAGTAGTAGTGATGGAGCAAAAAGGGAAAAAAGTAGAACTTGCAACACCTGAGTTTTTAGCATAAATGATGCAAAAAATACAAATAAGTAGAGAGGCAATGGAAAATAAAATAGAAGAAGTAAATGTCGATAAGAATTATGCATTCCCATGGGGATTTAATTTAGGTAATTTACGTAATAGCAAGGAAAGTATACTTTTATATACAAGCACAAATGATGGTGGTTTTTGTTTGCTTTATGACAAAGTATCTGAAGTAAAAGCAGATGCTTTACTGGAAAGTCTTTGTTTAGAGTTGCTATCTAAAATGCCACATGGTTCTTTGAAAGTAGAGATGTTTGACTTTGGAAAAAAGAAGTTCTATTCACTATCTCCCTTACAAAACTTTCAACTTTTTGAAACGGCATATAATGCTGAAATGATGACATCACTGTTTGAAGGGCTAGAGAAAACAATTATAATGAGGCATACAGAGCTATTATGCTGTAACAGACCTAGTATCACAGAGCATAACCAAAAATCAAAACTTAAAGAAACGTATCATTTAGTACTTATTAATTTGAAAAATTTTCCTACTGAAGAGATAGAATTAAGGCGTATACAAAACTTTGTCGAATCTGCATATTATGCAGGAGTGTATATTATAGCATTTGGATATCATGAAATAGAACAAAGTGAAAATCAAAATGTACAAGCAATTTTAAATCATTTTAAAAAGTTAAAGGTTTCTGAGGGAATATTTGATATAAACAAAGAAATTTTTGAATTTACTGAACTTTTAGAAGACCATGATTTTGAAGCACTCAATCTTGATAAAGCTCAATTACTCCAAACTATCTTTTCCAATGCAGATTTGGAAAGTATGATGGATCCTGAAAAGATAAAATTGGAAGTCGATACAAAAGTTTAGTAAGTTTTTTTAGTATAAATTAAATCATATTTTGCTATACTTTCACGTTTATATAAAGTGATTAGTAGGGAAATCTAGGCATTTATGTTTAGGTTGGCAATGTTAACATTGTTTACGCTATCCGAACAGACTTTAGAAACAGTCGAAGAGACTTAAACTCTATTAACTTAAAGGATATTAAAATGAAAAAGTTTTTCTTACTTTTCTTAGCACTTGGTGCTGTTGCATTTGCTGGTGAAGCAGATGGTGAATCTATGATTAAAGCATACTCAGTAGTTGCTGCTGGTGTTGGTCTTGGTCTTGCTGCTCTTGGTGGAGCTATCGGTATGGGTCATACAGCTGCGGCTACTATTGCAGGTACTGCTAGAAACCCAGGTCTTGGTGGTAAACTAATGACTACAATGTTTATTGCTCTTGCAATGATTGAAGCGCAAGTTATCTATACATTGGTAATCGCACTTATTGCACTTTATGCGAATCCGTTTTTAGGTTAGTCCTAAAAACAAACATCTATGGCGCTTTGCGTTGTAGATAATCCCTCAGTTTTAAGTTTTTATACAACTATAAAAGTATTGATTATTTAATGTGACTAATCACATGAGCTTTCTGCTGAAGAAAACACAGCGTTAGCGAAGTAGATGAAGCTTTTTGCTTTAGATACGTTCTTTTAAATAGTCGCGCACGTGGTGGAACGGTAGACACGCGGGCTTGAGGGGCTCGTGCTTCACGGCGTGGAGGTTCAAATCCTCTCGTGCGCACCATTTATCTTACATCTTTAAGTATCTTCCTTATTTCTTAATCTGTACTAGCTACGCAATAGTATTGTTTATACTTTCAAACCTTAGTAGAGTATTACCAAGCATAAATTTTCTTTTTTTTCTCTTAATATTATTTAATTTAGACATAATATATCTTAAAATGTCGTAAATTAGGGCATTTCAGGGTATTATTTAGCACGATTTAAGATGGGTTTATGCTATAATGACTGCATCTAAAAAAAAGGACAAAAGAATGACAAAATCAGATTTCGTAGAATTAGTACAAAAAAACGGTGAGTATGACTCAAAAGCAGCAGCAGAGAAAGCAGTAAAAGCATTTATCTCTTCAGTAACGGAGGCGCTTGTTAAAAAAGAGTCAGTATCTCTCGTAGGTTTTGGTACATTTTCTACAGTTGAAGTAGCCGAAAAATCTGGTAAAGTTCCAGGAACAGATAAAACATATACAAAAGCAGCACATACTGCTCCTAAATTTAAAATCGGTAAAACACTTAAAGATGCAGTAGCTGGAAACTAAGTTTACCTTCCTTCATCTACTACCTAAGTAGTAGATGAATACACTAATTTTACTTACCTTTTAAAATTTCAAAACACATACTAACCGTCACTAAGCTATACTACGCTGATATACTTAATTAATGAGGATAACTCTATGGATTTAAAAGATGTAATATGTTTAGGTATAGCAGGGAATTTTGCAGATCACTTAGAACAAGCAGGTGAGTTAGAAGATTTTAAAAATGTAGTTACAAAAGAGCAGCATGCCCCTAAAGGTATATTTCCTTTTTATTTACCAAATTCAGAATGTTTTTTAGGTCTATATCCAATAGGTACAAAAATATTAAATCTCCCTACATATGAAGCTAATGCGCAAGTAGAACCTGAAATAGCTGTATTGTTTGACATTGTCTATGATGTAGATATGAAGGTACTAGATTTACAAGCTACAAAGTTTACTACTTTTAATGACTGTACTATACGTAAAGAGGGTGCAAAAAAAATATCTGAAAAGAAGTCATGGGGGATAAACTCCAAAGGTATAGGAAGCAATTGGATAGATATAGATAAATTTGAAGAGGGTGGGGTGATGGATAACTATCACATATGTTCTTTTGTTAATCGTAATGGTGTTTTGTATCCTTATGGAATTGATGCACCTCTAGTGGGATATTCTTATTTTTATACAAAGCTTAAAAATTGGTTAATTGATAAAATGAATACACAAGAGGATTTTGGACCTTTAGAAAACATAGCAGAACATCTAAAAAAATGTATCTATCCAAAGCAAACACTGGTTTCTATAGGTGCTACGGCTTATGCAGAATTTGGACGACATAATTATTTGGCAGTTGGAGATGAAGTGTTTGTGATAGCTTATGATAAGTATTGTGATGATACAGATTTAATTGCATCATCTAAAAAGGTGATTTTGCACCAAAAAGTTTTATAATTTCTTTTTAATATCTGCAATAAACTCTGTAATATCATCATGTAGAGCTTGTAAATCTTCTTCATGTTCAACTTCATCTGCAAGTATCTCTGAGACGATGTCATAAGTGACTATATCTTTATCTCTAGTCATTTCTGCTAATTGTGAATATACAGAAATTGCACATTGCTCCCCTTTGATAGAGTCTTCAAGTATACTGACAACATCAAAGTCTTTAGGCTCTTCATACCCACAGTTTGTATGTTTAAACCACTCTTTAGGGTTGAGTAGAGGAGTACCACCTAATTGGAGTATACGGTCTGCTACCATGTTGGCATGTCTAAGTTCATCTGTGGCATGTTGCTCTAACTCTGCAATGGCAGCGTCTTTCATAATACCTTTGATTACTTTTGCTTCTATAAAATATTGGTAGTATGCTAACCATTCATCTGCATAAGCTTTGTTAAGTACAGTAATGATTTCATCTATTTCGATACCTTTAATAATTGAATTTCCTCTTTTTGCCATAATAACTCCTTTATAATTTAAGGATAATAATTATCCATATATAAGTATAGCTTTTCTAAACTTAAATAAAAATAATTATATTTTAGTATAAAATTAATGGAAGATAGATATAAAAAAGAAAATAGAGAACGCAGGGTGTTCTCTATGAGTAGTTAAGAGATATTTGTCAAGTTTCACCACGTTCTACCATTGCAAAAGTAATCTCTTGAAACACACTTGGTAAAATCTTAAATATTTCAGGTTTCGTTTGAAACCAACTCTCAACTGCGTCAAATGGAGTTCTG
>Ga0256839_1002815_pt1 | contig 18831 bp, 19 predicted proteins | sample 354166metaG_FD_185968 | JGI IMG/M metagenome (GOLD analysis project Ga0256839, IMG submission 185968) | Hydrothermal vent microbial communities from Mid Atlantic Ridge, Atlantic Ocean - 354-166 | ecosystem: Environmental > Aquatic > Marine > Hydrothermal vents | place: Atlantic Ocean: Mid... | reverse complement strand
ACGCTCAAAAATCTCGGATAACCCTTGTACCTGAGCTTCCGCAGCACTGTTTCCCGCAGACAAACCATTGCTGGCATATAGATTACTAAATAAGTTCATGGGAAAGTAAGCGGTTTCACCAGAAGAGACTTCTTGCATGGCTATCGACCGAACTTCATTTTGAGTGTCGTTAAAACTCAATAAGTCACAAAACTCAATCTCACTGTTTTCATCATAAAAAGCCCATAACTCTTTTGTTAAACACTGCTTAAAGCTCTCTTCTGAAAAAGATTTTTCCGTTGGGTAGTACAGCCAAGCGCCTGCCGCTTCATCTGGTTTTGATTCAAGCCAGTAGTCTGAAAAAAAGTAATTGGTAGACAGTCGCTCTAGATACTCACCTAATGCACTGGCAAGCGTTGATTTACGACTCGTTCCTTTCCCGTTGGTAAATAATCCAGGACAGCGTGCATCGTAAATATGCAGTGAAAACACATTGGTCACAGGGTTCAGCCAAGAGGCTTCAACAATGTCAAATCCCGCCTCTTTTAAAATACGTTGCATGTTGGCAATGGATGCTTCTAAGCAATCATCTTTACCTTTAATATACGTTAGTTCACTCACTCTCTACTCTCCTAATTTATACATTTGCACGCTGTGTACAAATGCCTTATTTTTAATATTTTTTTACACTCTAATCCGCTGATAGAAAAACAACTATCAGGGTTCTCACTGCTTTTGAAATAAACACAGCCTGTTGTCGCACAATTTTTTTTAATTTCGTATTTTAATGAAACATGCGTAGAATCAAACATGAAAAACCTTTTTCTCATACATAGCAAAGGTCACTATTATGAATAAAATACCGCTTAAAACTTACTCTCTTTCACTTTTGATACTCAGTGGCGGCTTACTTAGCTCAAATTCCGTTTTAGCAGAACCTCACCCCGGAAAGGTACTGCACGACGACAATAACTGCATAAGATGCCATGTGGATAAGCCTTACAGTCCAGATAAGACTGATTCATACCCAAAACTAGTCCAAAGAGTTCAGTTTTGCAATGACAATTTAGGCATTGGCTTATTTGATGATGAAATCGAAGAGCTTGCCGACTACCTCAACAAAACCTACTATCAACACCCTAAATAACGACAGACTCAAATCGTTACAGGGTCACTTACTTACGCTGTAACTGAGCAATATTCTCTTTAAATTTCAGCATAACAATAGGGTCTACCTTTTCAAGCCCTTCTTCATATAACCGATCCTTGGCATCCAAAACCACTTTATCAATGGCTTCAAGCACAAAATAATACTCCTGTTTAGAGGACAATGCTTTCCAATCTCTTACATTTGACTGCCAAGCCTGCTTTAACAATTCATCTTTATCAAACATAGACAAAATCTGCTCTAATAAGCGATTTAAAGGCGCTATGGTTTCATACGCTTGGTAAGGTCGCTGAAACGAATCATAAAAACTACGTCGGTGCTGCTGTGCAATCTGCAAAGCCCCTACCATCGGTAGAACACCGCTGTCCAGCGCTTCTTTTTCTGCCCGCTCAAGGCGTTCTGCACTGAGCATTGGGGCATCGGACTTCCAACGCCCAAACACAATATATAAATTATTACGCTCAATAAAAAGGTGCTTACCCTCATTAAGCGACATCACATTTTGGGCTGACACCAGATACTCCAATTTTTCTTTCTCAAGGGTAGTGGTATCCTGCCAAACATCCCAAGCGGTATCGTAAGGAGACACATCACCGTTTGAAGCACTTTTTTTCGTCATCGGAACACAAGACAATCCGTAATCGTGACCTTCTACATACTCGAGTACCGACAACACATAATCACCCGTTTTACTGACATCCGTGACAAGACCAACAATAAACGCATCGTCTTTAATATTGCCAGAGGGGTAAGCGACAAAGACCGTTTCGCCGATTTTAAACGATTTAGTTGCCATGGCCTGAAAGCCCCATAAGAGCAGAAAACTCATGAAAATCATTCTACAAAAAAAAGGGGGGGTATTTCTCTTCCCCCTTGTCAGATACATTAATCTGCGTCCTTTTTTAAAGGCTTCTTAACGGCTAACACATCACAAGGTGCATCATTAACTACCGAGTGGGTAGTAGAACCAATTAACCTTTTGAAACCTGAAACACCATGAAACCCCATCACAATCAAATCCGCTTTATTCACTTTAGCCATGGCAATGATTTCATCTCCTGGGCTACCTGAAATACTCATGAAATCCGTAATCCCATATTGATCGGCTATTTTTTTCAAGCGATTTTCTGATGTTTCAAATAATGTTTTAGCCAACTCTTCATCCCAAAGTCCCGGCATCCCCATTACAGCAACATCTTCTAATACAGGGTATATTGGAATATCAACAACATGCAATAGCTCCAGTTTACCACCCCACTTACTCGCAATCTCTTGCGCTTTCAACAGCGCTAAAAGGCTCTGTTCTGAAAAATCCGTTGCGATTAAAATTCGTTGATAATTTACCATGGTGCCACCTCTCTTTGGTTACAAATCATTGTCATCAGTTATTCACAATTCTTGTGGATAAAATTGTGTGTAATACCCTGCTAAACTCAAAAAAACCTGTAATTTCTTAACCTTATCCAATGCTGTGCATTTTTTAATCAACCGCAGTACTTTAGGCTTTTTTTAAGCGATTTTGCAACCGCTGTTCAATGGTATCCGCCACATGGTTTCTTAAATACACCGGCAAGGCCAATGGTAAATAAGCCAACGAATCCTCTAACGACATTCGCTGTACAATCTGTGCCACAGCGGCCGCGGAAGGCAACGTTTCAAACCAATTTGAAAATAAGCCGCTTAAGCTAGGGTATTCACTCGCCACATCCCCTAAACCGATACAATGAGGTTCTAACAACGTAAATCGTTTTTCAACTTCTTTTGGTGAGATTAAACTCGCCTCAGAAACCCGCCACTGCTTTGTTTTTAGATTAAACGTACCCGACTGAAAATACACTTCTTTCATACGAGCATCCATTAAAGCACACCATGGAACTTCATCCAAATGCGCGTATTCTTCTAAAGAAATGCGCTCGCTCAACACTCGTTGCGCCATCGCTTCTAACGAAGACACGCCAATCACTGGTTTATTCCATCCTAAGGCCAGTCCCTGAATAACGCCCGAGGCGATGCGAACACCCGTAAAGGCGCCAGGACCTTCACCATAGGCCAATACACCAACCTCTCCCCCTTTTATACCCGCTTCACAAAGCACCTCATCTATCATTTCTAATAAACGTTGAGCATGCTTCTGAGGCAAAAGCTCGTATCGTTGATACATTTGATTATTTATCGTTAATGCAACAGAGCATGCAACGGTAGAGGTTTCTACCGCTAATATCGTAAGAGTATTTATCATTTTTTTATTTTTGTTCCAAATTTGTAAGATCTTTGCTCAATTCATCTTATCCGAGCACTTTATCGCCGGATTAGGAATAAGCTTTTCAATGGCTTCTTCAGCCGAGTAAACCCACGGAAAATCCGGTAAACTCTCTCGAATGGTGGTGCCGTATCCTTTCGATGAAAGCCGAGGGTCACATAGCATTAACACACCACTGTCACTCGAATCACGAATCAAACGACCAGCCCCTTGCTTCATCGCAATAACCGCTTCTGGCAATTGAAAATGCACAAAACCGTTTAATCCTTTCTCTTTTAAGTACGCCTCTCTTGCTTGTACAATTGGATCATCAGGCGGTGCAAATGGAATTCGATCAATTATCACCAATCTTAAAGCATCTCCTTTAACATCCACGCCCTCCCAAAAACTACTGGTGCCCAATAAAATGGCCTGCTCAGCTTCTTTAAAACGCTGCAATAAAACCAATTTAGGTAATTCGCCTTGCACCAAAAGATTGCCTTCCCAATGCTGTTCAAGAATTCCTTTGGCCTCTTGCATGGCTCGGTGACTGGTAAATAAAATAAAAGCATGACCTTTACTGGCTTTAAGAAGTGGCCAAGCCGCCCTTAAACACACTTTAATGTAGTGCTCACTTCTTGGCTCAGGCAAACCTATTGGGTGATATATCACACCTTGTGTTTGGTAATCAAAAGGACTAGACCAATTACGCGTTTCAGCCTCCCCCATCCCTAAACGATTTGCAAAATAGTCGAACTTACCTCGCACACTTAATGTGGCTGAGGTAAACAACCATGCGCCAGCAATCGCCTCTCTTTGGCGGCTAAAAGGCGCCGCGACACTCAGCGGCGTTAAGTTCAGTTTAAATCGAGCTTGAGAGGACTCAATCCATCGAATTTTATTTTCAGATTTGGCGTTCATCCACTCTTTAAACTGACCTTCAAAATCCTTAGCACGTTTATAAACCGCCGTAATTTGCTTTCCTCTCTCTGCAACCGATTTAAGGCTTTCAATTATGCGCGATAGAGAATCCATAAAGCGTTTTGCAACCAACTGAAACGCGGCTTCTTGTTCCAATTGCTGCCAAGTCCAACGTTTGTCCCACTTACCCAGCGACTCATTTAATAATTTAATTTGCTCTGCCAAGTGCGTGGCTTGCTCCACCAACTCTATGGACTCTGGAGACTCTGATTTTTGAGCTTGCTTAATGTCTCGAGTCAACTCTTCCAACTGACCACGCGTGATTGAGAACCCTAAAAATTGAGCGGCAATATCGGGTAATCGGTGCGCTTCATCAAATACATACACGTCCATATTCGGTAAAAGCTCTCCAAACCCTTGCTCTCTTAAGGATAAATCCGCACAAAAAAGATGATGATTCACCACTAAAACCTGTGCTTCAGAGGCCTTTTTCTTTGCCTTAGGGTAAAAACAGCCTGATTCTGTACTACACTCAGCAGCCTGACAAAACTCCAGTCGAGCACACACTTTACGCCAAATAGGATCCTCTTCCGTAACCGCATCCAACTCTGATTTATCACCAGATTTTGTGGTATTTTCAACCCAATCTCGAATCAAGGCTAATTTTTTCCAGTCCGCACGACTGTGTTGTTCAGCGGTTTCGGTAATTTCCAGCCGCTGAGGGCACACATAATTATCACGCCCTTTTAAAATTTGCGCCTTGCCTTTAACACCACATGCCTTAAACAGGGTAGGCATATCTTTTTGAACAAGTTGCTCTTGTAATGTTTTGGTTGCGGTAGAGATCATCACCGTATTGCCTGAAAGTAGGGCTGGCACTAAATAAGCAAAGGTCTTTCCCGTTCCTGTACCCGCTTCGGCTAATAGTGTTCCTTCTGTTTGAATCAACTTTTCAATATCATAAGCCATTTCAATTTGGGATGCTCGAGCACGATACCCTTCTACCGCCTCCGAAAGCGTTCCTCCTTCCCCCATGACCTCTTCAATCCCTAACGGAGAAGCATCCTCTACTGACTTATTGATTGTGGTTGGCGTTAAAGACATATTGAAAAACATCCTCAGAGAGATATAAAATTGTAAGCATTATACGCCAAGGCCTCATTCAACAATCATTTTTGCAAGTGGCTTAACGCCTTTCATTTCACGGTAAAACCAGTTTATCTAAAACTAAAGAAAGAAAGAAACTAGACAACATCGGTTTAAAGGTCTATAATGCGCGACTTCAAATTTGAACTTAAGTCGAATTAGTTTTTTAAATATTTGACCCTATAAAAACGGATATATCCCATGAAAATTTTATCTTCATTAAAATCAGCTAAAACACGCCATAAAGACTGCCAAATTGTTAAACGTCGTGGAAAAGTCTATGTTATTTGTAAAACCAACCCTAAATTTAAGGCGCGTCAGCGTTAATTTTTAGACTGGTTACAATAACCAAAAAGGCGCCCTGATCAGGCGCCTTTTTTTATGCTTAATTTTTATCAAACATCAAATTAACCAACCGACTCAATCGGCGGCTCAATATAACTGCCCTCTACCCTTTGAATGGTTTTAATAATCAAATCGGTATCCACTTTACCAATAAAGTAATCAGCTCCCATTCCAAGCACTTCTCTACTATTGTTATCACTGGTCATCGACGTATGAACAATAATAGGCATCCCACTGGTTCTAGGGTTTGCTTTCAGCGTTTTTATAACGGTATGTCCTGATGCAACCGGCATTTCAAGATCGGTAAACACCATTGAAATATCCTCCAACGACTCTAAGCCATCAATGTAATCCAATAACTGTCGCCCGTCATCAAACCCTTTACATTTTAACTTTAATTGTGAGAAGACCATCGTCATATACTTTTGAATCGACTTACTATCCTCTGCAAACAGAATCGTCTTCTGATACATCTCATCACTAAAATGTACATCGGTACTTTCAACCGTTTTGGCAGAAGCAAAAATCTTTTCCGCCACGGCAGGCATCGCTTCAATGAGTAATTTCTCAATATCCAAAATAAAGCACAGTGTTTCGCTATTTTCTAAATAGGTGTGGTTTACAATTTGATTCGAATTCACATCCACATTGTAGTTTCCTGCGGGGTGAATATCCGACCAGTTCTTCTCTTCGACCCCGTGAATATGCGACACTCTCAAACCAATGAAATTATTACTAAAATCAGCCACAATAATAATCGACTTTTCTCGCTCTTCCTCCGTCATATCAAATGACATCCACTTAGGCAGATCAATCACGGGCAAATACACGCCTCGAAGCTCAATCATCCCCTCCACTAAAGGATTATGATCCGGCATTGGTGCCACATCATAAGAGCGCCCTTCGAGCACTTCACGCACCTTAAAAACATTCATACCATAGTAAGGGGGTTCATAGTCTTTTTTGGGGAATTGAACTTGAAAAATCATCAAGCTCATTTGATTGTTCTTACTTAACTGTGCGGTTTTTTCAACTTGCTCTAAAGTAGTACTCATACCTGTCGCCCACCTTAACGATTAAACGCTATAAAATAGATTTAAGAGGCCTTTGCAAAAACGTGACCTTCCATATAAAAAAACATTTTTTTAATTCTAACTCAAAAGCCCTATCCCTATTTAAAAAATTAAAGAGTAAGAGGGGGGGGAGAAAAATTAATCTAGAATTTTTGCTACAGGTTTAAAAGACTTTCGATAACCTTCTATTAAGCCATTTTGCTGAATTGCAAGCAGATGCTTTACCGTTGGGTACCCTTTATGTTGATCAAACCCATACTCAGGATACTGTTGATGTAAATCAAACATCTGCTGATCACGATAGACTTTTGCCAAAATAGAAGCCGCACTAATCTCCATTACTTTATCATCACCTTTAACCACGGATTGACACGGTACAGAAACATTAGGACAGCGATTTCCATCAACATACACCAACGTAATTTTGTGCTGCTTTTCGATCAATTCAGAAATGGCTCGCTGCATCGCAAGCATGGTTGCCTGTAAAATATTCAACGCATCAATTTCTGCGGGTGTTGCCACAGCAATCGCATACGCAACGGCCTGATCTTTAATTAACTCGGCGAGAACATTCCGCCTTGCTTCTGAGAGTTTTTTGGAGTCTTTTAAGGGCAGCGTACACCCAACGGGTAAAATAACCGCCGCAGCAACCACGTCTCCAATTAAAGGACCACGTCCAACCTCATCAACCCCAACCGTCTCTCCGGTTAAGGAGAAGAATTCAGCCGGTTTATCGCCTAAAAACAAGTCATTTTGCAATGGACTGCTCCTTCAACCCTGCCCACTCTTCGACTGCGTCCGCGGCTAATTCAGAGGCATTCTGCCTTAACGCTTTATACTGAATTTCAAAGGCGGAAATCTGTTTTGCTCTTAACTGGGTATCCATAATTAATCGCCCCATCTGTATCGCGATTTTATGCGGCGTTGCTTGGTCTTGAATCAATTCAGAAACCAGCGACTCATTCGCTAAAATATTCGGCAGACCAATCCACTGTGTTGTCGCTAAGCGCTTCATCATCCAATACGAAATGGGATGAACCTTAATCGCCAGTACCAACGGTTTTTTCATCAGTGCACATTCAAGTGTTGCTGTGCCTGATGTCACTAAAGCTTGATCACATGCCTCAAGCACTTGACGAGACTGCCCTTCTATCAAGCGAATATTAAGCCCCTTACCAAACCGATTAACCGCCTCTTGAATCCGTATTTTGGCTTTTTCATGGACATAAGGAATTAAAAATATCATCTTTGGATAAATATCGGCAAGCAATTTAGCGCTTTGAATATACACATCGGCCATGCGGTTAATCTCACTCATACGCGAACCCGGTAAAATCGCCGTAACGGCCGCTAGAGGTTCAATGTCAAAATGGCTACGTGCAGAGAGCGTCTCAGGATACTCAGGAAATTGATTGGCCAAGGGATGACCCACAAACCTGACAGGAATGTCATAACGATGATAGTAAGGCGGCTCAAATGGAAATAATACCAAGACACCATCCACAGAATAGCGTATTTTTTCCAAGCGTTTTTCACGCCATGCCCAAACGGAAGGACCTACATAGTGTACGGTGGTAATGTTATTTTTTTTTAATGTGGCTTCTACTTTAAAATTAAAGTCAGGGGCATCCACTCCAATAAAGACATCAGGTTTGATGGCCAAAAACCGGGCGATAATAGATTTACGAATTTTAAGAAGTTCAAATAGATGTTTTAGTACCTCAAAAAAACCCATCACAGAGAGTTTTTCCATCGGGTGCCAGCTTTGAAAACCAAGGGCGATCATTTTAGGCCCCCCTATTCCAACAAAGGTGGCATTAGGATAACGGGCTTGAAGACTTTGCATCAGCGCGGCTCCCAATGTATCACCAGAGGCTTCTCCAGCAATCATGCCAATGACAAGGTTTTTTTTAGATGAACAAATCTGGTTATCTAACAATACCACGTTCCGATTTTTTCAAAAATTCAATTAAAGACCCTAGGGTATTAAAGCCATCATTCAAGTTTTCCAGCTCTTTAATCGCTTCTTCGAAACGATTTCCAGTCCGGTACAACGTTCGGTATGCTTTTTTAATCAAACTTAATTGTTCACGCGTAAAATTACGGCGCTTTAGCCCTTCAAAATTAATGCCTCTAGGGCTTGCTAAATTGCCCGAAACGATCACAAAATTAGGTACATCTTGATTAATAACACTGCCCATTCCACAAAAACTATGTTCACCAATATGACAGAATTGATGCACTAATGTGTAGCCACCCAAAATAGCCCAATCATAAACCGTAACATGACCAGCTAAAGCAGTAGCATTCGCTAAAATACAATGGTTACCAATCACACAATCGTGTGCAATATGCACGCCAGCCATGATCCAATTATCACTGCCCAGTACCGTTTTCCCTAAATCCTGAGCCGTTCCTCGATTAATCGTGACATTTTCACGAAACGTGTTGTTGTCACCAATAATTAACAAAGTAGGTTCATTATTATATTTTTTATCTTGAGGTGCGGCGCCAATCGATCCAAACGGAAAAAAATGGTTATTAAGGCCAATTTCTGTAGGCCCTTGGATCACCACATGCGCCTCCAAAATAGATCCTGACCCAATGGTCACATCAGCTCCAACAACGCAAAAAGCCCCAATTTTGACATTAGGGGCAATATTCGCCGAGGGATCAATCACCGCTGTTGCATGAATCACGGCACTATACCTTTCTTTCTGCACAAAGGAGGTCGGCAGAAGCGATCAATTTACCATCTACTTTAGTGGTACAGCTAAACTTCCAAATACCCCTTTTATTACCATGAGTGACCACTTCAAAATCCAAACGGTCTCCTGGAACGGCTGGCTTTCTAAAACGACAATTATCAACCGCCGCTAAATAATACATGGTACTGCCATCAGGCTTCACGCCTTGACTGCGAAAGGCCAAAATACCCGTACATTGCGCCATCCCTTCTAAAATCATCACGCCTGGCATAATAGGATGATTCGGAAAATGTCCGGTAAATTGCGGTTCATTAAAAGTAATGTTTTTATACCCTTTTAACATGACACCTGACTCAAACTCCGTCACGCGATCTACCAATAAAAACGGGTAGCGGTGCGGTAAATAATCAAAAATCTCTGTCACTTCCATCATGCTTGATTCATCCATGTATCACTTTAATCCTTAGAGCTCAACTGTTCTACTTGCTTCTGCAAGGCTTTAATTTGCTTCGCCATCTTATCAAGGTGGCGCGCTCGAATACTATTTTTTTGCCAGTCCGAAACAGGAATGGCAGGAAACCCAGAATAGGCACCCGCTTTTTTTATCGAATGTGTTACGCCTGACTTTGCTAAAAAATGACTGTTATCGGCAATGGTAATATGCCCTGAAAACCCAACCTGCCCTGCTACCGTACACGCTTTTCCTAACGTGGTACTGCCAGCAAACCCTGTTTGCCCTGCAATGGCTGATCCCTGTCCAATTTTAACATTATGCGCAATATGCACCATATTATCGATAATACAGTTATCTTCAATAATGGTATCTTCAATCGCGCCACGATCAATACAGACATTGTTGCCTATAGAGACATCATTCCCTATCACAACGCGACCAATCTGAGGTATTTTAATCCATTTACCTTGATTATTTGCCCAACCAAATCCATCACCGCCAATAATGGCACCGGCTTCAATGATCACGTTATCGCCAATCACACACCCATGCTGAATAACCACGTTAGCGCCGATAGAACAATTGCTTCCAATCGTAACGCCTTTTTCAACAACCGCTCCACATCCAATTACAGAGCCTTTTCCGATAAAAACGCCCTCTTGAATGACTGCTTGAGCCATCACGGTTATATCGCCATCAAGACAAGATGATTCATCAATACTGGCATCACTATGGCATTGAGGTACATTTTTTATTGGATTTAAAAGCTGTGCAACCAGTGCATACACATAATAAGAGTTTTCGACAACCAGCATAGGTACCTTACCGATGCTTTGGTGGGTTGATTCAAGAATAACAGCGCCTGCGGCTGTTTTTTCAAGTGAAGAAAGGTATTTTTTATCGTTTAAAAACGATATTTGTTGAGCATTTGCACGATCCAGCCCTGCTACTTGCTGGATATCGCCTAGATCTGAACCAATTAATTCAACCTTAACGCCTATTTTTTGTAAGTGATTAACAATGTCACGCAATTGCACAATTCAGGCCTAAAGGTTATTTATTAAATTCTGAACGCTGTTTTTGGCTGACGGATTTCAAATGAGACAATACATCATTCGTTACATCAATTCGGCTATTGGTATAAGCAATCCCTTCATACAAGATTAAGTCAAACTGTTGTTCTTCGCCAATGGCTTTAATCGCATCATTCACAATATTTTGTAAGCTTGCCAACTCTTCATTACGACGTAAATTCAGTAACTCTTGTACATCATTTCTACGGCGCTGAATTTCGCGCGTTAACATCGTAATCTCACGTTCTTTTGTAACGCGTTGCGTGTCACTCATGACGGCTTTGTTTTTCTGGTACTGTGACTGCTTTTGCTCCAACTTCCCTGCCAGTCCTTTTAACTCAACCTGTTGTGGCTCAAATTCTTTTTTTAACCTTGCATCGGCTGTTTTTGCCTGAGGTGCTTGTTCCAAAAGTAGCGCAACGTTTACAACACCCAGTTTAACCGGTGTTTCAGCCCACACATGAGTTGCCAATAATAGCAATACAACGGATAAACAGGTCTTTAGAACTTTTTGCATTAAATTTGTCCACTTTTCGTAATTAAAAAACAACTTTTCAGAATTGTACCCTAAAACAACCTCATTAGGATAGAAAGACCGTGATAATTCATCTTTTTGTCAGCATTTTATATAACTAAAACCTCCGCTAGGAGACTTGTCCGAAAACGAGAATCGTAACAAAAATTACAGAGGCTTTATAAATCTTAACTTATGATATTTAGGGTCGGTTTTTAGCTTTCTGAAAGCATCCTAGAAACCCGATCCTAAGACAAACTGAAAGGACTGAAGTTCATCGGTTGCATCATACCCTATCGGCCATGCAATACTAAAGGATAATGGACCGACTGGTGTAATCCAAGAAACCCCTAGCCCCATGGCAGATCGAAGCTCTCCCATTTCGACCGTATCCAAATCGGCAAACACATTACCCGCATCTAAAAACAGGCTCATCCGCATATTACTCGAGTCCTCAATAAAGGGAATCGGCAAAACCACCGCGGCGGTCGTTGCTATTTTAACCGCTCCCCCTTTGGGTCGACTCGTACCATCAATCGCATCAACATAATTCACCCCTAAAGAGTTGGGTTCAAACCCTCGAACTGACCCAATTCCTCCCGCATAAAAATTTCGATAAAAAGGCAACGTATCTATATTGCCAAATGCGCCACCGTAAGAAAAATTACCTTTTAACTGTAACGTTAAATTAGAGGTTAACGGATAATACATCCCCTCATCCACATACAATTTATAATAGGATTGATCAGACGTTCCAGGAATCACTGTTTCCATAGAGAGTCTAGTTCGATGCCCTTTTGAGGGAAAATAAAAAGAATTGGTTGAGTTATGACTCCATGCCATGCTAGCAATTGCCGCCGAAAAGTTACTACCAAACTCTGCAACATATTCATTACACACATTAAATTCTTCTGAACATACCAGCTCTTGCGAGTCCAGCTTAAGCCCATAGGTTAAGCGATCATTTTCACTTAGTGGGTACCCTAATGAAGCCCTAACGCCAAAATTATTGATATTAAAATCGGCAATTTGAAGCTGGTTAGCATCGATTTCACTTAAATAAAACCCTCCCCCCAAGCTAACACCATCTTCCGTAAAATAAGGGTTAGTCAACCCAATATCGGCCGTTTTTCGTGAAGCACTGGTGGCGACCTTAAAGTCTAGTTTATTACCACTGCCAATAAAATTTCGTTCAGAAACGCCAATATTAAAGCTCACTCCATCCAATTGAGAGAAGCCAACGCCAGCACTAAAAGAACCCGTTGACTGTTCCTCTACCCTGATTACCAAATCGACCTGATCCGCGCTAACCCGTTTTGTTTGAATATCGGCCATTTTAAAAAAACCAAGGCGGGTTAAACGAGACGTTGACTGACGAACCAGTTTTAATGAATAAGGAGCACTTTCCAATTGACGCATCTCGCGTCGAACCACATAATCGCGTGTACGCGTATTTCCTTCAATCACAATTCGTCGAATATACACTCTATTTTTAGGTTCAAAATGAAAGCGCAAAGCGATGGTTTTATTCTCGTCATTCAAGTCAGTCTCAGGCCTAACCTCCGCAAAGGCATACCCCTCCTCACTCAATCGATCACGAATTGCATTAACCGCAGAAACCACCTTAGAGCGAGAGAACACGTCATCCACACTCAACCCCAACAATTTATTTAAGGTCTTATCATCCAAAATGGTTTCGCCAATAAACTGAATACCGGAAACACTGTACTGCTCACCTTCATCAATATTAATGGTGGTAAAGACCCGTGTTTTATCGGTCGATAAGCTGATTTGAAAGGAAGAAACCTGAAACTTGGCAAACCCTAAATCCATATAGTACGATTTTAAAGTTTCAATATCGCCCTGCAACTGCATTTTTGAATACGCATCGCCTACGGACATTTTTAATAATGACTTTAAACGTTGATCAGAGTAAACATGATTACCAACCAGGGTAATACGACCAATCGTAGCCGGCTCACCTTCTGTAATCACGACCTTTAAAGCCACCCGATTACGCGGTAAAACTTCACTGTTAATTTCAATTTTTGCGGCGTAATACCCTTGGTTTTGATAACGACGGCTTAAATCAACCACCACCCGCTCTAACTCCAGATGATTATAAATCCGTCCCTTTTTAAGCCCTAACGAATCCAAAGCATCATTTAAGGTGTCACTGTCAATAAGCTTATTCCCTTCAATGACCACCTCTGAAATAGAAGGGCGCTCAACCACCTTAATGACTAACGTATTCGGCCCTTTTTGATACAACGCCACGTCTTTAAAAAAACCTGTTTTATAAAGGCTTTTAATGCTTTTTTGTGATAAATCTCGATCTAAAAACTCACCTTTTGAAATGGGTAAATACGTGCTAATGGTTGAAAAATCAATACGATTTGCACCTTCCACTTCAATATTTTTGACGGTAAAAGCGTGCACCAAGCTAGGGAGTAACAACAGGCATGAAATAGCACTTGAAACCGCTATTTTTTTAAATTTTATTTGCTTCATATTAACCATTAGAAATTCTTAAAACATCATTAAATAAGGCAACAAATGTTAACCCAACAATTAAAACGATACCGATCCGTTGACCGATTTCCATCACTTGAGTACTCACCGGCGAGCCCTTAACCATTTCAACCAAGTAATATACCAAATGACCACCATCTAATATAGGAATCGGCAATAAGTTTAATAAGCCTATGCTTAAACTAATTAACCCTAGCAAGCCTAAAAATGTAACCAGACCTGACTGCATCGCCTGCCCAGAAAACTGAGCGATACTCAATGGACCCGACAAATGTTGCAAACTCACATCGCCAAAAAACATCCGCTTTAACATCACTAGGCTCATGTTAAATAGATCCACCGTGCGGTTATACCCGTGCTGAATTGAGTCCATTAAACCATACTGAGTAACGGTGGTATAAGGCTTTAAACGCTCTGGAGATACGTAGACACCAATGCCCATTTGTCCAACGACCTGACCCGAGGCCAATGACTTTTGTCCAAGTTCAAGCGTTGTCGTATACAGTGCGCCCTCTCGAATGTAATGTACCTCGACCTTCTGAGAGGGCTTGGCCTGAATCGCGTTTACTAAGGCCATCCAATCGGGCGTAATGGCGTCATTAATCGCCACGACCTCATCTTGAGGAAGCAAGCCCGCCTGAAAAGCGGGTCCATCCGGCAATACCGTCCCTAAAATAGGCGGTAAAGGGATATTAAACGGAGAGAAGCCTAATAACTGTAACCAGCTCTGCTCTGGTTTATTTAAGTCCAACTCAGAAAGAGATACCCCTCTTAAAGAGAGTACCTCTCCAGTATCTATCTGCTCAATAACAAAATCAGCGGTCTCTTGATGATGAACCTTTGCTTTTAACAGGGCTTGATGAACCGTTTGCCAACTGTAAACCAGCTCATCATCAACCTGAGTCACAGACCAAGCTTGCTTTGATGACTCATTTTGAAAAAAATCATTTGGAAGCATCATGCCAACGGGCGAGTCTACAGCCACGTCGTTAAAAATAGGCTTTAACCCTGAAACGCCCACCAAGTACATGACTGAAAAAATCAAAACGGCAAAAATTAAGTTTACCAACGGCCCAGCAACCACCACTGCAAAACGCTTATAGACACTTTGGCGATTAAATGCGCGTGCTAATTCATCCTTTGGTACTTCGCCTTCCGCTTCATCCAAAAAACGAACATAGCCCCCTAAAGGAATAATGCCGACTTTAAAAGTCGTCTCTTTGCCTTCTTTTTCATAAATACTTTTGCCAAAACCAATCGAAAAGACCTTTACTTTAATGTTAAACCAGCGTGCGACTTGGTAGTGCCCCCATTCGTGGATGGTGACAACAATTCCCATCACCACAACAAAGCCTAAAATAGACCATAAAAATTCCACTTAAGAGACGCTCCCAAAATGCCATAACACATACATCATTGGAACCGCAATTAACAAACTGTCCGCTCGATCTAATATGCCACCATGTCCTGGGAAAATCGAACCGCTGTCTTTTAGACCCGACTGACGCTTTAAGACACTTTCAAACAGATCGCCTAACACTGAAAACAGCGCCACCATAGCTAATGCCACGGCAAAAATCCATACTGAAATTGTTAATGCTACGTCCAACCACATAATACCCACGATACTGATAACAAAGGCCAATGCAACACCGCCCCAAACCCCTTCCCACGTTTTTCCTGGACTAACGTGTTGTGCCAATTTGGTTTTGCCAAAACGCTTACCACTAAAATAAGCACCGGTATCCACTGCCCAAATAATCAATAGACTTAATAGAACAATTTGAGATGAAGATTCCGCTCGAAAATGCGTTAAAGCACTGGTGAATAAGACGATGGACAGCACGCCCGCCGTTAAAATAAAATACTTTGATGTTGGGCCATTTGTCCCCTTACTTTTTTGATAACGTAGCACCACCAAAACAAGCAACAAACACTCAATCAGCGTCAACGCAACAATGCTTTGAATAGAGAGCCACGTTAAGCCAAGCCAGCTTACAGCGCCGACCAACAGTGAAAAGATCACTTTTTGCCATAAGACCTTTACCTTAGCCAGCCCTGACCACTCCCATGCCATCACCACGCCAATCAGCAACACAATCCACTGCCAAACAATGTCTGTGGACTTAAAAAGTGCTAGTACCGCTAGTACGGCCAAAATAACCGCCGTTATAATTCGCTGTTTTAACATTAATTGGCTACCTGCTCACTGGTTTTACCAAAACGACGTTCACGAGATGCAAAAGATTCAATGGCTTTATCAATACTGGATTCATCAAAATCTGGCCATAAATCATCGGTAAAATAGAACTCTGCATAGGCCATTTGCCAAATCAAAAAATTACTGATTCGCTGCTCTCCACCTGTACGAATCAACAGATCCACTTCAGGTAGTTCACTCAAAGACACATATTGAGCCAACGCCGCTTCATCCATCTCTGACACACTTCGTTCTGGATTGGCTAACTGCCACTTTTTAACGGCTTCAACAATGTCCCAACGCCCGCCATAATTCGCTGCAATGGATAAAACCAACCCCGTATTATCGCGCGTCATCGATTCTGCTATGTCAATATGCGCTTGAATTTCAGCACTAAACGCCGAGCGATCACCAATAATCAATAGTCGAATATTATTTTCATTCAATTTAGAGACTTCTTTTTGTAACGCCTTTAGAAACAGCCCCATCAGCTTATTCACTTCATCTGGCGGTCGACGCCAGTTTTCGGTACTAAACGCAAATAATGTAAGCGCTTTAATACCCAAGGTAGAGCAGTGAGCCACCATACGCCTTACCGATTTTAGTCCTTTTTGATGGCCTATAAACCGAGGTAAAAAACGTTTTTTAGCCCAACGTCCATTGCCATCCATAATAATGGCGACATGCTGTGGCTGAAGATCTTGTTGAAATTGCTGAGACAAAACAAACCTCTAAAAAGTAAAACAAAAAACGGCTCAATTCAATTTGAGCACTATCAAATTGAATTGAGCCGTTTTATTTGGAATAAAGTCGATAAAACTTTATTGAGCCATTTTCTCAGACTACAATAAAACCCACTAATTATGCCGTAATTGCGTAAAAATAGCGACTTAAATATCCATTAAGCTCGCTTCTTTGTCCGCCAAAGCCGCATCTATTTTCTTAATAACCTCATCCGTTAACTTCTGAATTTGATCATCCGACTGACGCGCCTCATCTTCTGTAATATCCTTATCTTTCAATAAAGACTTTACATCGCTGTTGGCATCTCGACGAATATTACGAACTGCAACACGCGCATTCTCCGCTTCAGAGCGCGCTAACTTAATAAAATCCTTACGACGCTCTTCCGTTAAAGCAGGCATTGGAATACGCATCATATTACCAACCGTCACGGGATTAATGCCTAAATCAGAAATCATAATCGCCTTTTCAACCACTGCCACCATCGGTTGCTCCCATGGCTGAACGGTTAAGGTACGAGAGTCCTCTAAATTAATATTGGCAACCTGGCTAATCGGCACTTGTGAGCCATAGTAATCCACGGTAATTGAATCCAAAATACTTGGGTGCGCACGCCCGGTTCGAATTTTAGCAAAATTGGTCTCTAAATTTTCAAACGATTTTTGCATTCTTGTTTTTGTATCTTCACGAATTTCATTTAACATTACGCCTCTCCTCCTGCCACTAAAGTGCCTTCATTTTCGCCATTTACGATTCGAATAACGGCGTCATCTTTAAACATATCAAACACTCGAATCGGCATTTTATGATCACGACACAACACAAATGCTGTCATATCCATGACCTGTAAGTTTTTCTGAATCACATCATCATACGTTAAAAAGTCATAACGCGTTGCACTCAAATCCTTCATGGGATCCGCGGTATAAATACCATCCACCTTAGTGGCCTTTAAAACAATTTCAGCATCCACTTCAATCCCACGCAGTGCCGCCGCGGTATCGGTGGTAAAAAAAGGACTGCCCGTTCCAGCAGCAAACACCAATACTTCACCTTCTGCGAGTCGTTTTTTAGCACTGTTGGCCGAAAACCCCGCTGAAATACCATCAATCGGCATCGCCGATAATACTTGGGAGGTCATACCCATGCTTTCAATCACGTCACGAAGCGCCAACGCATTCATTACCGTTGCCATCATTCCCATGTGATCGCCTGTAGTTCGCTGAATACCCGAACCTTGAATCTGAGCGCCGCGAAAAATATTCCCCCCCCCGACGACAATCGCCACCTCAACTCCCAAGTCACGCAATGCCTTTACCTGAGAAACAACAGACTTTAACGTTTCAGCATCCAAACCAAAGTCACCTGCGCCCATTAAGGCTTCACCACTAAACTTTAACAATATACGTTTATACTTAAGAGCCATCTCTGCGCATCCTTACGTTACTACTCAACATCCAAAAAAATTTTGCGATACGACGACGCATGACAAAATTCTTTCAAAATGAACATACAAAAAAGCCATAGCCGAGTTACTTCACAAAAAGTAACACAGAGCTATGGCCTAATCAATCAAAGAACTATCCTGTTACTGCTTTCGCCGCCAAGGCAACTTCTTCAGCAAAGTCTGTCTCTTCAATTTCAATACCCGCACCCACTTCTAAACGAATAAACGCGGTAACCGTTGCGTCATTTTCTTTCAAAAGCTTTTCAATGGTAACATCAGGGTTTTTAA
>Ga0256839_1002814_pt1 | contig 18831 bp, 19 predicted proteins | sample 354166metaG_FD_185968 | JGI IMG/M metagenome (GOLD analysis project Ga0256839, IMG submission 185968) | Hydrothermal vent microbial communities from Mid Atlantic Ridge, Atlantic Ocean - 354-166 | ecosystem: Environmental > Aquatic > Marine > Hydrothermal vents | place: Atlantic Ocean: Mid... | reverse complement strand
TGGTATAGCCTTTGCGTTCTACGGCTCCGATGAGTTTGTTGATTTCCGAGCGATGCAGCAGCAGTTTTCGTACCCGTGTGGGTTCGGGGTGTATGTGGGTGGAGGCGGTGAGCAGCGGGGTGATCAGCAGGTTGCTGATGTAGGCCTCGTTGTTTTTGAGGAATACGTGGGCATCGACAATCTGGATGCGCCCGGCACGCAGGGCTTTGACTTCCCAGCCTTGCAGGACGATACCGGCCTCGAAGCGATCTTCGATGAAAAAATTATGACGGGCCTGTTTGTTCAGCGCGATGGTATTGCTGTTGCTGGGTTTTTTCTTCTTTGACATGGTGGGGGATTATACCGGAAGGATGCGTCTTTGCGGGGGAGTTGAGCCAATGCGTTAATTCACCGACAATGCGGCCACAAAAAAATTCTGTTGGGAGTCAGATGGGTATGTCAACAAAACGTGAATCCATTCACGGTCAATGGTCTAATCGCTGGATTTTTATTCTGGCGGCTACCGGTTCGGCGGTGGGCCTGGGTAATATTTGGAAATTTCCGTATATCACGGGTGAAAATGGCGGCGGTGCGTTTGTGCTGGTGTATTTGTTGTGTATTGCGGTTATCGGTATTCCGATCATGATGGCTGAGGTGTTGCTGGGGCGGCGCGGACGGCAAAGTCCGATTAATACCATGAAAACGCTGGCCAAAGAGGAGGGTCGTTCAGGTGCCTGGGCATTGCTGGGCTGGAGCGGGGTGATTGCGGGATTTTTGATCCTCTCTTATTACAGTGTGGTGGCAGGCTGGGGGTTGGCGTATGTGCTGAATGCCGGGTCTGGGGTGTTCACGGATGCACCGGTGGCAGAAATTCAACATCTATTTACAACGTTGAAAGCCAGTCCGGGACAGATGATTTTCTGGCACAGTTTGTTTATGTTGATAACGATGCTGGTGGTGGCGCGAGGTGTGAAAAAAGGGCTGGAGGTGGCCATCCGGTTTTTGATGCCTGCGTTGTTTGTGTTGTTGTTGATTATGGTGGGTTATGCCATTAGCAGCGGTGATTTTGTTCGTGGCTTGAGTTTTTTGTTTACGCCGGATTTCAGTAAAATCACGGGGGAGGGGGTGTTGATTGCCATGGGTCATGCCTTTTTTACACTGAGTCTGGGTATGGGGGCGATTATGATTTATGGCTCGTACATGCCCAAAAATGCCTCTATTGCGAAAACGTCGATTATTGTGGCGCTGGCGGATACTGCCGTTGCATTGCTGGCGGGCATGGCCATTTTTCCGATTGTGTTTGCTAATGCGCTGGAGCCGGGTGCAGGCCCGGGGTTGATTTTCCAGACGTTGCCCATTGCTTTTGGCAGTATGCCCGGTGGCGGTTTTTTTGGAGCGGTATTTTTTATTTTACTGGTGCTGGCAGCATGGTCTTCGGCCATTTCACTGATTGAGCCGGCGGTGGCCTGGCTGGTGGAAAACAAGGGCTGGACGCGCATCAAGGCCAGTGCCTGGTGTGGTTTCGCAACGTGGCTGATGGGGCTGGGTACGGTGTTGTCGTTTAATGAATGGTCTGCTTATACGTTGTGGGGCAAAAACTTTTATGAGTTGTTGGATTTTCTGACATCTAACATTATGTTGCCATTGGGCGGGTTGTTTATCGCGCTGTTTGCGGCCTGGGTGATGAAGTCGTCGTCTACCGCTGATGAGCTGAGACTGCCTGAAAATGGTATGACATATACGGGTTGGCGGTTTTTGGTACGCTTTGTCACGCCAGTGGCGGTGATTATTGTTTTCCTTAATGCCATTGGGGTGATGTGATAATGCCGACAATTGCAAAAAGTGCATTGGTACACCACAGTGCGGCTGATATGTTTGCTCTGGTGGATAATGTGTCTGCCTATGCGGATTTTCTTCCCTGGTGTGGGGGTTCCGAGGAATTGTCGCGCAGCGAGGAGGAGGTGCGGGCGACGGTGGTGATTGCTTATGGTGGCTTGAATAAAGCGTTTACCACGCTAAACCGTTTACAGCCTGACAAGATGATTGAGATTAGTCTGATTAATGGCCCTTTCAAGCATCTGCACGGTTTTTGGCGTTTTGATGCGTTGTCGGAAAATGCCTGTAAGATATCGTTTGATATGGAATATGAGTTTTCCAGTAAACTGGTGGGTATGGCCCTGGGGCCGGTGTTCAGCCAGATTGCCAATGCTTTGCTGGATTCTTTTTGTCAACGTGCGGAGGTGGTGTATGGAAGCTAGTGCGGCAAATCATCGGGATCAGAGCGAAATAAAGGACGAAATAGATAATGGAATAACGGATGACGTGAAGAATGCACCGAAAAAAATGACAGTTGAGGTTGCCTATGCGGAGCCGGATACGCAGGTGATTATTCCGCTGACTGTGGATGAAGGTACGACTCTGGAGCAGGCGATTCAACAGTCAGGTGTGCTGGAAACCTTTCCTGATATTGACCTTGCGGTTAACAAAGTGGGGGTTTTTGGCAAGTTGGGCAAGCTGAATCAGGTTTTGCGGGAAAGGGATCGTGTGGAAATTTACCGCAAACTGATTGCTGATCCTAAAGCGGTGCGTAAACAACGGGCGGCAGAAGGCAAAAAAATGCGTAAGGGCGGCAGTACTGATGACGCTCAGTGAGCGTGGCCGCCTTGTTGCTGGGCGGATGATCCGCCACGCGATGAGCTACCACGCAAAGACGAGCTGGGTTTTTTGACATCACGTTCTTTCGGTAATGCGGATTGCACATCAATTTTGGTCAACAGGTCATTGTCAAAATAGACGGTAAGATGAGCGGATTGTTCTTCCTTGGTATTACCGGCTTTATAGATGTAGACATAATCCCAGCGATCACGCTGAAAAGGATCAACGATCAACGCGGTACCCAGAGCAAGCTCAACACGTTTTTTATCCATACCAATTTTAAGTTTTTCAAACATTTCCTGGGTGATAACATTGCCCTGCTGAATATCAATTTTATGCACTGAACAGGCGGATAACAGCAATAGAAAAAAGGCGAGTGATGTGATGCGCCCGGTTTTTGTCAGGCTTTTTATTCGGCCTTTCGTGGAACAAGGTTTGGCGATAAGGTCAGGCATAGTATTTTAGAGGCTCAGATGGGTAGGAAGGTGTCACGAAGCGGCGCTTTAAAAGCAACATTAACACGATGAGTTTGCGCAGCATCTTAACTGATAATGTGGCGAAATTGTAGCAACCTCCATGTATGACAGGCAGAGAAACCATGACGATTTCCAGTAATGAATTACGAGCCGCAGGGCTTAAGTCCACACTTCCACGTCGCAAGATACTGGAGGTGATGGAGTCTCGTGGCACACGCCACATGAGCGCGGAGGATATTTACCGTAGTTTGTTAGAGTCTGACGAAGATGTCGGGCTGGCTACGGTGTATCGGGTGCTGACTCAGTTTGAAGCAGCGGGGCTGGTGGCAAAACACAACTTTGAGGGTGGCCATTCGGTGTACGAGCTGAACCAGGGCGAGCACCATGACCATATTTTGTGTGTAACATGCGGCAAAGTGGAGGAGTTTGTGGATGATGTTATTGAGCAACGCCAGCATGATATCGCCAGTAAGGCGGGGTATGCCATGACGGATCATTGTTTGTACATTTACGGCGTCTGCTCGGAATGCCAGAAAGCAGAAGGGGATGGCAAGTCAGGTTAAATTGACGTTTGTTGTCCACGCTCGATCATTTCACGAGCATGGGAGAGGGTCTGTTCGGTAATCTCCAAACCGCCCAACATGCGGGCAATTTCGTCCACCCGAGCCTGTTCGTTGATGAGTGAAACATCGGTGACAGTTTCTTGTTGTTGTTTGTTGACCTGCTTGCTGACGTGTAAATGCTGGTGAGCCAGAGAAGCCACTTGTGGCTGGTGGGTGACGCATAGCACCTGTCGTTGTTCGCTGAGATTGCGCAGCAGCCTGCCCACCACTTCGGCAATGCCACCGCCGATGCCGACATCCACTTCATCAAAAATCAAGGTTGGAATTTTGCCGCTGCCTGCGGCTATCACCTGAATAGCGAGACTGATTCGTGCCAGCTCGCCGCCCGAGGCCACTTTGGCCAGTGGTTGAATAGGCTGCCCAGGATTGGTGGTCACACAAAATTCCACACGCTCCAGCCCCGTGATGGTGAAGGCTTCCAGTGATTCAAGGGCGATGTCAAACACCCCGTGGGGCATCCCCAGTTGGTGCATGTTGTCGGTAACGGCCTTGGCGAATTTTTTTGCGGCACGCTGGCGCGCGCTGCCCAGTTTTTTTGCGCTGGCCTGGTAATTTTTTTCTGCGGTGGTGAGGGCCGTCGCTACTTCGTTCAGTTGCACGCTGGTATTTTGCAGATGATTGAGTTCGTTTTCCTGTTGTTCCAGCAGGGAAGGTAATTTTTCCGGCGGCAGTCGATGTTTGCGTGCCAGCTCATGAATCAGCGCCAAGCGTTCGTCCACGGTTTGCAGGCGCTCCGGATCCAAAGACAAGCCGTCCAGGTAATCGCGTAATTCACTGGCCGCCTCGCGGGCCTGAATCGCGGCACCTTGCAGAGCCTCGCTGGCATTGCTGAGTACCGGGTCTGTGGTTTGCAGTTGGCTAAGTTCTGCACTGAGATGATCCAGTCCATCGACAATACTGCCGGATTGTTCGTTACTGAGCCCGGTGAGAATGCCTTCGCTGCCTTCGCGTAACTGATTGAGATTGGCCAGCCGGGTGTGTTCGGATTCTAGCTCTGCCAGCTCGTCAGTGGCGAGATTCAGTGCACGTAATTCTTCTACCTGATATTGCAACAATTCCAAACGGTCATCCCGTTGTTCACGACTGGCCTGCAACTGGGCCAGTTCGGTGTTGAGCTGTTGCCACTCCTGGAAAAAATGCGCGGTGTCATTGAGCCGTTTGGCGTATTTTGTATCATAGCTGCTGGCATAGGCGTCCAGTGCCTGCCGTTGTACTTCGCGCTTTAGGAGTGATTGGTGAGCATGCTGGCCGTGGATGTCTACTAGCTGCTCACCCAGCTCCCGTAGTGCATGCATGGGTACGGGGCGGCCATTGATGTAACCTTTGGAACGACCATCTTTACTGACTGTGCGGCGGATCAGGCACTGGCCGTCATCGTCCAGTTCATGCTCGTTGAGCCAGTCGAGTGCTGCGGGCAGGGTGGTGATATCAAATTCAGCACTGACCTCGGCACGCTCGGCATTGGCGCGAATGGTACCGGACTCTGCGCGGTCACCCAGCGCCAGCGCCAGCGCATCCAGCAAAATGGACTTGCCTGCTCCGGTTTCGCCCGTTAGCACGGTCATGCCATTCTGAAAATCCAGGGCAAGTTCATCGACGATGGCGAAATGATGGATATGGATATGTTGCAGCATGATGTGACAGCCTATTTATTCTATTGTAATCAGAACTACAAGCGTTTTCCCCAGTGCAATTTGGCACGCAGGATACCGTAATAGTTGTAGTCTGTGGGGTGTACCAGACGAATGGAGTGTGCTGTTTTCTCGATCACCACCTTGTCACCATTTTGCAGACTGAGATCGATTTGCCCGTCGCAGGAACATTGCGCCCGTGCCTGATTACTGTCACTGAGCACGATTTCAATCCGGCTGTCTGCATCCACCACAATGGGTCGGTAACTCATGGTGTGTGGGCAAATAGGCACCAGCACCAGCGCATTCAGTGATGGATGTACAATGGGCCCGCCACCAGAGAGGGCATAGGCAGTGGAGCCGGTGGGTGTGGCAACGATGAGGCCATCGGAGCGGGTGATATTGATAAACTGTCCGTTGATGTATGTTTCGTATTCGATCATTCGCGCCACATTGCAGGTGTGTACCACCACATCATTCAGGGCAACGCTTTCGTTGATTTGCTGATGGTCACGCATTACGCGGGCATGCAGCAGGGAACGTCGCTCCTCTTGATAGTCACCTTTCAGAATTTTATCCAGTGTTTGCTGTAATTCCGATGGAGCCACATCGGTGAGAAAACCGAGTCGGCCAAGATTGATGCCTAGCAGAGGGACTTCGTAGTCCACCAGGCTGCGCGCCGCATTAAGCAGGGTGCCATCGCCACCAACGACGATGATGAGGTCGCAGGATTCCCCCAGCACTCTGCGCTCAACATAGTCTTCCTGATAATTTTCCTGTCGGTTGTCGGCTGCCAACGAGAGGCTGTCCAGTAACACTTTTATTTGTCGTTGCTGTAAATAGACCAGCAGTTCTTTAAGCACGCCACCCGTATTGGGTGCGCCGTGTTTGCCAATAATGCCGATGGTGTTGAACGTTATTGTCATATTTTACGGTTTGCTCTTATTGTGTCTTGTCAGGTTAATTGACAGCCAGTGTAACAGGGGCATGTTTTTGTGCCCGCGCAGATCTCTGACGGCGCACGGTAGCATGTTGCTGGTAAGTGGCCAACTGTCAACAGGCGCGACACAGGTTTTGTCAAAAAACTGCGGAAAATAGATGAAAAAGGCGGTGTTAGTGTGTACCCCTAAATCCTAGGCGTATAACATTGCATATCGAAGCAATTATAAAAGGGCGGAGAGTCAGCGGTGAATGATCAGACAATCAATGAATCCACAGTGAATGAAACGCTCATTAACGAGCGTGCTCAACGACTGCTGAAAACACTGATCGAGCGCTACATCCGTGAAGGACAGCCCGTGGGTTCCAGGGCGCTGGCAAAGGATGCCGGGCTGGATCTTAGTCCCGCCACAGTACGCAATGTGGTTGCAGACCTGGAACGCCTGGGGTTGGTGAGTGCGCCGCACACGTCGGCGGGCCGGGTGCCTACAGAGCAGGGTTATCGCATGTTTATTGATAATTTGCTGACGATTAAACCGCTGGGCTCCAGTGATGTACAGACCCTGGCCAGTACGCTGACACCACAATCAGATGTCTCACAGCTGGTGGAGTCAGCATCTTCGTTGTTGTCGGGGTTTACGCAAATGGCCGGGGTGGTCATGCTGCCCACGCAAAAACCCGCATCTTTGCGACAGATTGAGTTTTTGCCTCTATCGGAAAATCGGGTGTTGACGATTTTGGTGTTCAACGAAAAAGATGTGCAAAACCGGGTGATCCATACCTCACGACCCTATGCGCTACCGGAGCTTGAGCGTATCGCTGGTTATCTCAATGCGCAGTTCACGGGTAAAAATATACAAACGGTGCGACGTGATCTGCTTGGGGAAATGGAAAATGCGCAGTCCAATATGGATCGGCTGATGCGCTCTGCTATCGAAATGGCCCATCAGGTGTTTGATGATGCCAGTGCTGATGATACGCAGGATTACATTATGGCCGGAGAAACCAATCTTATGGGTTATGAGGAAATGGCCGATGTGCCTCGTTTGCGCCAGCTGTTTGATGCTTTCAGTGAAAAACAAGGTATCCTCGATTTGCTGGATAAGTCTCTGCATGCCCAAGGAGTGCAGATTTTTATCGGGCATGAATCGGGCTACGAAGTGCTGGATAATTGCAGCGTGGTGACCGCAACGTATTCCGCCAACGACGAAGTGTTGGGGGTGCTGGGCATCATCGGCCCCACACGCATGGCCTATGACCGCATTATTCCTGTGGTGGATGTTACTGCAAAATTATTGGGTACGGTCTTGAATCAGCGGAATTAGTCCACATATACCCTGATCGATCTGGGTGTATTTGTCCGGGCATTTATTGAGAAACGCCCGTGAGTGTATTCTGTTAAAAAATCAGCACTTGATGACTAACTGATAAAGTGAAGAGGAAGGCATAGTGAAAGACGAAACCCCACCTGAAAAAACAGCAGCAGAAGAAAATGTATCTGAAACCGAGGCGGCGGCGGAGGAGGTGATTGAGGGTACGGTGGAAAATAGTGCCACAGATGACCTACTGCCACTGCTGGAAGATGCCCGCGCCAAAGCGGACGAACATTGGAACCAATTGTTGCGCGTTAAAGCCGATATGGAGAACACTCGTCGGCGCGCCAAACAGGATGTGGAAAATGCCCACAAATTTGCCTTGGATAAATTTGCGCTGGAATTGCTGCCCATCAAGGACAGCCTGGAAATGGGGCTGGCTGCGGTTGATGGTATAGCAGACGGTAGTGATGCCACAGCACAACTAAAAGAAGGCACCGCCCTGACACTCAAAATGCTGACGGCAGCATTGGAAAAATTTGGTATTGAAGCCGTTGACCCCACCGGTGACACCTTTGATCCTGACAAGCATCAAGCCATGTCCATGCAGGAAAGCACTGAGCATAAACCCAATACAGTGATGGCCGTGATGCAAAAAGGATATCAGCTTAATGAACGCCTGTTGCGTCCCGCCATGGTGGTGGTGTCCAAGGCCGTGACCGAAACCTCAGACAACGAATCTGGCGGCCATGTCAATGAACAGGCTTGATTTAGGGTTTTTTGCCCATACTTAGCTGTACAAGTTGAAAACGTAGCAAACATTTAAACGACCTTTTTAAAGAAAAACGAGCGGAGAACTGGAGCCATGGGAAAAATTATCGGCATTGACTTGGGAACCACAAACTCATGTGTTGCGGTGATGGACGGCGGTGAACCCCGCGTCATCGAAAATGCAGAGGGTGATCGCACCACACCATCGGTGGTGGCCTTTACAGATGATAACGATGTCATTGTTGGTGCGCCGGCCAAGCGTCAGGCGGTTACCAACCCTGCCAATACACTATATGCCGTGAAACGTCTTATCGGACGTCGTTTCACTGATGATGAAGTACAAAAAGATATTGACTTGGTGCCGTATAAAATCATCAAGGCCGATAACGGCGATGCCTGGGTGGAAGCACACGGCAAAAAAATGGCTGCTCCGGAGATTTCTGCACGGGTGCTGCAAAAAATGAAAAAAACCGCTGAGGATTACCTCGGCGAAGAAGTGACTGAAGCGGTGATTACCGTACCGGCCTATTTTAACGACTCACAACGTCAGGCTACCAAAGACGCGGGCAAGATCGCAGGCCTGGATGTCAAACGTATCATCAACGAGCCCACTGCTGCGGCGCTGGCTTTCGGCATGGACAAACGGGAGGGTGACCGCAAGGTCGCCGTTTATGATCTGGGCGGCGGTACTTTTGACATCTCTATTATTGAGCTGGCTGACATCGATGGCGAACATCAGGTGGAAGTATTGTCCACTAACGGTGACACCTTCCTCGGCGGTGAAGATTTCGACCAACGTTTGATCGACTATCTGGTTGATGAATTCAAGAAAGACCAGGGCGTGGATTTGCGTAATGATCCGCTGGCACTGCAACGTCTGAAAGAAGGCGCGGAAAAAGCTAAAATCGAGCTGTCTTCCACAAGCCAGACCGATGTTAATCTACCGTATATTACCGCCGATGCCAGTGGCCCCAAACACTTGAATATCAAGCTGACTCGCGCCAAGCTGGAATCACTGGTCGAGGAACTGGTGGAACGTACTATCGCCCCCTGCCGTACTGCATTAAGCGATGCAGGTCTGGGTGCGCAGGATATTGACGATGTGATTCTCGTGGGTGGTCAAACCCGCATGCCCATGGTGCAGGAGAAGGTCAAAGAGTTCTTCGGTAAAGAACCTCGCCGTGACGTAAACCCCGATGAAGCCGTGGCCGTCGGTGCGGCAATTCAAGGTGGTGTGCTGGGCGGCGATGTGAAAGATGTGTTGCTGCTGGATGTGACCCCGCTAAGTCTGGGTATCGAGACCATGGGTGGCGTGATGACCAAACTCATCGACAAAAACACCACTATCCCCACCAAGGCGCAACAGGTGTTTTCCACAGCCGAAGACAGCCAGACAGCAGTGACTGTGCATGTATTGCAGGGTGAGCGTGAAGTGGCTTCCGGCAACAAATCGCTGGGACGTTTTGATCTGTCCGACATCCCGCCAGCCGCACGCGGCGTTCCGCAAATTGAAGTGGCGTTTGATATCGATGCCAACGGCATTCTTAACGTGTCAGCCAAAGACAAGGCCACTGGCAAAGAACAATCCATCGTGATCAAAGCTTCCAGCGGTTTGTCGGATGACGATATCCAGAAAATGGTGCAAGATGCGGAGGCCCATGCTGCGGAAGATGCCAGTTTCCAAGAGCTGGTAGCTGCCCGTAATCAGGCAGACAATATGGTTCACGCCACTCGAAAATCCATGAAAGAAATGGGTGACGATAAATTGGAGGCTGGCGAAAAAGAAGCTATCGAAAAGGCCATCAGCGAGTTGGAAGAGGCCATGAAAGGCGACGACAAAGATATCATTGAAGCCAAAACCAAAATACTGGTGGAAGCCTCTGGTAAAATGGCTGAACGCGCCTATGCGCAACAGGCGAAAACTGATCAGCCCGAAGGTGCTGCTGATGCAGGTGCCGAGGCGAATACGACTAACGATGATATCGTTGACGCCGAGTTTGAAGAAGTGAAGGACGACGACAAAAAATAAACCGGTATCGACACAGGTCGGCGAGATCTGTGTCGAATAGCGAAAGTAGCAGTAGCGCGGCAGCGGGGACTTTCCTTCTGTCGCGTTTTCGCGTCCGGAGCATAACTAACTTAATGTAACTTATCGATTAACCTTATAACTGGTTGAATTCTAAAGATGGCTAAACGTGATTATTATGAAGTGCTGGGCGTGCAACGCAACGCCAGTGAGGCGGAACTGAAAAAAGCTTTCAAACGATTGGCAATGAAACATCATCCGGATCGTAATCCGGATGATGTGGCGGCGGAAGAAAAATTTAAAGAAGCCAAAGAAGCTTACGAAATTTTAGGCGATGAACAAAAGCGTGCGGCTTACGATCAATTTGGTCACGCAGGTGTCGAGGCCGGTGTGGGCGGGGGGCACCCGGGTGACGGTGCTAGTTTCAGTGATATTTTTGGTGATGTATTTGGCGACATTTTCAGTGGCGGAGGCGGCCCGGGAGGCGGTCAACGGCGCGCACGACGCGGTGCTGATCTGCGTTATAACCTGGAGTTGAGTTTGGCAGATGCGGTGCGCGGCACTACCGTAAAGATTCGTGTTCCCACCTCGGTGGTCTGCTCCACCTGTGGCGGCAGCGGCGCTAAAAAAGGCTCCAGGCCTGAGCAATGCACGACTTGTGGTGGTGTCGGTCAGGTACGTATGCAGCAAGGTTTCTTTTCGCTGCAACAGACCTGTCCACAGTGCCAGGGTGCCGGACAGATGATCAAAGACCCTTGTGGCAATTGCCACGGCCAGGGACGTATCCAGGAACATAAAACCCTGTCGGTGAAGGTGCCAGCGGGTGTTGATAATGGTGACCGGATTCGCCTCAGTGGTGAAGGTGAGGCTGGCGAGCGCGGTGCGCCCAGTGGAGACCTTTATGTACAAATCGCAGTAAAAGAGCATCCGCTGTTTGTGCGCGACGAAAATAATCTGTATTGCGAAGTTCCTATTAGCTTTGTCACGGCGGCCATCGGTGGTTCACTGGAAGTGCCAACCCTCGATGGCAAGGTTAAGCTGAAAATTCCAGCAGAAACGCAGACGGGTAAAATGTTCAAACTGCGTGGCAAGGGTGTGAAATCTGTGCGTGGCGGATCGGTAGGTGATCTACTGTGTCGAGTACAAATTGAAACCCCGGTGAATCTCAGCAGCAAGCAAAAAGAATTGCTAAAGCATTTTGATGAAACCATGAATAAGCAGAGTGCAAAAAAACACAGCCCGAAGGAGCACTCTTGGCTGGATGGCGTTAAAAAATTCATAGATGACATTAAGTTATAAGCTGTTTTTAATGTGATAGTTTATCCGTTAGGATAAACCGATCCAGAGTTTTCTCCTCGGAGGCTGCACCATGAAAAACACGCGACGCTGCTGTTTGTTTTTGCTGATAACACTATTTGGATTGATCACGTTGGGCGGCACCTCCCAGGCTGACGATGAGTTACGCTTTCCGGGTGACCCGCCGGATCACAAGGTGGTCTATCAGTTCAACACGGCGGATGAAACCACGCAAAAAGCTATCTTGTTTTCTGTTGGAGCCATGGTGCGAAAATGGGGTGATAACATCTCTATCGTTGTTGTGGGCATTGGCCCCGGTCTGCATATTCTGGCCAAAACCCCAGGTCGTCCCGTTAGTGAAGAAATCCGTCAGCGGGTATCCAGTTTGGCGGAATACGGCGTGAAATTCCATGCTTGTGGCAACACGATGAAAGCGCTGAAATGGACAGAAAAAGATATGCTGCCCTTTGCCAAAATTGTGGAAGTGGGGGCATCGGATTTAATGGAATTACAGGAACAGGGATATGCCTACATCAGCTGGTAAAGGGCCGATACAACATCGCGTTCGCTTCGCGGGCACTGAAAAACAACCATAAACATTTCTTCTTCCCTGTGCGGCAGAGGATGATGAGAGAGTAAAACCTGAACATGATAAAAATTGCAATCACTGGTGCTGCTGGACGCATGGGCAAGGCTTTGTTGGAAGCGGTTGGCCAGACAGAGGGAGTGCATGTCAGCGTAGCATTGGAGCGGCCAGGCAGTACTGTAGTCGGTGTGGATGCAGGTGAACTGGCAGGTATCGGAAAGCTGGATGTCAGCGTGGTGGGTGATATTTCTACCGCTGGTGTTTTCGATGTTTTGATTGATTTCACCCGCCCTGAAGTCACGTTGGCCAATTTAGCCGTGTGTCGGCAACGCGGGAGTGCCATGGTCATTGGTACTACCGGTTTTGATGACGCACAAAAAGCGAAAATTGCTGAAGCAGCGCAGGATATCGGCATTGTCTTTGCGCCCAATATGAGTGTTGGCGTCAATCTATGCCTCAAATTATTGGAAATGGCTGCCACAGTACTGGGGGATACTGTCGATATTGAAGTCATCGAGGCCCATCACCGACACAAGGTGGATGCTCCTTCGGGTACCGCGTTGCGCATGGGCGAGGTGGTGGCGGAGGCATTGGGACGCAATCTGAAAGAGTGTGCTGTGTATGGGCGTGAAGGCGTCACTGGCGAACGTGATCGTAAAACCATTGGCTTTGAAACTATTCGTGCTGGTGACATTGTTGGTGACCACACCGTGCTGTTTGCCGGTGATGGTGAGCGGGTGGAAATTACCCACAAAGCCTCCAGTCGCATGACATTTGCCAGCGGTGCAGTGCGTGCTGCGCAATGGCTGGCCAAACGTAAAGCCGGACAGTATGACATGCAAGATGTGTTGGGGCTGTCATTAAAAGTCTGAAAGGGGAGCGACTTTGAGCATATCCGAAAAACAACATGATGTGGATACTCTGTTAAAAAAGATAAAAACCAAACGGCAGGAACTTACGGATTACCTTGCCAGGAATGAATCCCGACATTCACTACTCGTTAATTCATCAATTGTTTTTGGTGCTTTAACCGCAGCGGTAACAGTGGGGCCAGGTGTGGGCGGTAACGGATTTATTGATACTGTCAAAGATGCTGTGCCATTCGGCATTCCGGTCTGGCAGCTTCTTTGTTTATTGGCAGCCACTCTCTCTGTTGCGGCAGTCATTACCAATAGCATGTTGAAATCCCAAAATCTCACTGTCAAGATTGCCAGTGCCAGAAGTTGCTCATCAAAACTTGAAGGCCTGGAAGCGTTATTGGAGTTGAGGCAAATGGAGGTAAAACAAGCTGCCCCCCTCTATACACAATATATATCCGAGGTTCACCACGTTTGACGTCATATTTGAAATATGGGCCACGCAAGTGTCAGGGGAAATGTTTATTTGCCTTCGTCATCAACACAAATAGAGGCTGTATGTGGCACGTTTTGCATATCCCAATGCATTGTGGCCCAGGTCAATAACAAGGCAGGGTCGGCACCTTGTAGTTCTGCAGGCGGTGAATGACCAAGAAAGGTCAGCGCCTTTTCCAGCGTAGGGCCAGGGTGTTGCGTGTCGATAGCGGCGGCAAAGTTTTGTTTGCTGAGTTTTTGACCCTGTTGATTAGTCGCGAGAGGCAAGTGGGTGTATTGCGGATGTGAGTAACCAAGACACCTCTGCAAATACCGTTGCGGCAAAGTGGAGCCAAGCAAATCCGTACCACGCACTATCTCAGTGATATTTTGCCAGGCATCATCCACGACGACTGCCAGATGGTAAGCATAAAAACCGTCGGCACGGCGGACGACAAAATCACCAATATCCGTTTGTAAATTTGATTTCACCTGACCTTGCAGGACATCTGTGAAGGTTTCATGCTGGTTTGACACGCGAACCCGCACTGCGCGGGGTACTACGCCCGAGGGCAGACCATTTCGGCAGGTACCAGGGTAAATATGACCACCGCCATTGACTGCAATGGTCTTGCGGCTGCAACCACACACAAAGCTGTGATGATTTTCAGCCAGCAGCATTAATGCAGCTTCGTACGCCTCGTGGCGGGTACTTTGATACAGCACAGAACCATCCCAGTGTAAGTGGTAGGCATCCAGCACACGCAGAATGGCATCAGCAGCCCCCGCCTGTTCACGGGGTGGGTCGATATCTTCCATACGCAATCGCCACTCACCTTGTTGACTGTGAGCCTGCAAATAGCTGCCAAGGGCAGTGATTAAAGAGCCAAAATGCAATGGCCCGGTGGGTGAGGGGGCAAAACGACCCCGATATGGCTTATGTTTTACTGCTGCTGTTGTAAAGGATGAGTCGATGGACATGGAACCGATTGTATCAGTCTAGCGTGTCTAGCCATTATCTGAACCTTGAATTTAAGCCCTTGATTTGAGTCAAAGCGTTTTGAGTTCAGAGAGTCTGTCGAAAAACGTGATTACTGGCAATATTTCTCCTAACGGAAACGTTATTTTGGCCGATGCAGATAGCAATATTAAATATCGCCGTTGTTAACGGAGTACACATGAGGAGCAAGCTGTGAATTGGTTGGTTGAGGGAACAATGCAAAATGGTCGCACCTTTCGTCCCAGCGATTGGGTAGATCGGGTGTCAGGTGTTTTAGCTAAATTTGGTGCTGATCATCGTTTGCGTTACGGTGCTGTGCGTCCCTGTTATGTGAAAGGAAAAAAATGCCTGTTGGTGCAAAAAACATTGGAACAGGATGATCCCGTGGCCTTTGAGTACGTTAGTGCCTTTGTGCGCAGCAATGGTTTGCAAATGCACGATTTGCTTGCTGGAGCTGATGCAAAAGAAACCGGAACAGATGAAATAGTGGAGGAGTTAGGCGCTGTAGCTTGAGCAGTGTCATCGCTACGCGATAAGAGGGGAAGTCAGGTGTGGCTGTCAATTCGCAAGGATTGACGGCCATTTTTTATGCTATCTGATACTGCTCGCTAAAGGATGATTAATTTAAGTTAATCTCTACACCTAAGGGTTTAATTCCCCACCGTTTGCAGAGAGATTTGCGAAAGTGGCTATTAGTTGTGAATGTCGTCATCTTTGCTGGAACCCAGAGGTATACATACCCCTGGGCTCCAGCCTTCATCGGAATTAACAGCCTTCGTCAGTTTACTGCGGGGTTATTTATTTGCCGTACTGTTTTTCACGAATTTCGTTCAGGGTTTTACAGTCAATGCACTGAGTGGCTGTTGGACGGGCTTCCAGGCGACGGATACCGATTTCCACGCCGCAATGTGAGCAATAACCATAGTCTTCACCAAGGTCACCGATGGATTCATCGATTTTCTTGATTAGTTTGCGTTCCCGGTCTCGCGTACGCAGTTCCATAGCAAACTCCGATTCCTGACTGGCCCGATCATTGGGATCAGGGAAGTTTGCGGCTTCATCCTGCATATGATGCACAGTTTCATCGACTTTGCCCATGAGCTGTTGTTTCCAGCCCTCCAGAATATGGCGAAAATGCTCGACCTGTTCCGGGCTCATGTATTCCTCACCCTTTTTGGTTTCATACGGGGTGAAGTTGGTGAAGTTGTTATCATCCATTTTACGAACAGAGGATGGAGTTGTCTTTTTCGGGGTATTTTTTTTTGCAGTCACTTTTTGTGTCTCGGCCTTTTTCACCGGCGTTTTTTGGGTGGGTGCCGCCTTTTCGGTAGCACTCTCCTGTGTTGAATGTATCGTTCCTTTTTTCTTTACAGCCTTTTTGACGGCCATAGAACTGCTCCTGTTTCCGCTTGCTTTGACTACCTTCTGTCCTGCTTCCGATTATTCAGCTGGATGCATTACAGAACGAACAGGGAGTACAAAAATAAGGGCGCATTTTATAGCAAAGAAGGCATTGCTGTGCAAATTTATTACATCACCTGGATGTTTTATGATCACTTTCAATGCTGGGAAGGCATTGAATATGCTGAAACAGCAAGGCGTCGTGTCATCAGAAGATCTGGGGTAAGATGTGCCGCGCCTGTCGTCGGGCGTAAATTGCCGCACAAATACTATGACACACGGTGCTTTGTTGCAATCAATTTTCATACCATAATATACCCTAAGAGAACGCTAGATGAATGAATTAAAAGCACTTTTGTTTGATGTGGATGGCACGCTGGCAGATACCGAGCGTGATGGTCACTTGGTGGCTTTCAATCGGGCCTTTGTTGATGCCGGGCTGGATTGGCACTGGTCATCAGAATTGTATGGTGAATTATTGACCGTAACGGGTGGTAAAGAGCGTATGCACTTTTTCATCAATGAATACAATACGGGTTTCGAACGTCCTGATAACCTGGATGACTTCATCAAGCAGTTACACATCGCTAAAACCAAACATTATGTGAATATACTGGCCGAAGGCGGCATTCCGTTACGCAGCGGGGTGCGCCGATTAATCGAAGAAGCGCGTGCGGCTGAGGTGCGCTTGGCTATTGTCACCACCACAAGCCCGGATAACGTGACAGCTTTATTGACTCACTCCCTGGCTCCGGATGCAGTGTCCTGGTTCGAGGTGATTGCCGCAGGTGACGTGGTGCCTGCGAAAAAACCCGCTCCGGATATTTATCACTATGCCATGCAGGAAATGGGGCTTGATGCGGTAGATTGTATGGCGTTGGAGGATTCACGCAATGGTATTCTTTCGGCCCGGGGCGCAGGCATCAAGACCATTATTACTGTAGATGATTACACCAAAGACAGTGACTTCAGTGATGCTGCTATTGTGCTGGATCAAATGGGCGAGCCTGATGCCCCGTTTACTGTGTTGGCGGGTAATGCCGGCACATCGCAATATCTGGACTTGGCATTGGTCAAGCGTCTGCATGCGGCCTGAGGCAGCTTGAAACCAGCACACCGTCAAGGTCATATCGCCCGCCGTATGGCGGATATCAAACCCTTCTATGTTATGGATGTGCTCGCTCGTGCGCGAGCATTGGAAGCCACAGGGCGGGGTATCATACACATGGAAATCGGTGAGCCGGACTTTATCACCCCGGCTCCCATCCGCGAGGCAGCAAAACAGGCGCTGGACACAGGCAAAACCCACTACACACCGAGCATGGGACTGCCTGCCTTGCGTGAGGCGATTAGCGGCTTTTACCAGACCGAATACGGAATCAATGTCTCTCCAGAACGTATTGTCGTCACACCGGGAGCGTCAGGTGCGTTGTTGTTGGCTCTGGGCGTGTTGGTGAACCCGGGTGAACAGGTATTGATGGCTGACCCCGGTTATCCCTGTAATCGGCATTTTACCCGTTTGTTGGAGGCAGAGGCTGTAGGGGTGCCCGTGGGGCCGGAATCAGATTATCAGCTTTCTCCAGTTCTACTGGAGCAGCACTGGACGACGGATACCGTCGCGGCCTTGCTGGCCTCACCGTCGAACCCTACGGGTAGTGTGGTCAGCATGGATGCTATGACCAGTATGCACAACATTACCGCAGCACACGATGGCCGACTCATTGTTGATGAGATTTATCATGGGTTGATTTACGATGGTGCAACTAAGAGCGCATTGTGTGTATCTGACGAGTTGTTCGTCATCAATAGTTTCTCCAAGTATTTCTGTATGACTGGCTGGCGTCTGGGCTGGCTGATACTCCCTGGTGATTATGTGCGCGAAGCCGACAAGCTGGCGCAAAATATTTTTCTCGCAGCATCTACGATTTCTCAGTATGCCGCTTTGGCAGCCTTCACGCCGGAATGCCGGGATATTTTGAATGGATATCACGACGATTTTCGTCAACGTCGTGATTTTTTGCTCCCCGCCTTGCGCCAACTGGGTTTTGATATTCCGGTTACTCCGGCAGGGGCTTTTTACCTGTATGCCAATTGCTCCCGGTTCACAGATGATAGCTATATTTTTGCGCTGGATGTGTTGGAAAAGGCCGGGGTAGCTATCACACCCGGTCGAGATTTCGGTGCCCATCAGCCAGAACGCCATTTGCGCTTTGCGTACACCACATCACTGGCCCGGTTGAAAGAGGGCGTTGATCGGCTTGCCACATACCTGCGTTCAGCCTGATATTTTTCATGAAAACTGTCTAAACTATTTGTTTAAAAAATGAACTATGTACACAATGCCCAGTCCTAGCTAATGACGGTGATGTAGGTGGTGTGAAAGCACCCGATAAGTCGGAAAGGCTTTACGGCAGTCGATGTACTCCGGGCGTCCCATTGCATGGTCTCGTGCAAAAGACTATCCCCCACTTAATGTGTTGGGATGCCCGGAATAGCATTGATACCGTAGAGCCTTTTTATTGGAGTGACGAGTTCGGTTGGTAAAGCAGCACATTCACTCCTTGAATTGCTTGACCCACATTGCCGTTGCCCCTGCCACCGCAGCGGGCATCACCAAGAAGTTCACTATCGGAATCATCGTTGCCACCGTCACTGCGCTGCCAAAGCCCAGTGACAACAAGCGCTTGTTGCCCAGGCGCTGTTTTTGCTCATCTGAACGCAGGCCGTGATTGCCCATGGGGTAATCGGCATATTCCACGGTGAGCATCCATGCGCTGAAGGCCAGCCAGGTGAAGGGCGCAATG
>Ga0256839_1002813_pt1 | contig 18831 bp, 29 predicted proteins | sample 354166metaG_FD_185968 | JGI IMG/M metagenome (GOLD analysis project Ga0256839, IMG submission 185968) | Hydrothermal vent microbial communities from Mid Atlantic Ridge, Atlantic Ocean - 354-166 | ecosystem: Environmental > Aquatic > Marine > Hydrothermal vents | place: Atlantic Ocean: Mid... | reverse complement strand
TCGGGGCTCCTTCCGGCGGAGACCTAAGAGCCGTAAAACTTCTAGAGAGGAAAGCGCCTCGATCGCTCCTTCTGTCCGAAAAGAACAAAAAGCTGGAATCCTAAGCCGTTAAGTTGTGTCCCAGAAGGGACGGCTTTCAGATGGGTACCCCCTATAGGTCGAGCCGGTGGAGCAGTTGAGCGGTGGTGAATCGCTCAATTCCTACACCCTCAAAGTCGTTGTCGTTACTCCAGAGGGGAGAGCCCAGCTCCAACACCAGGGCCAGTACATCCACGTCGTCGGGATCTCTTTGGGCGATCCGCCGCTCTGCCTCCTTAAGGTGAACCTCATAGGCCTGCCTCGGATAGGGCTCCAGGGGCAAGAGGGCCAGCACCAGCCGGAGCCGCTCCGGGTCCTCCCCCAACTCCCGGGCCAGCTCCGGAAGAAAGCCTCGGACTTCCTCAAGCGTATGCTCCGCGACGGCGAACTCTCCCACCCGATCCGGGTAGCCCAAAAAGACCCTAACGGCGGCCCCGCCCAGCAGGACCGCGATCAGCGGGTTGGCGTCCACGACGAGCCTTGCGATACGCCTCGAAGCGGGCAATCGCTTCCTCCTCGGTAAGCCCCTTCTCTTCTGCCTTCTGCCTCAGCTGCTCGGTGAGGGCCTGAAGGAGCTCTCTTCTTAGGTCCCAGGGGAGGGAGGCGGGGTCCTCCACGGGGACGAAGAAGCCGACCAATTTCCCCCTCCGGGTGATGAGGACCGGCTCCCTCTCCCGTAAGTATTGGGTAGCATGGGCTTTGAACTCCTTGACTGGTGCGACCTTCATGGTAGTCACCTCAGTGACTATTCTAGGGAAGGCGGGGGATGCGCGCAAGGGTGGCAAAAGCGTCCGCTTCCGCACCGATCTCACTTGAGCCCCCTACTTCCCCAAAAACCGTCCCACATGTCTGCGACTTCCCCACCCCGGTCGCAGAAGTCACCGTCCTCGATTTCCTGAAGTCTACCGACCGCGCCGACTCGCCTCCCCGTCCGGAACCCACCCACCCCCGGTGAGCCACCCCCCCACCGCACCGGATCGGAGCGGAGCGTCCCCCCAAGGGGCGAGGCCAACCCCCGAGGTGGACTCCCGCCCCCTTTGTCCATACAATAGCCCCACAAAGGAGGCCCCGATGACCCGAAAGATCTCGATTCGACTCCCGGAGGAGCTCTTGGAGGAGATCGACGCCGTCGCCCGGGTGGAGGAGACGGATCGGACCTCCCTCCTCAAACGGGCCCTCCTCGAGTTCGTGGAGCGGGAACGGGAGGAGGAGGCGTTCAAGGAGCGGGTCGTACGGCTCTACTTGGCCGATCGCCTCGACGACGCCGAGCTGGACCGCCTCCTCGGCCGGGAGGAGGCCGAGGCCGTCCGGGCCGCCCGTCGCCTCCTCGACAAGGGGGAGCGGCTTGCCCAAGCGCTCGCCTAGCCTCTCTTCCCCTCCCTCGGCCTCGGAGCCGGACCGGAAACGCGTCGTACTGGACGCCTCCACGCTCATCTCCTTAGCCCACTCTGCGACGACTTCGACGCCCTCCCCTATCTGGAACGGCACGCTCAGGAGATGGGGGTGGAGCTGGGGCTGGGAGCCGTCTTGATTCAAGCGTTGGTCCGTCGAGGACGACTCCCCCTCGAGGAGGCCCGTGGGGTGTTGGAGCGGATCGCCCATCGGCGCGGCTGGTTGGGCCGCCCCATCTACGAGGAGGCCCTGCGCGTCCTGGAAGAACTCCAGGGTCGAGATTAAGGCTCCTGTCCCCGCTCCCGGCTCCCCGTCGTAGCGCTTCCGCTGAATCCCCAAAGACGGCCCCGAAAGCCCATCGACTTTGGAGCTCTTGAAGGAGCTCAAGAAGCGGCGGGTGAGCCACCGGAGGATGGCCAAGCTCTTGGGGGTCTCCAAGAGCACGATCTTACGAAGGCTCGACGAGCTGGGGCTGCGCTAGGGAAGGTCAACGACTACAATGGACTCATGAATCCGGCAGAGCGGACCCGACGATGGGAGCGGGCCAAGCGGCGCCGGGCCGCGGCCCGCCTTTGCTTCGATCAGGGCTACTACGCCGAGTCCCTCACCCTGCAGAAGGAGCTCCCCGACGCTCAAATCGTTCCCTGCGAGACAATCGAAGGGGAGGCCCTCCACCTGGAAGTGCGACTCCCCACCGCTTCGGAGGAGGAGCGCAAGCAAGCTCAAGAGAGGGCCCTCGACCTCAAGCGTCGGGTCGAGGACCGCTACGGGCTCTCCATCCTCGTGCGGGTCGTCTAGCGCTACCCTCCGCTAGGGGGTCTCTCCGGAGAAGGCCGCTACCAAAGGTCCGTACAATGCTGGGCCATGGCCACGACCGTCAGGACGGAGCATCCGTACGTTGTCCGGTCGGTATCTGTAACGGGGGAGCGGGAGGAGCTACAAGTGCCGCTTCGGCTTGCTCCCCGCTCCTCCGGCTCGCCGGCTGCTCCCTTTCGGGGTATAATTCGAACACCATGGCAGCTCGGACGTCCTTCGTAAGCGAAGAATTTCAGTTCCTCCAAGAGAAGAGCTTAGAGCTCTCCCGGAGGTATGCCGGTCGGTACGTAGCCCTCGTCGGCCGGGAGATCGCCGGAGCCGCCCCCACGGCCCAAGAGGCGTACGAGCAGGCGAAGCGAAAGTATCCGGATCGCGACCCCGTGCTCAAGTACTTCCCGCCGACCGACTCTGCCCTGGTGCTCTAAGCGAACCGATCGATGGCCCGCGTCCGCTCAACCATCCCTTTGAGCTCCCGGTGATCTTCGTCCCCGAGAGGGGAATCCCGGCCGTCTTGGGAAGGGCCGGGGTTTTGGACCACTTCACGGTGGAGTATCGGCGGGATCGGTTCTGCCTCCGGATCCGCTGAGTGGGCGTTGCCCGCCTAAAGAGTCCTCCCTTTCATTCTCGCCCCGGGCGGCCGAGCCCCAGCTCGATCCCCTGCTCCCGGCAGCAGCGCTTCCGCTGAATCCCCAAAGACGGCCCCGAAAGCCGATTGATCTTGTCAAAGAGCCGAAGAAGCGGGGGGTGAGCCACCGGAGGATGGCCAAGCTCTTGGGCGTGTCCAAGCCCACGGTGCTGAGGAGGCTGGATGAACTAGGGCTGCGGTGCGTTTGCGGTGCAGGGAAGCTCCTGTTAGTCTTAGGATGCTTCTATCGAAGCAGGTTCAGAAGGACCGCAGGACTCAGGAGATGCCATGAACCGATCTACCCTTATGCGCCGTATAGAGGAGCTGGAGCGGGAGCTGGCTGAGCTGCGGAAGGCGCTCGCCGGAGAAGCCCCTCCTCCGGCGGAGAAGGAATTCCGACCGACCCGGGGGCTCAACAAAGAGGAGCTTAGGGACTCCATCGATCGGGCCTTTCAGGAGATGGGCGTCCGAGCCCGGCCGATCGGGGCCGAGAAGGTCCAACAGCTGCTCCTCGCCTGCGGGGTGAAGCCCGAGGAGAACGCCTTCAGCCGGGAGATCGTCGCGATGCGCGGCGAGTAGAGCCCCAACCCCAAGGGACAACGTGAGCGGTTTCATCTATTGGGATGCCAGCGCGCTCGTGAAGCGGTACGCTCCGGAGGTCGGAACCCCGGTGGTCAATCGCCTCTTCTCCGAGGTGCCCCGGGAGCGGATGATGGGCTTAGGTCTGGCCGTCGGCGAGGTGATCTCCATCTTCGTCCGCAAGCGGAACGCCGGCCTCGTTTCGGAGGAGGCCTTCTCCCAAGCGCTGGCAGACTTCCGAGCCGAGGTGATCGACTCCCCTTTCCGGCTGCTCTCGGTGGAAGACCGGTTTCTGATGGACTCCCTCCCCCTCATCGTGCAGCACTCGCTGAATGCCACCGACGCCCTCGTGCTCTGTTCGGCTTTGGAGCAGAAGCGCCGACTCGCAGAAGGGGACGAGCTCGTCTTGGTCGCCTCGGATCTGCGGCTGCTGCGGGCCGCCCAGATCGAGGGCTTGGCGACCTTTAATCCGGAAACGGACCCGATCGCTCCCCTGGAACCCCTGCTGAGACGCGCACCCCAACGGAAGACGAAGGCAGAGCCGAGAGGCGGGGACGGTAAAACGTGAATTGAGTCTCTATTCACTCTTCGTCCGGGGGTCCTTGAGTCCCAGATCGATCCCCCGCTCCCGGCAGTAGCGCTTGAGCTTGTCCGTGAAGACGGCCCCCTTCGTGGTGCGGATCAGGCCCTCCCGCGCCTCCTCCTTGACTTCTCCCAGCACGCGGTAGACGAGATCGAGCAACTTGGGATCGCCGACGGCCCGTCGGGCCAACTGCAGGTAAAACGGTCGGCTCCGCTTGTCTCCCAAAAGCTCCAGCATCGTCTCCGCCAGCGCCCGGGCTTCCGCCTCCTCCAGCCGGGGGTCCTTCGCGGCATCCTCCGCCCGCTCCGGGCCGGGCTCCCCCGTCCGCTCCAGCTCCTCCAGCTCCGGGGGAAACTCCGCCGAGGAGCCCGGCCCCCCCGCCTCCGGAGCGGCCACGGTCGGCCGCGTCTCCCAGCGCTCGATCTCCTCCCAGGCCCGGGGGCCCGGGTAGTAGTAGATCCTCCACGAGCCGGGCTCCTCCCCCGCGATCTCCCACTCCACCCGCTCCAAGAACCCACTCGTTATCAGCTCGCGGTGGGCCGACCCCAGCTGCTGGCGCGCCAAGGAGGGATACGGCTGCAGCTTCACCGGCAGCAGCGCGCACAAGGTGGGGTAGCGGTAGTTCAGGAATTCCCCTCCCTGCCGACGCAGTCGATAGAACTTCACCCCCAACAGCTCATAGAGCCGCTGGCTGACCGTCCCCCGCAGCGTCTTATAGTAGGAGTAGTCCAACGGCTTCACGTAGCGGTTGTTCAGGCTCTCCAAGTACCAGCTCCCCAGATAGAGGTAGTTCGTATCCGCAATGCGCCCGTCGGGAAGCTGCTCCCCCTTGAAGACGATCCGATCGTAGAGGTGAAAGATGTCGTTCACCCAAGCCCGTCTCCCCTTGCAGTAAAAGGTGCCGTAGGACTCGATCGTGGTGGCGACGACCGTCTTGAGGGCCTCCTTCACCTTGCGGTAGTTCTTCCCGCCGCGGGTGCTGATCCCCATCCGCCGGCACAGATCATAGATCGAGAAGGGAATGGGGTTCTCGATGGGCAACGGCAGCTCATTGAGGATCTCTTCGATGGCCTTATGGACCTTGCGGTCGAAGGGACCGGGATAGCGGTGATCGACGCTGCGGGAGACCTTCCACAGTACCTCTACGGCCCGCCCGTCCCGCTCCACGCGCGCTCGATAGATCGTCTGGTCCTTGCCCGAAAGCTCCTTCCGGGAGAGCGCAAAGAAGGGGAGAGTCAGCAGATTGACCTCCGAGCGGAGGATCTCCACCGGAGCTACGGACGTCTCCTCGTCGGGCACCGAGGCGGGTTCCTCAAGAAGCGACCGCTCCAGAGGCGCTTTCTGTCGGTCCTGGCCCTCTTTCCTCTTCATATCTAGGAAAGTTAAAGAGAACGTTCCCGTTAACGTTAGATAACGTTAGAGATTCTCTCTTAGAACGTTAGGTTAGTCAAATCGCGCCGCCCGCTTCTCATGCGGGTTTTCCCCCTCTCGATTTAATTCAAAGTCCAGTACCTCTTAAATCAAAGTCCAGTAATCCGGCCCCGTCTCTTAATTCAAAGTCCAGTAATTCTTAAATCAAAGTCCAGTATCCCGGGCGCCCTCTTAAATCAAAGTCCAGTACGAGGGGGGACTCAAGAATTCTGCAACGGTTCTTGGGAGAGAACATCGCGGCCCTCCCGAGGGTGCGTCCTGCCCCGCCCGCCCGTTGAGCCCGTCGAGGAGGCAGGGGGGGAGCCGAAGAGCCGTTGCCACCAGGGCCTTCGCAGTCGATAGAGGGTCCGTCGCAGCTCTTCGATCTCCGCGCGTTGGCGCTCCACGACGCGGCGAAGGTACTCTATCCCCGAGTCCTCGGAGACCTCCCGGGCGGTGACCTCCCCAGGGAGGCGGCTCTCGAGGAGCTCCTGGAAGCGGAGGATCAACTGGTCCTTGGCGGCGATTTGTTCCTTGAGAAAGGCGTTTTCGCTGCGGAGCTGTTCGACGAGCTGCCAGACTGCGGCGTCCTTGTCCGCAGCCTGCGCGTAGTCTGCGGACGGGGTTTCTTGTGAGTCCTTCTGCGTCCTGGCCTCGAGGGCGAGTTCCTTCCGGACAGCCTGCGCGCTGTCTGCGATGCTGAGACCCGAGCGTTCCAGCTCCACCATGCGCCGAAGGACGTATAGGCCGTTGTTATCGAGGAAGATCTTGCCCTTTTTGCCCCGATTGATGTGGGGCTCAATCAGCCCGCTGAGTGCGCGCAGTCTGTCCCGAAGCGCGCCGTAGCTTAAGCCCAACTCTGCCGCCACGTCCTCTAAAGCGTACATAGCAAGCGGAGTCTAGCCTGCGGGTAGCTTGGGGAAAAGGACCGCTGTCTGCGCGCAGGCTGACCTCAAGCACCGCGGGGGTGATCGGCATCACGTTCGGAGGCGTCGAGAGGGTTTTTCCGTTCTTATGGGACTGAATTTGGCATTTTGCACAAGGGAGTGTGCGGAAGCCCTGTTCTGATGGGCATACAATCGCCCCATGAGGGGGGTGAGGCCGGAACTGGCGCGAAGGGTCAAGGCCCTTCGCCGTCAGCACGACTGGAGCCAGGAGCGGCTGGCCAAGGAGGCCAAACTCCACCGGAACACGATCTCCAACGTGGAGTCCGGCCGGGAAGATTGCCTCTTGAGCACCGTATACGACTTGGCGGAGGCGTTTAAGGTGGACGTGCGGGACCTGTTGATGCCGCTGCGCCGCGATGCCTCTGCCTGGGTGACGCGCGTCGAGTTCGAGATCCGGCGGGCCTTAACCGAGGTCGAGGAGCTTCAGCGGCTCACCCTCCCCTTGGAAGCGAGAAAGCGGATCGAGCGGGTGGGAACCCGTCTGCGTAAGGGACTGGAAGGGGTGCAACAGATCGGGCTTAGACTGGGGCGCGCGGACGAGAAGGAGGAAGAGAAACCTACAGAAGACGGCTGAATCTTTATGAAAGCCCCCGGTGAGGTGAGAGGGGTATGCGCCTCGCGACCCACGCGGCCTTCGGGGCCTTCCTCACCCTGGGCGTGGCCTCGGTGACGGGGCTGAAAATTACCCCTGCTTCGTTGGGCCTGGCCGTCTTGGCCTCCACCCTCCCCGAGCTGGACCACGAACGAAGCGAGATCGGCTCCCTGCTCAAGCCCATCTCCAAGCGCCTAGCCCGGCGGTACGGCCACCGCACCTTCACCCACTCCTTCGTGGGCTTGGGACTCTTCGGGCTCCTGGTGAGCCCCCTGCTCCTGCTGGGATTCAAGGACCTCTGGTGGGCCCTTCTGTTAGGCTACCTCTCGCACATCCTTCTGGACGTGCTCACCCCGAAGGGGGTCTGCTGGTTTTGGCCTTCCCTTACGCCGGTGGGGTTCGGCGAGGCCCGGATCAAGTCCGGGAGCGCGGGGGAGGCCGCGGTGCTCGTCTTCTGCATTGCTTTGAGCATCCTGATCTACCCCATCGTGGACGTGGGGGTCTTGGGGGCGTTGCGGAACGCGTTCGGGGACATCGACTCGACCTACGAGGAATATCGCCGGCTGGTGGGCTCGGGGCAGCAGGTGCTGCTGGCCGGGGAACTCCAAGAGAACGCGACCAAGCGGATCGTGCGGGGGAGCTGGCCCATCGTCGATCTCACCGAGGACGGGCAGGGGTACTGGGTGCGGATGGACGGGGCGCTGCGCTCGGTGGGCCGCGGGGCCGGGCGGGATTTCTATCCCTTGCGGGTGCACGTGCAGGCTCAAGGGCAAGGGGACCTGGCTTCCGAGGCTCCTCGGGATCCCGTGAGGGAGTGGGTCCCGCTGGAGTTCGAGGTGAGCTCGGCCTCGGCGCTGCTCGTGCGGGAGGGCGAGCGGATCGAGGAGGGGCAGCTGTTGGGCTTCAAGGAGCCCGACCCCCAAGCGGAGACGGTGGAAGAACTGTTGCGATCGAGGGAGGTGCGCTCCCCCGTGTCGGGGGTGATCCGCCGATTGACCGTAAGGGCCCAAGAGAAGGGGCTGCGGGTGGAGGCGCTGGTGGAGGTTTCCAAGATAGAGGGCGAGAAACCGCCGTCGGCGTCGTCGCTGCTTGGGATGCGGACGGGATCCGGGGCCTTAGAGGCCCAAGGCCCTTCGGACGGAAGAGAGAGCCGGGCCATGCCCGAGGAGGCGGCCCCGCTTGAGCCCCGAGGACCTCCTCCGGTTCCGGTGGAGGTGTACTTCACCCCCGGGGACGGCCCCGAACAGGCCCTCCTTCGCCTCCTTCGCTCTTCCCAACGGACGATTCACCTCGCGCTCTACTACTTCACCGACTCGGAGCTCGCCCAAGCCCTGGTCGAGGCTTGTGTCCGCCTCGAGTGTCGCGTGCTGCTCGACGAGGAGCAGCGCTCTTCGCGCTACAGCCAGGCCGGGTTTCTTTTGAGCCGGGGCGTTCCCGTGCGCTTCTTCGAGGATCCGGGGATCTTCCACCACAAGTTCTTGGTCGTGGACGGGGAGTGCGTGGCGACCGGCTCGTACAACTGGACGGAATCGGCCCAGAAGCGGAACGAGGAAAACCTGCTGATCTTGTGCGATCGGGCGGTAGCTCAGCGATACGAAGAAGAGTTCGGCCGGCTCTGGGCGGACCCCCGGAGCCGGCCCTAGCGGGGTGTTGGGTATGAGAAGCGTATCCGAGGAGATGGTACAGATCGTCTGGGAGCTGTTGCAACTCTCGCCTAAGTTCCCGTACTGGCCCTCAGGGGTGGCGGGCGTGGCCCGCGTCCTGCGGATCAGCCGGAGGGAAGCGCATTGCTGTCTGGAGGTGCTGGCGGCCCGCGGGCTCCTCGTGTTCAAGAGCGACCGGCGGGGCCGGGGAGCGCGGGCGCTCATTCGGGTACGAACGTCCAAAGACGGCCGCCCGAAGGTGGACAGACGTTTAGTGGGCCCTCCCCCCGCACCCCCCTCTATTGGAGGAGGGTGTGCATCTCAAGACGGCCGGAGGCGTCTTTGTGGGAGATACCCCCAGGCGTACGGGTGGTGGGGGAAGGCGATGAAGTCGTTTCGCTTGGATCTGAGGCACCCGCTGCTCACGAGGCTTTTAGGGCGGTGGATCTTCTACGAGGGCCTCCCGCGGGAGGTCGCGCGGGCCCTGTGGGAGAGCCTGATGCGCTCTAAGCGATGGCTCTTCTCCCTGTGCTTTCGGAGCGTTCGCCAAGCTTGGGGCTTCTTTGTGTGGCTGCTTCGGTGGATTCTCCAGCGCTGGCTGCAGACGGGCCGGGTCTTCTCCGCCCGGGCCGTCTTCGAGTACGCGCGGGACCTTACGTGCAAGCCGGAGCGGTGGGAGCGGCTCTTGGGGCGGGGGCCGCTCCCTTGGTGCCGTCGGGTGCGAGGACGGAACGAGAGAAGGGAAGCGTCCCCGGGAGGAGGTGCGAGGGATGGAGCGCGTGGAGCTTCCCTTGAAGCCCGAGGAGGACCGGAGGAGGAAGGCGCTTCGGCGGGAGTCGTTCTGGGCGGACACCGACTCTCTTCGGCCCCATCCGCTGCACAAACAGTACTCGGTGCCGATGCCTAAGGAGGAATACGAGCGGCTGAAGGAGTCGATCCGGCGCTATGGGGTGAGGGTGCCGCTGACGGTCTGGGAGGGGCGGATCCTGGGCGGGGTCCATCGCTGGCGGGCGGCCCGGGAGCTGGGGCTGAAGCGCGTGCCCGTCTTGCCCTTGGACGTGGAGGACGAGCGGGAGGCGGCGGTGTGGATCGTGCGGGAGAACCTCGATCGGAGGCAGCTCACGCCCGGCCAGAAGGCGATGCTGGCTAAGGCGCTCTACGAGCTGGAGAAGGAGCGGGCCGGACTTCGACAGGAAGCTACCCGGCGGAGTCGTGACCGTGGTGGAAAGTTTTCCACCACGGTGGATCCGCAGGAGAAGGGTAAAGCCCGGGAGCGGGCGGCCCAACAGGTGGGAATCTCCGGCCGCACCTTGGAGAAGGCCATAAAGGCCGTGGAGAAGAGGCCGGAGCTGGAGGAGAAGCTGCGGCGGGGCGAGATCTCCGTGGAGCGGGCCTACCGCCTGGCCCGGGGACAACCCGACACGAAGCCGCGGGATCGGGATAGAGAACGGAAGGAAGAGGAAAAACCCAAGGGTGGGCGGGTGCCCACGGTGGGGCCGCAGCTGGAGGTGACCCTCCCCAAGCAGCACTTCGAGCGGCTGTGTGCGTTGGCCCGGCAATGGGGGCTCAAGGAGAAGGAGCTCGCCTCCCACGGGCTCATGGAGTGGCTCGCCGCTCAAACCGACCGAACCGATCCCGAGCGCGGGCGGAAGGAGCCCCAACTCTGCCTTCGGCTCCCCTGGGAGCGCTACCGGGTCCTGGAGCGGCTCTGCCGACCGGCGGGGGAACCGGTGGCCTATCTGGCCCGGTTCATCCTCTGCTCGGTGGCCCTGCACCCGGAGAAGTACCCCGAGCTCTTGGCTCCCGTGCGCGTGGACTGAAGGGGGTGTGAGAGGAGATGCCCCTGTGGCTGATGGTGGTGCTGTTGGCCTCGGGCTTTGCGCTGCTCTTCGGCGTTCAGGGGGTGGACCTCTCTTACGACCGCCAAGTGCGGGGCCACAAGGTGGTGCTCACCCTGGATGCGGAGTGGCGGGGCCTGGACCTTAGGGGCGAGTTCGGGGCGGTCTTCGAGGATTCGGGGCGGGTGAGGCCCTCGGTGGGGCTGCGGGTGGACCTGACCCCATCCAGCCCGAGCCCCTTCCGGCTGGAGACGCTCCCGCAGCTGCGATTCGAGCTTTTCTCGTTGGAGGGCCTTCAGGTCCGCCCGGGCGATCTTGTGAGGGTGGGGGAGCTGGTGGCGGTCCGGGATCCGGAGGAGTACTCCCAGATCCTGCAGGCGTTAGACCGAGCCCAAGCCGATGGGGATGAAGAGCTGATCCAAGAGCTGAAGAAGCGCAAAGAGGCCCAAGAGGTGCGCTCTTTGCTTGAGGGGGAAGTGGTGCACATCGGGCTCTTCCAAGACGGGGAGAAGCTGACGGTGGTGGTCTACCTGTCCCCCGTCCCCGCTCCCGAGCTTGGACAGAAGGGAGGAGAGGGCCCATGAGGAAATGGGACGATTTTCGGGAGGTGAAGGCCGACACTGCCCGTCTGCGCCCTCGTGGGCCCGTGCCTCCCCTTCTCCTCCTGCTGCTGGGGATGGGGTTGGTGGGCTTAGGGGCTGCGGGCTTCTGGTTTCTCTCCGCCTCCGAGATCGAGACGGGGAGCCCGAAGCTGCTCGTGGAAGGCCCGATCGTGGACGCGGAGACGGGGCTTCCCCTGGAGGCCGACGTCTACCTGGACGGACGGCTCCTGTATGAGCGGGTGCGACAGGTGAGCGTGCGGGTCCCCTCGGGCTCGGAGCTGCGCATCGAGGCGGAGGGCTACCATCCGTGGGCCTTTCGGTTCCGGTATGAGCTTCGGGGCTCCTACCGCTTTCACGGGCCGATCCGGCTTACCCCGGTGTCCAAAACAGGGGAGGAGTAGCGCGGACAGAAAAAACTCACACGCACGCACCTGAGCCAACGATGACGAAGGAAGAGGAGCTGCTCCGGCTGCTACAGATCAAGGCTAACGGGAATCGGGAAGTCGAGGCGACCTATGAGGAGCTGGCTTCTGAGTTAGGTCTACCTCGAAGGCGCGTTGGGGACCTACTTTCCCGGCTTCGAGAGAAGGGCGCCATCAGATGGCGGCGCAACGGAAGAGGGAATCTCTACACCCTCTTGGTGGAATATCCACAAGAGGACGGGCGCCATCAGATGGCGCTTTCTTCGGAGGACTCCGGAGTCGCTGCGGAAGGGGTCCATACGCCGGAAGAACACGCCCTCCCCCTCGGGCGCACCAAGGAGCTCAAGCTCTTGGAGGACTACCTCCGCAAAGGCTTGTCCGTGATCGTCCAAGGAGAAGAGGGCGTGGGGAAGACCGCGCTGCTGAGGGCCTTCTGCTCCAAGGCAAAGGCCCTGCACCGCGAGCCCTTGTACATCGCCCAGGGCTCGCCCACCAAGGAGTGGCTCGTCTCGCTGGCTTGGGAACTCGTCCGTCGGGGGTACCTGAGGGAGGAGAACTTCGAGCGGCTGCGGAACCCGGTCTTGGCCTTCAAGTGCCTCGATGCCATGGAGTTTTCCGGCCTCCCCTGGCTCTTGATCTTGGATCATTGTGACAAGCTGAACTCCACCCAGCAGTCGCTCCTGGAGCCCTTCCTCAAGCAGTGGCCCTGCATTCTGGCGTTCTCGAAGCCGAAGTCGCTGAGATTGGCGCTCCCCGTGCTGGAGCTGGAGCCCTTGGGGGAGACCTATCAAGAAGCGCTCATCGAGATGTTCGTCGAAGAGGAGCGAATCTGGGTCGAAGATCTCGAGCTGTTCAAGAAGGCCGCGATCCGGCGGGCGAAGGGCAACCTGAAGAAGCTGATGTCGCTGCTCACCCAGGCGAAGGTGGAGCGGAACGTCACGTGTCAGTGGATCCACAACGAGTGGGGCTTCGAGAAGGAGCGGGACTACATCGACGCCACGCCCGTGATCCTGATCGGGGCGGCGCTCTTTGTGGGCATTCGCTTCTTCGGGCTGGGCTTCGGGGACCGGGAGCTTTATGTGCTGGCGGGGTTGGGGTATGCGGTGGCGTGGATCCTGCGCTTGTACTGGTGGCGGTGGCGGAAGCCTAAGCGTACTTCCGCTTCGTGAGCCATCCCCACAGCAGGCCCAAGCCAATACTCGTGAGGAGGGGCGTAGCGAAGTACACGACGTCCTGCTTTATGGCGGTGGCCGCAGCTCCGGCCAACAGCCCGAAGAAGACGCCGTAGTCCAGTCCCTTGCCGATGGGATCGAAGCGTCGCTCTTCGTACTCGATGTATTGCCGGGCCGGGGGCCTCTCTTCCGTCTGTGTCTGCGGCTGCGGCGCATTCATGGGGAAAGGATACCGCAGGAGGGAAAGGCGTGCGATGGCCTCTGATCGTCCGCCGGTGCGCCTGCGGGTGAAGCTGCTCTCCCCGGAGGCCCGCATCCGGCGGAAGCTTGGGACCTACCGGGAGGAGTTGGCTCGGCTGCGGGAGGAGGGAGGGCCTCCATGGGTGATCCGCTGGTACGAAGCCCGTATCCGGCAGCTGGAAGAGGAGCTTCGGTCTTTGTCCTCAGCCTCGTCCTCGTCGTTGCGGCCCTCGTCGCGATCCCGGCCCAAGGGCAAGAGCTGACGTCCGCTTTGGGAGCGGCGTTCGTGGGCATAGACGGATTCGACAAATGGGAGGCAGGGATTGCGTTCTCGGCAGCTTTGCAGTGGGGCCCCTTGTGGCTCTTCGACGTTCAGGCCGTGGAACGTCTGAGGGCCTTCGGGCTCCATGCGGGGTGGAAGCTTTCCTCGGCCTGGCTAGCCGTCGGGGTTCGGGTTTTGAACGAAGAAGGCCGTCGGGGGCCCAAGACGACCGTTCAAGTGGGGGCCCGGGCCGGTGGGCGGTTCGAGCTTCTGGGTGTGCTGAGCTGGTACAACGAGGCGGGAGTGTACGTCCCCTTGGGCGAGCGCGGGGAACCGATGCCCTTTGTGGCCTTGGGGATCTCGCTTACGTTCTGAGGCGCTCAGGTGGGGGATTCGGGCCACGGCAGCGAGTGCACGGTGGGATCCCCGGCCCGGTAGTAGCGGATCTCCTCCGAAGAAGCACGGATGACCTTGCCCAGGCGGGCGGCCTTGGTCCGGAACTCCGGGAGTCGAAGCAACCTTCGCAGCAGTTCGGGCACCTCCTCAACCCGTTCGTTGGGGAGCGGGAAGCAGATCACGCAGTATCGCGCATGGGCGGGGATCTTGCGCCAGAAGTCCGCGGCGTTGGTGGTGACGAAGGTGGCCCCCTTGGCCCGGCGAAGGAGGGTGGGGATCTCCTCATCCGGGATGAAGGTGCCGGGGCGCAGCTCGGTCACCGAAAGCACTTTCCCCGGATACCAGTGAGCCACCGCCTCCAGGAGGCTCTCTTGGTGGATGTTCTCGTCGAAGACGATCATCGAGTTAAGATTCGGGGATGACGGCGGACGGGGCACGTTGGAGTAAGGCCTGCTTGGCCAACTGGAGGGCCTCCCGGACGGCCTCGGGGGTGAGGCGGCTCTTGGAGTATTCCCGGACGAGCCGGTCCACCGTCCAGCCGGCGGCCAAAAGATCCAAGATGACGGCCACCTCCAGTCGGGTGTACTTAAAGGTAGGCCGCCCGCCGCAGACGCCGGGGGCGGAGACGACGTACTTCCCCAGGGGGTAGTACTCGTAGATCTGCCCGCCGACCTCCTCGCGGACCGGGCCGCCCGACTTCGACTGCGGCTGTGAAACCGTCTTGGCCATTCGAATCCCTCCGGGAGGAGTATACCCGGTTTCGGAAAGCGGGGCGAGGGAAGCGATCACCTGGGGCGGGCGGAGGTGATCTCTCATGGCGACGACGTACATCGGCTATCCGACGTTGGAAGCGTGGGCCCGGTCGGCGGATCGGGGGCGTCCCGTCTACGCCTCTCTGGTGGAGGAGCCGCAGCCTCCGGACCCGCACGGGCGGCAGGCGGTGCTGCTGGTCGTCTGGGTGGGGCAGACCCAACTCTCCTCGTTGGAAGTCCACTACTTCCGCTGTCGGGTTGGGCTTCTGGAGTACATCGGGAGCACGCCCTTCGGGAACGACCATGCGGAGCGTAAGGCCCGGGCGGAAGAGGCTTGGGGTCGGATCCGCTCTTGGTTGGAGGAGAAGGGCTTCTTCCTGAGGGAGGGGGTGATCGCGTATCCGAAGGATCTGAAGCTCTTCGAGGGTTGGCCGGAATTCCTCAAATACGACAAGGAGCAAAAGCGGTACGTCGTTCGGTCGTAGGTAGTAGGCCGGTAGGGTCTCCCAGGGCTCGCCCGCCCGCGGTTCGCTCCGACGCTCGCTTCGCTCGCGAGTCGCTCTCTGCGGGCGGGCTCGCCCTGAGATGGCTTCCGTTCCCTTCTCCCGTACCTCCCTGTTGGCTTAAGGCTTTCCTCCCTCCCTCCCTCCCTCCCTCCTGTTGTGCTCCGTGCCCCAGCTTGTGTGGGGCGGGGAAACGGGCTTTCTGTGCCGTGAGAAAGCCCGCTTTCAAGGAGGTGTTCCCATGGCGCGGGTTACGGGCTGTTTGCGGTGCGGGAGGCCGTTTCGGCCGCGGCTGTACCGGCAGCCGTTGTGCGACGACTGCCTCGACGAGCGGAAGAGGGCTCGGACCCATCGGGTGCCCGAGGAGTGCTTCCTGGAGATGGTTTGCGAGAGGTGCGGTCGGGAGCTGGACAATCCGGCTTCCTGGTGTGGGTGCCGGTGTCACGAGTGGGTCTAGCTGCGCAAGGAGGTGCGTCGAGGGTGGCCTTTCCCGAGGAGGTAGAGCGGTTGCACGAGCTGGTTGAGCGGATCGTGCGAGAGGAGGGCTCGAGCTCGGAGCGCTTTGGACTGCGGTTCGGGCTCTATCCCCTCTGGGCGGTGGAGAAGGCCCGAAAGCTCTTGGAGCTTGAGCGTAAGCGGGAGCCGGATGCGGAGCTTGGCCCAAGTGAAAGCTCCGCAAATCCCAAGAGGAGGTGATCGAAGTGGCGCGGAGCCGGAACCGGACGCAGAAGAAGGACACGCTCATTCAAGCGGTCGTAGAGGAGGTGGAGCCCTCCGCCAAGCACGAGGGGCTCCGGTGGCTGAGGCTGGACGGATACGAGTATCCCTTTGCGCTCTGGGACTCCGTCTTCGAGGGCGAGCTCGCCGAAGGGGACAAGATCGAGGTGGAGTACGTCCCCGTCGAGGACCGAAACTTTGCCAAGATCGTGCGGCTGGAGCTCCCCTCCGGGGCCGAGGGTGGGAACCCCAAGCCAAAACGGACGGATCCTGAACGGTTCAGCAAGTCGGAGATCGGGCTGATGGCTTCCGTCGCGCTTAAAGTGGCGGGCCATCTGGTGGCAGCCCACGTGCAGCAGGGGAAGCTCACCCCGGGCAAGGCGGTGGCCCCCATGCTCGACCTGGCCGATCAGATCTACGACTGGCTCGCCCAGAAGCGGGTCGAGGAGCTTATGAAGCAACAAGAGGACGGAGAAGAAGGGGCCGGGTCCTAGAGCCCGGCCCCCGTGCCTTGAATCGCTCACCCGAGAGGTCGGTGGGGGGTGAGACGATGATCCAAGAGATCGTATCCGGAAAGCCGCTGTGGGTCAAGCTGCTTCTCGTCTACTTCTTCCTCTTTTCCACGGTGGGGTTCACGATGTTCATCTTTGAAGAGTCGATGCAGACGGCGATGTTCGCCTCGTTTGGGTACGCGGCGGCCAAGGACTGGGCCGGGCTGGAGTGGCACCTTCACATCATGAAGTTCGTGCACCGGGCCTCGGAGCTGTACATCCGCTCTGTGGGCTGGCTGAATCCCTTGATGTGGCCGGCCTATCTTGTGTACCTCGAGGCGAACGAGTCGTACCTGCACGCGGTGGAAGCGCGTCTTAGGGCTCGGAGATGAGCGTGTGGAGGAGAGAGCGCTCGGGGCGAGTGAGAGCGCTCTCTCCATCCATCTCTCGGGAAGGAGGTGATCGAGGTGCTGACGCTCAAGCGGGCGATGCCTGTGGCCTTCGCCGTGGCCGCCGTAGCCTTCATGCTGCTGGGGCTGCTGGCGGTCGCCGTAGCGCAGTCCGTGGATGTCGCTTCGATCAAGCAGGAGGCGGATCGGATCGCGCAGGAGTTCCGCATTCAGGCGCGGCCCTCGCAGCTGACCGCGGAGCAGATCGACTCGCTGCTTTCGAAGCTGCCGGGCTTCGGGGAGCGGACGGTGCAAATTCTTAGGGCGAACGCGCCCTACCGAAGGCTCTCGGAGCTGGCTCGGCTGCAGCGGCAGACGGACTCCGGGCCGCGGCGGCTGCTGAGCGACAAGCAGCTTCTGCTGATCGCGATCTTCTTCGATCTGGATCCGTAGGCAAAGCGCTCCCCGCGGGGAGTCCCTCTCACCACCGGGGTCGGAGCTCATAGGGGCTTCGGCCCCTTTTGCTTTTTAGAAAAGCCCGCCCGCCCACCCCCACCCAATCTTTCGGCTTTTGAGTTTTTCTCTGTGCGGGTCTTTCCGTCCCCCACCCTTCCTTTCTTCCTGCTTCAACGACCGGGTCCGCCTGAGGGGGTCGGCCTGCTCCCGTTAGCCGCCTTCGGCGGCTCCCAGGGGGGCCTTAGTCCGCCGCCCGTACAATGCCGGCCTCGCGGTAAGTCTTGTTTGGATCAAGCTTGAGCTGCCGTCGGTGGGATGGGCCGTGGCGTCCCGCTCCGGTGCCTCACGGCCGGCACCGGCCCCCCTGGGAACCCCCCCTTCCCCGACCCGCCCCTCTCCCCGCACCTCCGCCGGCGCTCCATTGTACCGCCGACAAGCGTCAAGGGGGCTCTTTCTGCGCGCGCCGCCTTACGGCGGACTGCGCGCCGCCAAGGTGTGGCGAAGGTGAAAAAGCGGTTAAACGAGTTCAACCGCTTTTCCACCTTCGCCTTGTCCGCCCCCTTGACGCAGCTGCCTCCGGCCCATCGAGGGCCGGCGGCGGCTCGGCGGTCCCGGGCGCGCCGGGGCTAACAAGCCCCAAATTCCCATTTTTAAAGGAGGTGCTAAAAACCCAAAGCCCGGGCTGCCTCCCGCAAGCAAGTCCCGGGCTTTGGGCTCACAATGCTTAGCAACAACCAGTCTAGCGTCCGTTCCGTCTCTCGGCAAGTGGCCTTTGCCGGTTCCCGGCGGCTGGCGTCCGGCAAGGCCAAGGGGCTTGTGGTTCGGGCGGTGCGTTCGGTGCTCTCGTCCGGTCGGTTCATCGCCGTCGGGTGTGCCCAAGGCGTCGATCAATGGGTCATCCAAACAGTCCTCGCCCAAGGCCAGGCCCACAAGCTGGTCATTTACGCGGTGGGCGGGCCCACCGGGCGGGGGTTCGGGTCGGGTTCTTGTCCTCTCGGGCTCTTGCGTCGGGCGGCCCGGCAGGGCGCGGTGGTGCTCTGGTGGGCTGGCGGGTACTGCCACTGCTTCGGGCGGTGCTCGTGTCTGCGTCAGCGGCTCCGGCGGCGCACGCTGCGCTTGGTCCGGGAGTCGTCGGCGTTGGTAGCTTTCCCGTTGGGCTTTACAAAAGTCAGCCCGGGCACGTGGCTGGCCGTCCGGGCCGCGGTCCGGCAGGGCAAGCCGGTGCGGGTGTTTCCCTTTGGGCTTCGGCCCGAAAGGCTGCCCAAGCGCTTGGGGGCCTACTGGGTGAGCTGGCAGCCCGGGCACCTGCGCTGGTCCGGGCACGGCTGGGAAGTCGCCGGCGGGCTCGTGTGGGCGCACAGCTTCCAGCCCGTCACGGAGCCCATCCGGAAGAAGCCCGCGGACTCCGCGGGTGCAAACGGCCAAGATCCCGACTCCCGCTGGGTGTGGTACCTGCTGCAGTTCGACTCGTTGCGCTCCGAGGCTGAGATCTACGAGCGGGAGTGGGACTACGAGCTCGAGCCCGGAGAGGAGACGGAGTTCGAGCTCATGGGTGAGGAGGAGCAGCTGGAAGGCCTCCCCGACTGCTGCGTTCCGGATTTTTCCGAGAGGGTCGTGGCCGAGGCCTTCGGGGTGGGTCGGGCGTAGGCCCGGCCCGCCCTGCTTATTTTGCTGCGGGAGGCCCCGATCATTCTTTGGGTTTGCCCTTAAGGGGAGCGATAAGCTGGGAGCGGGCGAGTCGAGCTCAGCGAAAGCGAAGGGGTTCGAGGGTCAGCGGGCGGGGAAGCCCCGGCTGGGCCAGGCGGAGGAGGAAGGAGGCGATGCCGCTGTAGCCGACCATGAAGGCGGGGATCTCGCTCAACCCATCCTCCCCTGGCCAGAGGAGAACCCTTCTTCCCCGCTCGGTTTCTCGCTCCCTCTGCACCC
>Ga0256839_1002812_pt1 | contig 18833 bp, 16 predicted proteins | sample 354166metaG_FD_185968 | JGI IMG/M metagenome (GOLD analysis project Ga0256839, IMG submission 185968) | Hydrothermal vent microbial communities from Mid Atlantic Ridge, Atlantic Ocean - 354-166 | ecosystem: Environmental > Aquatic > Marine > Hydrothermal vents | place: Atlantic Ocean: Mid... | reverse complement strand
CTAGCTTACCATTCCAACCATATTGACTGAGCAGATCCAGGCAGACTTTTCGCCCAAGTCTGCTTTGGCCTTGGGGCTTGATGGCTATGTCCATCGTCAAGAGCAGGTCAAGCTTGCCACGAAAATCGCGCAAACACTCACGCAGCAAACCATACTGCTTGCTGAAGCTGAAACAGGTACGGGTAAAACCCTGGCATATTTAATACCCGCTTTGCGCTCATCCAATAAAGTCTTGATTTCAACGCATACCAAAGCCTTGCAAGACCAACTCATGTTTCGCGACTTGCCTGCTGTACAACAGGCCTTGGGCGTACGGCGAAACATTGCCTTGCTTAAAGGGCGAAACAATTATTATTGCCCACAACGCCTCAACATGCACATCACGGGCAGTCAACAAGAAATATGGCACAGAAAAAACCTTCTCAAGGTTGCCAAGTGGGCAGAGAACACAACAGATGGTGATTTATCCGCACTGGACTTTGATGTGTTTGAAAAAGGCATTGGCCCGTTGGTCACTGCAACAGCAGATCAATGCGCAGGCAGCAAGTGTGAACACTACAAACAATGCCCACTCATGAAAGCTCGCCAGCAAGCACAAAACGCAGACATTGTAGTTGCCAACCATAGCTTGTTGCTTGCTGATGCCGCCTTAAAATCAGGCGATTTTGGTGAGGTGTTACCCATATTCGATACTTACATCTTGGATGAAGCACATAGCCTGCCCGACCTTGCCAGTCGCCAATTTGGCATTCAGCTATCCCGAAACAAGCTTATTTATTGGATCAATGATATGCAGGCTCTACTGGATATATTGGGTGATGAGCCCGATTTGAAAGAAAAAATTCGCAAGCTAGGCGCAGAAGTGGTTACCAAGTGGGCAGACAAAGAGCTTCAAATCATCCAGCACGACTGGCAAGCCTTGCTAGACATTGCTATATCCAGAGAGGAAAGGCATGAAGATATGCCAAACATGGTGGCACGAGCCACCTCAATTCTTGAGGACATGCAACTCATTTTAAGCCCACAAGACGGTTATGTGGTATGGGAAGAGGGTCAAGATGATAAAAAGCAATATATCTCAGCCCCCATTGAAACAGGACCTGTTCTGACACATCATTTGTGGGAGCAAGAAGCATCGTTTATCTTATTATCTGCAACACTACGGGTATCCAACACATTTGACTACATACGCAACCGCCTAGGACTAACGCAAGACATGGCCCAAGAAAGCTTCCACCCTTCTCCTTTTGACTACAGCAAACAGGCTATGCTTTATTTACCCAAACATATCCCCGACCCCAAAGCGCATCACTATCCACAAATCATGCAAAGTGAAATTGAAGCCTTGTTGCACACATCAAGAGGGCGTGCGTTTGTACTGTTTACTTCATATCATGCTCTAAAAAGCTTTGCCCCACGCCTGCAACAATCCCTACCTTGGCAAGTATTGATTCAGGGAGAAAGTGGTAGCCGTGATGCTATTTTAGCGTCCTTTCGCAAAGATAAACATTCGATTTTATGCGGAACACGCAGCTTCTGGGAAGGTGTGGATGTACCAGGAGAAACGCTATCTTTGGTTATTATTGATAAAATTCCCTTCGCTCCACCTACGGATGTTTTGCTTAAAGCGCGGATTAAACGCTGTGAAGCCAATGGGGGCAATGGGTTTATGGATATCCAACTGGCCGAGGCTATTGCGATACTACGGCAAGGGGTAGGAAGGCTAATTCGTTCAACATCCGATCGAGGAGCCATTGCCATTCTAGATTCTAGAATGCACACCAAACGGTATGGTAAAGAAATCATGAAAAACCTACCCCATGCCCCCATCGCCAATGATATGGGTGATATGCGCTGGTTCTTCGAGGATATGGAGTAAAAAAAACATATCGACGCTAACGGCAAATAAGCGTATCCATATCGCTCTTCTCATAGCTTTGCTGGTGTTTTCCTTATCATCGCCTTCTCTCTGCAACAGGCTTCCTTGCTGGGTATCATCGCACTGCTTGTCACCTTATGGACCAATGAAGGCCTTCCTCTTGCCATCGTTTCTTTATTGCCCATCATTCTATTCCCTGCTTTTGACATATTAGACACCAAAGCCACCACAGCCAATTATGCACACCCTATTATATTCTTATTCCTTGGTGGTTTTCTTATAGCGATTGCTGTTGAGAAAAGCAGCTTGCACCTTTGGATTGCCCATAAAATGCTTCACATCTTCCCTAATAGTGGGCGTGGCATCGTTTTATCCTTGATTGCCACATCAGGATTACTCAGCTCTGTATTATCCAACACCACAACCACCTTACTCCTGATTTCAATAGCCTTATATCTATCCGATAGCCCCAAGATTAAGCTTCGCTTTGCCCTTGCCATTGCTTATGGCGCAAGCGTTGGCGGCATTATGACCCCCATCGGCACACCACCCAATTTAATCCTGATGGGCATGATGCAAAACGAAGGCTTACCTGCTATACCTTTCTTTCAATGGATATGGATGGTTGCGCCATTATCATTGGTGATGTTTTTGGCTGTTGGTTTTATACTCAGCGCAGGTCTAAAAGGTGTGTCTATCCAACAAGTATCTCATATTCCACCTTTGCAGCCACAGCAAAAGAAAGTCCTCTGGCTTTTATTGAGCCTTATCGTATTGCTACTGGCAAATGCCCCCATCCCTCCCTACTGGGATGGTCTAGGTTTAAGTGAGCCTGGCATACTTTTGACTGCTGGTCTTATACTGTTTATGCCCCCATTTCAACAGTTGGACTGGATGCAGGATAAAGGAAAAATACCTTTTCAAATTATGTTTTTGTTTGGTGCGGGTTTTGCCATTGCCAAGGCTTTCAGCAACACAGGACTTACCGCAGATATCGCAACATCATTAACTGCCCTCGGTGCTGTGCCATTGATTCTTCTTCTGCTTATCATTGCCGCACTTGTTACTTTCACCACAGAAATCACATCCAATACAGCTCTGATTTCTATCATGTTACCCATACTCTATGCCATGAGCCAACAACTTCATATCGACCCAACCTTAACTATGATGGTAGCAACCATTTGTGCCAGCTATGCCTTTATGCTACCCATTGCTACGCCACCCAATGCCATTGCCATGGCAAGTGGCGTGGTCAAGATTAAAACAATGGCATCTTTGGGTTTGATGTTTAATCTGATTGGTATACTACTGGTTGTAAGCTTTGCCATGTTCTCTTGGCAACCTGTTTTACAACATTAAATCTAAAATCTGCGCTTGCACACGCCGCACGCTCATCCGCCCCTCGGCTATTGCATCCTCAGCCTTGTCATACTCCATTAAGCCAATATGACCAAGATGAGGCTCCAAAATTATATCCGCAGGATCACCTGCCAAACGGCTTCTTGTAATGCGATCTTGCATAATGTTAAGCGAGCCATACATCACTTCAAACATGCTTGGCGCACCCATATTTTCGCCCAGTAACTGTTGTAGCAGGTTGTTTTTTCGTGTGCTTAAATGCTTCTTCCAAGACTCAGGAACGCGCGACCATAAACTGTTTGATGTATCTGATGATGCTCCTTGTGATACACTTTTATCTCGTTTGACCAGCAAATCTGTGTTTAAGTTTACCGCAATCACTACATCAGCACCCAATGCCCGACATAACGAAACAGGTACTGGATCAACCAAGCCTCCATCAACCAACCACCTTCCCTGATGCAGTACAGGAGTAAATAACCCTGGCAAGCTGATAGACGCGCGCACTGCCTCTAAAAGTGATCCTTCTTTCAGCCATACTTCTCGCCCGCTTTCCAAATCAGTGGCAACAGCAGCAAAAGGAAGGGATAAGTCCTGAATATGTTGTTCTTGCATATGCTCTCGCGCAAAGCCGATAAGCTTTTCACCGCGAATCACGCCACCACCCACCACCGACATATCCAAAAAACCAACAATATCCTTCCATGACAGGTGATTTACCCAGTGTTCCAAGTTATTAAAATGACCACTGGCATACGCGCCACCCACCAACGCGCCAATTGAACAACCTGAAATCACATCAGGCTTAATGCCTATTGATTCTAATGCCCGCAAAACACCAATATGCGCCCAGCCCCGAGCTGAACCGCTACCCAGTGCTACACCAATTTTTAAGTCTGTTTGAAGTGAAAGGGTCACGGTGTTGCCGTATTCGGTGCAACATACACATGCTCAAGCCACAATTGCTTTCCTTTTTGGATATCAACCCTACCCAAATCGATCGTTTGCACGACATGACCTGCCATACCAATCAATTCCAAACGCGCAGCATATTCGCCTTCAGGTAAAGCAAGCCTCGCAAAATGGATATTCTTGGGCAAGGTTAACCAGCTTCGTGTGTCTGCGACCTCCGACATCATACCAGCAGCGTCCACCAGAAAACCAGCCAACTCCCCACCTTGTTCTTTCACCGCATTAGCAGCCGATCGTTTAATCACCGCTCGGGCAACCAACCTTGCCATCATGGCTGCACGATGTGTTTCCAGGGAAAGTCGTGCCAGCTTGTCAAAGTCGTCCACAATAACCGTTATTGCTACTTTATCGCCCACCAGCAAACGCGCTTGACGAATATAATCAGGGCGAGACTGATAAACTGGAAATGAAATGCGTAACGGCACACCCTCACGCTGCACCAGTATATCTTCCGTTCGTTTGATGGGAGCAAGGCTTTGATGCACAAGAACCACCACTTCACCTTGTTGCTTCATCTGTTGTACGGTTGGCGTTGCCGTCATAGCAAACTTCTTGGCAAACGCATCATATTCCTGATCCAAACCCAAATACTGGCTCAACCGCAATAAATCTTTTTTCAGATAAAGTGGTACTGTCTGCTTGTTACGCTGATATAGCTGATAAGCTCGACGATATGCAATCATGGCATCGCTCAATTCGCCACCATACTCAAAAATCAATCCTGACAAATAAGCTGCAAACGCATCTTGCACTGCCTTGCCATCACGCTTTTCCTTAATACGCTTAATACGCTCATCCACCTGCAAAGCCTCAACACGAGCATTATCCCATAAACCCAGTTCAATATAGTTCAGGGCAGCGTAAAGGTGAATGGCAATTTGTTCATAATCTTCACCCTCATAAGCCATTAAGTTATCATTGATCGTTAATGCGCCCACTTGCTCAGCCACACTGATGGCTTCAAGCTTATCCACCAATACCTTGGCCTGCTCAAACGCAATATTACTTTCAACATATTTTCCCGCCATACGCAACAACATGGCTTTATTGAGCAGATACAGCAGCTCATTCGCCCCTGTCGTGGGCAGCTTTTCAAGCTCCTGCAAGGCAACTTCTGGCTTTTGTTGTGCCATAAGTGTTTCAATTTTTTGGAAGCTTTGGCTGTAGCTCACACAGCCCGACAATACGGCCAAAAGCAATCCAATATAACAGTAGCGCAGTGCAAGCATATATTAATGTTGTTCCTAAAATTTACCGAAAACGCGATTTTTCCAAAATTTTCTTGATTTTCTTCTGACCTACCCAAACTTTACGGTTATCTTTTAAGCTAATCAGCGTTAAATCAACTTGATAGTACTTCACTTGCATATCCGCTGCGGCATCAAAGATGGTGTTGATTTGACCTTTAAGCATAAAGTCTGCACCTGTTTCTTCACCAGCGACATTACGGGTATCCATGCTGGCATGTTGCGCTTGATCTTCCCGCTCCGCTCGTACTTCGCCACGCTCACTGCTGGACGCCACAAACTCAACCTCGCCAGAGTTGATCAACTCGCGTTCAATGTCTGCAATAAAAGCCCGCACATTAATATGCTCATGGCTTAAGTTTCTGACTTGCCCGACAATGACCACAGGATTCTTACCATGTTTCACCTGATATTGTGTTAGCCATTTTCGTGACAGCATATCAGTCACCATTCGCGCTGAAACAAGACGAGAATCCGTATCATTCCAATTGCCACTCAAATCCTGAACAGAATCTGTATCAACCCGGCTCACCTTGGTGCTGGTTGCGCAGCCTGACAATCCCAATATCAAGCATGCGATGAATGCCACCTTTAATGTTTTATGTATCATGACCAACTCCTTTCAACTTTATTTCAACTTTATAGCACAGCCTGAATTGCTGCCAAGAGCGCAGGTGCGGCTGTTTCTGTACGCATAACTCTAGCACCAAACACAAGTGACTCAAATCCTTGTTCTTGGAAAAGGGATAACTCCTGATCAGTCCACCCTCCTTCAGGACCAATAGCTAAAGTAATGTTCTCAGTTTGTGAAAAAATATCCCGCGTATCTTGCCATCGTTTGGCACCCTTAGGATGCAAAACAAAAGCTTGACCAAACTTTCTCACCTGACTTGGACGATCATGCCAAACAACTTGCGGCACAGCAGTTCTCTCCGATTGCTCCGCGGCTTCAGTTATAATTTTTTGCCAGCGTTGCAGCCGCTTATCTTGTTTGCAACGCGGCAAGCGAAATGTCGCTCGTTCACTGCAAACAACTTGAAAACTTGCCGCTCCCATTTCCGTTGCCTTTTGTAAAACTACTTCAATTTTTTCGCTACGATTGGCAGCCTGAATAATATGAACACGGCATGGTAATTCTCGGCTTACATCTACAAACGCATGTAACACGCATTGCCCACCCGCTTTGGCAAGAAAGGTGAGCTCTGCTTCAAACTCCCCACCATCACCATTAAATACTGTAATCCAATCTCCAGCTTGCAAGCGCATGACTTGACGCAAGTATTTGGCTTGTTCCGCGTCAATGTCAATGCGCGCACCGGCTTGCATGTCCGTATTCACATATATTCGGCAGCGCATGGCTAGGTCACCTCATGTTCCAAGTGCATTTGTACAACCAACTTTCCCGTTTGGTGTCCTGCCTCAATCTTGTCATGTGCCTGCCTTACATCCTGAAGTGGCAATGCCTCATCCACATAAACACTTAATTTTCGTTCATCAAAGAATTGGGCACACTGCTCTAAAATCGCCGCGTGATGTTCACCCAGTGCTTGGGATGACTGCAACATCGGCGTGAGCATCAAACATTGACAAACACGCACATTTTTTACGCGCAAAGCTTTCCAGTCCAAACCTTCTGGCAACTGCAACAGGCTAACCAAATCACCATACAAATGCATCGCTGGCACAAGTTGCTTGAGCGCTGCACCACCTACTGTATCTAGAGCAATATCTACGCCCTGCCCTCCTGTCCATGCCAGCAACGCTTTGGCAACATCTTGTGTTTGATAATTGATCACCAAATCTGCACCCAAACTTTTGACAAAGTCTTCTTTTTCCGGATTGCTCACTGTCGTCGCTACTTCTGCACCCGCAAGCTTTGCCAGTTGAATCGCTACATGACCCACGCCACCCGCACCTGCATGGATAAATACCTTCTGCCCAGATTGAAGCCTAGCTCTATCAAACAAAGCTTCCCACGCTGTAATCAAAACCAAGGGTGCTGCACTTGCCGCTTCAAAGTCAAGGCTATCAGGCTTGCGCGCAACAAATGCCGCTTTGACGATAGCATATTCCGCGTAATTCCCTACGGGATGCCCAGCATCTGACTTCTGCCCCAAACCACCATAACAGTAATACACCGCATCACCCACTTGTAAATGCGTCACTTCTGAACCTACTTGTTCGACAAAACCCGAGCCATCACAACCCAAAATAGCAGGGTAGGCATCATCAAACATCATACCATTCCTACGCAGCTTGGTATCCACAGGATTAACACCCGCTGCCATCACTTTGACCAACACTTCATCAGAGCCGCATTTCTCAGGTTTGGCAATATCTTGATATACCAAAACTTCTTTTGCTCCTGCTTGCTGAATCACAACCGCTTTCATCATACCTCTCACATAACTTTTATCAGCCATAGCGTAGGTGAACGCTTTTCATTCGTGAAGCCTTAATTTATCCACACGATTGACGCTGATTCCAGTATACTCTACGCTTGCTTACAATGAAACAGGTTCTATCAGGGAGACACCAATGAAATACCTTATGACACTGGGTTTAAGTTTCATGCTACTAAGCTTGCTCACAGCACAAACTTATGCTGATGACATCAACGGCATTGTTCAAACACCAACGGTTTCCCAAGTGTTGGGTAGCGTCAAAGTCTTCCGAAAAAAACGTTTTGAACGCGTGTATCGTGGTATGAAATTGCAAACGGGTGATGAAATTCGTACAGGTCGTCGTGGTAGGGTTTATATTGATTTCCCAGATAATAGCCGTGTCAAACTGGGGAACCGTTCTCGCTTCCTGGTGCGAAACTGGGGCAAGGATGAAGCAGGTGTTTTTACATCTACCTTACATCTTTTTCAGGGGGTATTTCGCTATACTGCCGACCTCCTAACCACGGGATACAGCAAACGCAACACTACCATCAGCACACGCACTGCTGTCATTGGTGTGCGAGGTACCGACTTTTGGGGGCGCATTGATAAAAACAAAACTTTTTTCTTGCTTCTTGAAGGGGAAGTGACTTTAACACCACAATATGGTGAAACAATAATCTACAATGAAGTTGGTAAAGCTGTCAGCATCAACCACTCAAACATATCTGAGCCAGAAACACTAACCACACACCAGATCGCACCGTTAGCCGCGGAAACTGAAATTCAAGACTATTAAAGCAGCTCTTTATACGTTGATAATCAGTAGCCTTCTTTAGCAAGAAGCAAATAAACAGCCACACCCAAAAAAAGTATATTGGGCAGCCATGCCCCAAATACTACAGGAATAGCCTCACCGATAACATAAACGCGAATAGCCGAGCTTACGACATAAAAAGTCAAACCTATCACAATCACTGCGATGATTCCCTTGGTGTTTGCACCAGTTCGCTCCCCCATGCTACTACATAAACTGTATGCAAGAATAACCATAATGAGGCAGCTTAATGGCGCAGCAAGCTTGCGTTGTAGTTGATACAAATACTCAGACGAACTTAAACCTGCATGTGCTAGCACGCGCTCATATTGGTATAATTCCAGCCAACGCATATCCCTAGGGCTAGGTGCTGCGATTGTTTCTGGTCCTAAAGAAAAAGGAATAACCATATGCTCGCGATATTGGGTTGAAAAACCTGTATCTAGGTTGCGCTGCGAAACATAAACATCTTCCAAGTGCCACTGCCCTTGGCGATACATACCTTTACTTGCATTCAAGCTTTGTTGCCACCTGCCTTGCCCATCCCTTTGGATTAGCAATACCGAAAAGTACGGAGGTGTCAAAGGCATTAGCCTTAGTAAGTCGTTGCCATCACTCATCCACTGTACACCCTGCTTAAGATTATGCTTTTTCTGAATGTGGACTTGTTCAATGTAGTTAAGCCGCTTATTGACCACTGGCTCAACCCACTCACCAACAGCAAACATAAACAACCCAGCCAAAGCTCCAGTCGATAATAAGGGCATAAGCAATCGGACAAATGAAATACCTGCTGCTCGCAGTGCTACCAACTCATGGTGATGCGACATCTCTAAAATATAAATTGCAACAGCAATCAATACGATCACAGGCATAAACTCTGAAATCATAAATGGAACCTTTAAGATAAGGTATTCCGTTAGCAACCCAACATCCAACCCCTGCCCAAGATAGCGTGATTTATCTATAGATTCCCCGACCATAAACAAAATCACCACTGCCAATGTGATGGCGGCAACCCGCACTAATGTAGAAAAAAGAATCCAGCGAAACAAGGTGGTCATGGTCGCATCGTAAGTTATCACCTTTGATATGCAATGCTTATCCTCCATGAATGAAGTCTTGCAGCAAACAGGAGTATAGGCAGACTAGCGACAGCATCATTTATCTTATCACTGTGGGGAGGCATATATTTATGCAACAATCACTGCTCTTTAAGCCCTGTTTACTCAACCTGTTAACACTCACCATATTGCTTGTCGCTACACCATTAAGTGCAGATGATGGAAGCACCGTAGACAACTTCTTTGGCATCATCAATGGCTATCTTGCTGCGATTCTGTTTTATGATGTGTTTCCAGGCAAAGCTGAGTTTCCTTTTATTGTAGCATGGTTAAGCTTTGGCGCAATTTACATGACCTTTCGTTTTGGATTCATCAACTTACGCATGATTGGCCATGCTTTTGATATACTTCGCGGCAAATACCAAGCACCTGATGCCAAAGGTGAGGTTACCCCCTTTCAAGCTCTGACAACTGCTCTGTCTGCCACGGTGGGTTTGGGTAATATCGCAGGCGTTGCCATTGCCATTATGATTGGTGGACCAGGTGCAATTATCTGGATGATGATTGCTGGTTTTTTTGGCATGAGTGCCAAGTTTGCTGAAGTCACACTGGGGCAGCTCTACCGTCACACCCGACCTGATGGCCGTATCATGGGTGGTGCAATGTATTACCTTTCTGAAGGACTCAACGAAAAAGGGGCTGGCGGTCTTGGTAAAACTTTAGCTATCATGTTTACCGTGTTTTGTATTGCTGCGTCTTTGGGTGGCGGCAATGCTTTTCAAGTCTCTCAGGCCATGGGCGCGGTTCAACATGAAATATCATTTTTTAATGATTACCCATGGGTGTTTGGGGTAATCATGGCAACCTTAGTCGGCTTTGTCATTATTGGTGGCATCAAGCGCATTGCCCATGCAGCAGAAGCTATTGTGCCTACCATGGTCTTTATTTATGTGACAACTTGCCTATGGATTATTTTATCCAATATTGAAACCCTACCTGAAGCGTTTGCCACCATCTGGCATGGCGCATTTTCACTGGATGCAGGTTTTGGTGCATTGATTGGTGTGATTGTGCAAGGCTTCAAGCGGGCCGCATTTTCCAGTGAGGCCGGCATTGGTTCTGCCGTGATTGCCCACTCTGCTGCAACTGTGAAATACCCTGTTCGTCAAGGTATGGTTGCTTTATATGAGCCTTTTGTTGATACCATCATCATTTGTACCATGACAGCTTTAGTTATTGTGGTGACGGGTATCTACCAATCGCCAGAGCATGCCGCCTTAATTGAAGCACGGCAAGGCGCAGCACTTACATCCGCCGCATTTGGCTCAGTTGTTCCGTGGTTTTCCAGTGTATTGTCATTATCTGTAGTTCTATTTGCTTTTAGTACCATGATTTCATGGTCATATTATGGTGAACGATGTTGGACATACATGTTTGGTGAAAAGTTTTCCATGATTTACAAAATCATGTTCCTCGCCTTTATCATCCTTGCCACCCTAGGCAGTGCGAGCAACATCCTAGACTTCAGCGATCTACTCTTGCTTGCCATGGCGCTACCCAACTTGATTGGCTTATATGTTTTGCAAGATAAAGTTGGCTCTGCCCTCAAAGACTACCTCGCCAAACTTAAAAGTGGTGAGTTGCTTCAGGAGATCAAGCGTTAACCTATATTGATATTGATAAACCCTTGCCAAAAAAGCTTGTTTCATGATAATCATCACCCTTATCAGGCTATGAATATACCAGTATGTCATACACCCGCTCAAATTTGGGCAGTAGCCAGCGGCAAGGGCGGCGTTGGCAAGAGCTTTATTGCCGCAAATTTGGCCATGGCTTTTGCAGCCCATGAACAACGGACTATACTGATTGATCTGGATTTAGGCAGTGCCAATGCACATACCTGCCTAGGCATCAATCAAACACAACACACACTATCCCAACTGCTTAACCACAGGGATATGAATATCAATAATTTAGTAGAACGAGGGCACAACCCCTTTATTGGTCTTATCAGCGGCTCTGATGATGACTTTGACATGGCAAACCTCAAACATTTTCAAAAGCTAAAGATTATGCGCAACATCAAACATTTGGATGCGGATTATATCATTCTCGACTTAGGCGCTGGCACAGGCTTTAATACCTTAGACTTTTTCCTCTTTGCTGATCAAGGCATACTTGCCGTTGTCCCTGAGCCAACTTCTATCGAGAATACTTACCGATTTGTAAAAAGCCTGCTTGCACGCAAGCTTAAGTCTCTACCCCATCAAAGCCAAACATTGATACATGGTATCTTAAACAAACAAAAAAAGACCATGGGCAAAGTCCAATCTTTTGCGGCACTCCTCAATGATATGCTAGAGAAACACCCCAAACATGGACAAATCATTCAAACCAGCTTGGCAACATTGAACCTCAACCTTATGGTTAATCAGGTGATCGACCCCGCCGACATTAAGCTGGGGGAATCCATGCAAGTGGTTTTTCAACGGTACTTTACCTTAGCTCTGAACTACCTTGGCTATCTTCATCACGATGCACATGTTGTACGCGCGCTCAAGCAACGAGAATCCTACTTTCAGCTCTACCCCCAGTCCCGCAATGCCACTTGCTTATTGCGTATAACTGAAAAAATCATCACAAAACAGCATTCATCATGAGCCAACAACAAACATATTACGATATTCTCAACATCTCCCCTGAAGCATCTGCATTGGATATTGTTAAAGCCTATCGAGAAATCAAAAGTATCTATCAACCCAATGCCTTGGCGACCTTTTCCTTGTATGATAAACATGAACTAGAAACCATCAACCAGCAAATCGAAGAAGCTTATGCTGTTTTATCCAATAGCGCTGCTCGGCTTGAGTATGATAAAAGCATCAACAAGCCCAAATCACAAAAACAAATCAACAAGGATAAAACCACAAGCCTTCAAAGCAGGCAACCATCAACACAAGAAGTCGAAACTCGACACACCATGCAATCTGTAGCTATACCAGACAAGGTCAATGGTCAAAGCTTGCGGAATATCCGAAAAGCACAACACATCAGCCTAGAATATATCGCCAACACCACCAATATCCCTAAGGCATACTTAAAAGCAATCGAGCATGAAGATATTGCGCTTTTGCCTGGTAAGTTTTATCTCAAAAGCTATCTCAAACAATATGCCGCAAGCATAGGTCTAGAACCCGATCAGGTTTGGGAAAAGTATCAGTCTCAGCTAAAAGACTAGAGAAACAAACCAATGTTGATTAGTCTGCGCCTGACTTTGAAATCAGGTGGTCTTTATGGATATTGATGTAAAAAAAATTGCGAACCTTTCTCGTATTCGCCTCACAGATGATGAAGCCAAAGCGCTTGCACCACAGTTATCAAACATTGTGGGATACATTGATAAACTGAGCGAAGTGAACACTAATGGTGTGGCACCCACTGCGCATCCCCATGATGTTGCCATGCCACAACGGGCAGATGTCGTCACCAACACTGACCGCCGCGATGCTTTGCAACAACCTGCCCCACACACTGAATCAGGTTTGTATGTTGTGCCCAAAGTGATTGAATAAAATAGTGATTGCGTAAAACCACCCTGCCAACCCCACATACAACATTCCACATATTCGAGGAAATAACATGCCTTTTAGCACATTAACCGACATCCAAGCCAAGCTAAGCGCTGGCGAAACTACCGCCGTTCAAGTTGCGCAAACTTACCTAGACCGCATTGCCCAATACAATGATGATTTGAATGCTTTTGTGCATATCGACCCTGAGCATGTATTAGCCCAAGCTGAAGCTTCCGATGCTTACCGCGCCAAACATGACGCGCGTCCTTTGGAAGGTTTACCCATTGCTGTTAAAGATATTTTCTGCACCCAGCATGGACCAACCCAATGCTGCTCCAATATCTTGAAAGGTTTTGAAGCCCCTTATGACGCGCATGTGATTACCCGCTTAAGAGAAGCTGGTGCGGTGCTGGTCGGCAAAACCAATATGGATGAGTTTGCCATGGGTTCATCCAATGAAACTTCTGCTTTTGGTGGCTGTAAAAACCCTTGGAACACCGATTGTATCCCGGGTGGTTCATCAGGCGGTTCTGCTGCTGCTGTAGCTGCTGCCTTAACCCCTGCCGCACTGGGCACAGATACAGGTGGCTCGATTCGCCAACCTGCTTCACTCACAGGCATTGTAGGCTTAAAGCCAACTTATGGTCGCGTATCTCGCCGTGGTATTATCGCCTTTGCTTCCTCGCTCGACCAAGCAGGACCTATGACCCGCACGGTGAAAGACGCGGCACTGCTCACATCCATCATGGCTGGGCACGATGCGGGCGATGCCACATCGGTTGCGGATGCGCCAAGCTTTGATTGGCTAAAAGCATGTGAAGCTAAAGACATGAAAGGTTTGAGAATCGGCAAGCCCAAAGAATATTTTATTGATGGCATGAATGAAGAAGTGCGCGCCCAAGTCGAAGCTGCTTTGCAAAAATGCCAAGAACTTGGTGCTGAAATTGTGGACATTTCATTGCCGCACACCGAATACGCCGTGGCTGCTTATTATGTGATTGCGCCATCCGAAGCATCCACCAACCTATCGCGTTATGACGCGGTTCGTTTTGGTCATCGCTGCGACAACCCTGAAGATTTGGAAGATATGTATGCAAGGTCTCGCGATGAAGGCTTTGGCTCAGAAGTAAAGCGTCGTATTTTAACAGGCACATTCGCCCTATCCTCAGGTTATTACGATGCTTATTATTTGAAAGCACAACAAGTACGCACACTGATTAGCCAAGATTTCAAAGCAGCATTTGAGCAAGTGGATATTATTGCCACACCAACCAGCCCTGTACCTGCGTTTAAGTCTGGCGAGAAAACAGATGACCCACTGACCATGTATTTATCGGATATTTTCACCATTGCGGTGAATTTGGCTGGGCTTCCTGGACTATCGCAACCTTGTGGCTTTGCCCAAGATTTGCCCGTGGGTTTGCAGTGGATAGCACCCGCTTGGCAAGAGGATAAAATCCTGGCCGCCGCATCAGCCTATGAACGCGCAACAGATTGGCATACCAAAACAGCTAGCGCATTTGCTGGGAAAGGAGGTGAATCATGAGCTGGGAAGTGGTTATCGGATTAGAGGTTCACTGCCAAATCAACACCAAAACCAAAGCATTTTGTGGCTGCTCTACTGAATTTGGTGCAGAGCCCAACGCACAAACCTGCCCTGTGTGCCTAGGTATGCCAGGGCAGCTACCTGTGCTCAATGATGAAGCCGCGCGCAAAACCATTTTGACGGGGCTTGCCATCAATGCGAATATCAACCTTGAATCCAAGTTTGACAGGAAAAACTATTTCTACCCTGACCTTCCAAAAGGTTATCAAATCTCGCAGTTTGCCGTGCCTATCGTGGAAGGTGGATACATTGATATTCCAACCCCCAATGGTGAAAAACGCATTGGTATCACCCGCATTCACATGGAAGAAGATGCAGGTAAATCCATGCACGAAGGGCTTGATGCGGTATCCCATATCGACCTCAATCGTTCAGGGATTCCATTGATGGAAATTGTGTCTGAGCCTGATATGCGTTCAGCGGATGAAGCCGTAGCATACTTAAAACAACTGCATCAAATCATCAAATTCCTTGGTGTCTCCGATGCAGATATGGAGAAGGGGCAATTTCGTTGTGATGCCAACATCTCGGTACGCCGCAAAGGTGAGCCTTTTGGCACACGCACCGAAATGAAAAACATGAACTCTTTCCGTTTTATTAAACAAGCCATCGAATTTGAAGCCTTGCGTCAAATTGAAATCTTGGAAGATGGTGGTGAAGTCAAGCAAGAATCTCGCCTTTGGGATTCGGTAAAAAATGAATCTCGTTCTATGCGCAGCAAAGAGGAAGCGCATGATTACCGCTATTTCCCTGAGCCAGACTTACCACCTTTGCGTATTACCCAAGAGGAAGTGGATGCCATCAGAGCAGGTATGCCAGAATTGCCGAATCAAATGCGTAAACGCTTTGAAACCGAGTTTGGCTTGTCCGCTTATGATGCGGATGTACTCACGCAAACCCAAAGCCTAGCACAATGGTATGAAGCCTTGGTCGCCGCACATCCTGCGAACCCTAAACAATGCGCCAACTGGCTTGCCAATGAGCTGCTTGGTCGCCTCAAAGAGCAGGGCAAAGACATTACAGAATCACCAGTTTCTGCCAAAGCTTTGGCATCATTATTAGACAAAATTGCTGACAACACCATCTCTGGCAAAATCGCCAAAGATGTGCTGGATGCCATGATGGAATCGGGTAAAGATGCAGATACCATCATTGAAGAAAAAGGCTTAAAACAGGTCTCAGACACAGGTGTGATTGATGCCATGATTCAAGAGGTATTGGATGCCAATCCTGAACAAGTGGAAGCCTACAAGGGTGGGCAAGAGCGGTTGTTTGGCTTCTTTGTGGGGCAAGTCATGAAAGCTTCCAAAGGCAAAGCCAACCCAGCATTGGTCAACCAGCGCCTGAAAAAATACTTGGGCTAAACAACCCATGAATCCACATCAGCTACGCCCTTGGTTCTTGGCTAGCGTGGCTGTTGCGATCTTGTTGCTTGTCCTAACAACGCATGTGGACAAGCAACATATTTACCAGCAAATTCAAAGTCAATTGCAACAATCCGACATTGCTTTAGCATCAAAACATATCGCGTTAAGTACAATGTATATAGGCTCTATACGTTTGGATCATGTGCATATTCAAACGCAGCTCTTTGAGCTGCATGCAAAACACCTTTTTATCGACCTCAACCTTGCCGCTTTACTAACGGGAAAAGCTGTCCCACAAGCTATTTATCTGCAGTCTGCCGATATTAATATCATACAAGATAAACAAGAGCCTTGGCTTCGCTGGATACAACATAAAACATTTAAGATCAAGCGCATCAATATAACACAAAGTGAAGTTCACCTAGAGTCGCAACACCTCACGCTTGAGCAAACAGATTTGGATATTCGCGATATTGGCATAAACAAAAACCCTCGTATGGAGCTTCAAGCACATATTGGCGAAGGGCAGATTGATGCGCATGGCTATATTCGGCTAAAACATGGAAAAGTTAGCCGTGGCTTTGGGCGCATTCGACTAAACCAGATTCCTATTGATAATTGGCAGCATCATACCACTCTCAAAACCTTAAGCGGTAGCATGACCAGCCATATCAATCAAGATGGCACATGGCAATCTTTTGGTCACCTGACCTTACAAGAAAGCCCAAAAAACACCGTTGAAATCCGTGGCAAAGTTGTTGGGGGGCAATCTGACTACTTTTTATCCATTCAAAATATGGTCGTTCGCCATAAGCCAACGGGCACACTACAAATTTCAGGTGATTGTATCACGCAGCAGCAGTGCGCTTTTACTATACAAAGCTCTTCCCTAACGCTACAGCCCTTGTTTCACCTCCTGCAACTTCCTATCACCACAAACGGGCAACTCCATAACACGAAAATGCGCTTAAACCTCAACAATCATCACTGGGTAAGCTATATTCATACTCAGTGGGACGCATTTTCTTTGACCCCCAACTTGGCACAACCAACAGCTAAACCTATACAAATACCTCCAGCAACATTGAATATATCCGACTTCGACTGGAGCAGCACTTCAACTTGGAACATGAACAAGCTTGTTATCATTTCAAATAAGAAGAAGGAAATTGAAATTTCTCAAGCAACCTACCGCCAGCAAACGCTAACCCTACCCATGAAGCTATATCAAACATCATTCTGGTTACCCATCAGTCAATGGCTGTGGCAAGAAAGCCACATCCAAGGCGATGGTCAGCTGGATGGCTTTATAGATTTAACCTTCAAAAACGCATTCCTCATCAAAGCGCGCATGAACCTGGATGCTACACAAACCCAGTTTCAAAGTAGTAGCATGTATAAACCGCAACATGTTCCCCTACACATTCAAGGAGAGTTGGTATGGGAAGAAGACAAGCTTCCCACACTTGCAACCATTTCCTTAGCCTTGGCGGATTCTAGCTTCACCCTGAAACAACAAGGCACATATTGGTACTTCCATGATTTGGATGTTGATTTTGATCAAGTCAAAGAAGCAGGCATACAACTACCTCCAATGTGGCAACATTGGCATGGCTATATTCATGGCTCCACAACCCTGCATATCCCTGACGATACTATCACCATCAAACAAGCCAATATTGACCTGATTCAATTTGGAAAAGGCAAGCATTATGTGGACGGACAAATCATCACCAATGGCAACACTTGGGAGATTGAGAACTTAAGATGGGAACAAGGGAAAAACATGGCTTATTTCTTTAGTCGAGCAAACAACCGTTTTGATATTGAAGCCGTATCTTTAGACACACAAGCATTTACACTGCTGCAAAATCTTCCCTTCCAGCCGTCGGGACACATTCAAATCAATACCCTCAGACTTCCTTTTGGCACACTCAACCAAGTGCACGCAAACTACAGCACCCATGAGAAGCAAACCTTCCTGCAGGCGTTTCAAGGTAAATTTTATGAAGGCACATTAAAAGCAGGCAAGGTTGCAGTACTTTCTGATCATAATCAGATAACCATAAAGGGTCGCATTCAAGTGGGTGGGGTTCACCTCAATAACTGGAGATGGCTGCATAAACAGCTTGAGACACACCTTGAAGGCACTGTATATGCAACATTAAACCTTGAGGCAACATTAAACCATGAGCAAGCGCTAAAGTCTTGGCAAGCTGATGGGGAAATTGCTGTTTATAATGGTTTATGGTTGCTAAACGACAAAAATATCAAAGCAGACAAGCTGGTTGCCAATATCCGAAAACGCAAAGCCTTTCACGCAATATTGAAGGTTAAGGATGGAAAACATCAAGGCAGTGGTCATTTGAACATTGATGCCCAAAATAAAGTGTCTGGAAAAATCCATTGGCAAGGCAAAACCTATCAACTAACAAAATCCTGGCCTAAACTTAGATACCTTAAAAAAAATACTTCTCCATAAAGAAGTGCGGCTACAGCCGCACTTCTTTATCCTCATACCCAAGTGACATCAATGCTTTTGCATATCATCTTCAGGTGTGGT
>Ga0256839_1002811_pt1 | contig 18840 bp, 21 predicted proteins | sample 354166metaG_FD_185968 | JGI IMG/M metagenome (GOLD analysis project Ga0256839, IMG submission 185968) | Hydrothermal vent microbial communities from Mid Atlantic Ridge, Atlantic Ocean - 354-166 | ecosystem: Environmental > Aquatic > Marine > Hydrothermal vents | place: Atlantic Ocean: Mid... | reverse complement strand
CTGCTCGGGGTACGGCGCCGGATCGTGGAAACCTGGCTCTACATCGAGGTGGCCCTGATGTTCGGCTCCGGTATCCTGGGGCTGGGCCATCATTACTTCTGGATCGGGGCGCCGGAATATTGGCTCGTTATCGGTGGTTTCTTCTCCGCCCTGGAACCGATCCCCCTGGTGGCGATGGTGGTCCATGCCATCTACGATGCCGGGGTCCATCGTCTGAAGAACCGCAACCATCCGGCCCTGGCCTGGGTCATCGCCCATGCCTTCGGCAACTTCCTCGGCGCCGGGGTCTGGGGTTTCATGCACACCCTGCCGCAGATCAACCTGTTCACCCACGGCACCCAGTGGACGCCGTCCCATGGCCACCTGGCCTTTTTCGGCGCCTACGCCACCATCAACATCGTCTTCTTCTACCTGGCGGTGCAGCAGTGGCGCGGCAACGTCTGGATGGGGGCCGGTCTGGTCGGGGGATGGCGCTGGAAATGGGCCCTGGGGTTGCTCAGCGTCGGGGTGCTGGGGATGACCGTCGCTCTGTTGATCGCCGGTTACGAACAGTCGTTCATCGAACGGGCCCAGGGCGGTTCCACCTGGAGCGCCTACTTCGCCGCCCAGACCCATCCCTGGTTCGTGGAATCCATGGTCTGGCGCATGGTGTTCGGCTGGGTGACTTTGGCCGGTTTCGTCCTGTTGGTGTGGGATCTTCTGACCATCGGCAAGTACGAGACCCGGACGGCGGAAGAACTGGAGGAAGCGGCGCTGGTGCATGGCTGAGCCGGTTGCCGACTGGATTTTGACCGCTCATGCCCGCTTCGAGATGGCGCGACGGGGGATTGCCGAGTCGCTCGTGCGCCGGATTTTGGCCGCACCGGAGCAGCGGGAAACCGTCAGACCGGGGCGGGATATTTTCCAATCCCGGGTGAAAATGGAGGGCAAGCGCTATCTGGTGCGGGTAATTGTGGATGTGGACCGGAATCCTGCCGAAGTGGTGACGGTCTATCGGACCAGCAAGATAAACAAATATTGGAGACACGATGAAAGTGACCTATGATCCCCGCACCGATTCCCTGTCGATCCTCCTCAAAGAAGGATGCCAGGTGGCGGAGAGCGAGGAGGACAGACCCGGGGTGATCCTGGATTATGACGAAACCGGGCAACTGATCGCCATCGAAATCCTCGATGCTTCCAAGCGGGTGTCCGATGCCCGAAAGATCGAGTATCAGTTGATGGATTGATCGGCTGTATGGCCAGCCTTTAGGGTTGAGATAGGAGACCGATCGGTGGCTGAGAAAACTCCTATCGGCACCATCGCCGAAGTCCACGGTCCGGTGGTGGTGATCGACTGCGAGCGTCTGCCGCCGTTGCGCCAGGCGCTGTGCACCGCCCTCGATCACGAGACCTACGTTTTCGAGGTTCATCAGCATCTGGACGAACGCCGGGTCCGTGCCGTCACCCTGCACCGCACTACCGGCCTGAGCCGGGGGATGACGGTCTACGACACCGGCGCTCCGTTGCACGTGCCGGTCAGTCCAGACTGTCTCGGCCGTCTCCTCAACGTTTTCGGTGAACCCCTCGACGGCGGTCCGCCCCTGCAGGCCGAGCACTACCGCAACGTGCACGTCCGTCCTGCCGCCCTGAGCGAGGCGGTGGGGGTGAGCGGGATTCTGGAGACCGGCATCAAGGTGATCGACCTGCTCTGTCCCTTCGTCCGCGGCGGCAAGACGGGGCTGTTCGGCGGCGCCGGGGTGGGCAAGACGGTGCTGATCATGGAGTTCATGCATGCCATCATTTCCCTGTACCAGGGGATGTCGGTGTTCGCCGGGGTGGGGGAGCGCATCCGGGAGGGCCACGAGCTGTGGAAGGAACTGCAGGCCGCCGGGGTGATGGAAAAGTCGCTGTTGGTGTTCGGCCAGATGGACGAATCCCCGGGGGTGCGATTCCGGGTGGGACTCACCGCCCTGACCTATGCCGAATACCTGCGCGACCGCTTCCAGAGCGAGGTGCTGTTCCTGGTGGACAACATCTTCCGTTTCGTCCAGGCCGGCAGCGAGGTCTCCAGCCTGCTCGGGCGGCTGCCGGCCACCGTCGGTTACCAGCCAACCCTGGCCACCGAGGTGGCGGAGATCGAGGAGCGCATCATTTCCACTCGCCGGGGGGCGGTGACCTCGGTGCAGGCGGTGTACGTGCCCGCCGACGACATGACCGACCCGGCGGTCAGCACCATCCTCAGCCATCTGGACACCACCGTGATCCTGTCGCGGGCCATCGCCGCCCAGGGGTTGTATCCGGCGGTCGATCCCCTGCATTCCAGCAGCAAGCTGATGGACCGCCATTTTCTCGGCGACCGCCATTACACCGTGGCCGAGGCGGTGCGCGAGCACCTGGCGCGTTATGCCGAACTCCAGGACGTCATCGCCATGTTGGGGTTGGAGGAACTGTCGCCGGAAGACCGTCGGATCGTTCACCGCGCCCGCCGCCTGCAGCGTTATCTGACCCAGCCGTTCCATGTCACCGCCCACTATACCGCCATCCCCGGAGTGTCGGTACCGCTGGAGCAGACCCTCAGGGACTGCGAGGATTTTCTGGCCGGCAAGTATGACGAGTTGCCCGAGGAGGCCTGTTACATGAAAGGGGCGATGAGCGAATGAACGGTTTCACCCTGCAGCTGCAGGACGCCACCCGCACCGAGACCGTCGCCGGCGTGAGCGCCTTCCAGGGTCGGGACGCCAGCGGCAGCTTCACCCTCTGGCCCGGCCACGTTCGCATGATGACGGTGCTGGAATTCGGTCTGGCGCGCTTCCGCAGCGACGGGGCCTGGGAATATCTGGCCCTGCCAGGGGCGGTGCTGTATTTTGTCTCCGACACCCTGTACCTCAGCACCCGCCGCTATGTCCGCGATTCCCGTATGGAACGGGTCGCCGAGGTGCTGGAGCGGCAATTGGCGGAGGAGGAGCGTTCCTTGGGCGAAATCCGCCAGAGCCTGCGCAAGATGGAGGAGGAAATGTTCAAACGCCTCTGGCAACTAGGGCGGCGTCGTGCCTAGGGAAAGGCGTCCGGATCTGGCCCGCTGGCCCGAGATCGTCCGCCGCCAGGTGCGGAACCTCCGCCGCACCGCCGAGGAGGAGCACCGGTTGCTGGCCCAGTTGGCCTATTTGGGAACCGCCGGGCTGGTGCTGGTGTTGCCGCCGGTGGCCGGGGCCTATCTGGGGCGTTGGATCGACAGCCTGATGCCGGGCTATTCGATCCAGTGGACCCTGAGCCTGATCCTGGTGGGATTGGCCATCGGCATCGTCAACGTCTGGCTGCTGTTTCGCGGGGAGTGAGATGGAAGGGGGGATCTTCCCGCAGGTGCTCTGGACCTTCGGTCCGCTGAAGATCACCGACACCCTGGCGACTTCGGTGGCCTTGACTCTGGTTCTGTGGTTGACCGGTTGGTGGCTGACCCGCCACCTGCGCCTGCATCCGGGGCCGGTTCAGACCGCGGTGGAAGGTGCGGTGCTGGCGATGGAAAATGCGGTGCGCGATCTGGTGCCCCGCCATGTGGACCGGATCGCGCCCTTCATCATGGGATTGTGGTGGTTCCTGCTGACTGCCAATCTCATCGGCCTGATTCCGGGACTGCAGTCGCCCACCCGCGACCTGTCCATCACTTCGGCCCTGGCCCTGCTGGTGTTTCTGTCGGTGCATTGGTTCGGCGTCCGCATCCAGGGGCTGAAAGCTTATCTGCGCCATTACCTGCAGCCTTTTCCATTCCTGCTGCCCTTCCATCTGGTGAGCGAGATCACCCGCACCGTGGCCCTGGCGGTGCGCCTGTTCGGCAATATGATGAGCCTGGATCTGGTGGCCCTGATCGTGTTAATGCTGGCCGGATTTCTGGTACCGGTGCCGGTGCTGATGTTGCACGTGGTGGAAGCGCTGGTACAGGCCTATATCTTCGGCATGCTGGCATTGGTGTATATTGCCGGGGGCATTCAGGCCCACGAAGTCAAAGCGAGAGGAGAAACCCGATGACACACGACATCAGCTGGATCGTCCTGGGTTCCACGGTGGCGGCGGCCCTCGGCATCGGCATCGGCGTGCTGGGTCCCGGAATCGGCATGGGGCGGGCCATCGCCCAGGCCCTTGACGCCCTGGCGCGCCAGCCGGAGGCGGAGCGCATTCTGATGCGCACTCTGTTCATCGGCCTAGCGATGATCGAGTCCCTGGCCATCTACTGTCTGGTGATCATCCTCATCATCCTGTTCCGCAATCCGTTGTTGGCTTACGTGCTGCAGGGCAGCTGATGGGCATCAACTGGACCACCTTCGTCCTGGAAATCGTCAATTTCCTGGTTTTGGTCTGGCTGCTCAAGCGCTTCCTTTACCGTCCGGTCAAATCCATGATCGAGCGTCGCCGTCAGGAAGTCGAGACCCGGTTGGCCGAGGCCGAACAGGCCCGGCGGGAGGCCGAGGCCGTGAAACAGCGTTACCAAAACCGCCTGGCGACGTGGGAAACGGAGAAAAAGCAGGCCTGGGAGCGGCTGCGCCAGGAACTGGAGGCCGAACGCCAACGGCGGCTGCAGTCCCTGAGCCAGGAACTGGAGGAAGAAAGACGCAAGGCCGAGGCGGTGTGGCAGCAGGAAAGACGGGAGTGGCAGCGCCACGCCGAAGAACAGGCCCTGAACCTGGGGGCTGCCTTCGTCGCTCGCCTGCTCGAACGCCTGGCGGACGAACATCTGCATCATCGCCTGGTGGATTTGTTGGTGACGGATCTGGAAAAGCTGCCCGAGCCCGAACAGGAACGCATTCGCACCGCCGTCACCGGCGCCGGCCGAATCCGGGGGGTGAGCGCCTATCCCTTGACCGACGAGGAACGGCGGAAACTCGATCAAGTCCTCTCCTGGGTCTTGCAAACCCCGGTCGGCATCGATTTTACCGTCGATCCGGACCTGCTGGCCGGCATCCGCATCGATCTGGGATCGTACATGATCCGCGCCAATCTGCCCGACGAACTGCAATTTTTCGCCCATGGTCAAGCCCTCTGAACCCCGTTTGCTGGAGGAACTGCAACAGCGCCTGGCGCGCTACCGGATGCAGCCGCGCGTGCAAGAACAGGGGCGGGTGCTGTCCGTGGGGGACGGCATCGCCTGGATCGAGGGGCTGCCCTCGGCGGCGATGGACGATCTCCTCGATTTCGAAGACGGCAGCACCGGGGTGGTCTTCGCCCTCGGCCGGCGGCGCCTGGGGGCGATCCTGCTGGAAGAGACCGAGCGCCTGACCGCCGGTACCGTGGTTCACCGCAGCGGCCGCCTCCTCAGCATCCCGGTCGGTGACGCGCTGATCGGGCGGGTGATGGATCCGCTGGGCAGCCCCCTCGACGGTCTGGAGCCACCCGCCTGTATCCAGCGCCGTCCCCTGGACACCCTGTCGCCGCCGATCGTCGAGCGTGACTTCGTCCAGCAGCCGCTCTACACCGGTTGCAAGATCGTCGACACCATGATTCCCATCGGCCGCGGCCAGCGCCAACTCATCATCGGCGACGAGGGTACCGGACGCAGTTCGCTGGCCGTCGATACCGTGATCCACCAGAAGGGGCAGGGGGTCCTGTGCGTCTATGTCCTCATCGGCCAGAAGCGTTCCGCCGTGGTCTCCACCATCGAGACGCTGAGAAGGTACGGTGCCATGGACTACACCACGGTGGTGGTGGGGGAGGCCTTCGCCCTGCCGGGGCTGAAATACCTGGCTCCCATGGCCGGTTGCGCCATCGCCGAATACTGGACGCGCCGCGGCCGCGACACTCTGGTCGTCTATGACGATCTCAGCACCCACGCCTACACTTACCGGGAGCTGTCGCTGCTGCTGCGCCGCCCGCCGGGACGGGAAGCCTATCCCGGCGACATCTTCTATCTGCACTCCCGCCTGCTGGAGCGTTCGACCCGGCTGTCCGCCGATCAGGGTGGCGGCAGCATGACGGCGCTTCCCATCGTCGAAACCCAGCAGGGCGAAATCGCCGCCTACATCCCCACCAACCTGATATCGATCACCGACGGCCAGATCTATCTCGACACCCATCTGTTCGCCGCCGGTTTTCGTCCTGCCATCGACATCGGCCGCTCGGTGTCGCGCATCGGCGGCAAGGCCCAGCATCCGCGCATCAAGGAGGAAGCCGGGCGCATGAAGCTGGATTACCTGCAGTTCCTGGAACTGGAGGTGTTCACCCGCTTCGGTGCCAAGCTGGAGGAAACCATGGCCAAGAAACTGCGCCGGGGACGGGTGCTGCGCGAGATTCTCAAGCAGGAGCGTCTCCATCCCCTCCCCATCGAATTCCAGCTCGCCTGGCTGATCGCCTTCAACGAAGGGTGGTTCGACGACCTGCCACCGGCCGAAGTACCGGCCAGACTGGCCCGCCTCGAGGCCGGAGTGAAGGCATCGGGGCTGGGGCTGGACGACCGCCGCGACGTCTGGCTGCAGCACATAAAGCGGTGGCTGACATGAGCAAACGCCGCGAAGTGGAAACCCACCTCCACACGCTGGCGGAAATCCGCGCCATCATGGCGGCGATGAAGAATCTTTCCTACATGGAAACCCGCAAGCTGGCCCGTTTCATCGATGCCCAGCGGCGGGCGGTGGCCACCATCGAGCGGGCGGCGGCGGATTTTCTCCAGGGTTATCCCGATCTGGCTCCGGGACCGATGGGGGAGGGGACGGTACTGCTGCTCCTGGTGGGTTCGGAACGCGGTTTCTGCGGCGATTACAACGAACGATTGCTGGCCCATCTGGAAACCCATTGCCGCACGATGGCCTGTCGCCCCCGTCTGCTGGTCGTCGGCGCCAAACTGGCCGAACGGCTGGAGGACGACGAACGGGTGCTCCAGGCACTGCCCGGCGCCGAGGTGGCCGAGGAAGTACCCAAGTGCCTGCAGCAGGTGATCGAAGCCCTGGACGAATGGGAGGGCCGTCTCGGTCCGGTTCGGGTCACCGCCCTGTACCATCGGGTCCGTGCCCTCGAGACCACCCCGCTGTTGCCGCCGTTTCAGGACCTGCCGCCTCCGCCACCGGAGATCCAGGGAGCACCGTTCCTGTACCTGGAGCCTCAGGATTTCCTCGCCGAACTGACCGACCATTATCTGTTCGCCGTGCTCCATTCCCTGTTCTACAGCGCCCTGCTGGCCGAACATCAGCGCCGTATCCAGCATCTGGAGGGGGCCCTGCAGCGTCTCGACGACGAATGCGGCCGACTCAGAATCCGCCGTGACGCCTTGCGTCAGGAGGAGATCACCGAAGAGATCGAGCAGATCCTTCTCAGCGCTCAGGCCATGGGCGAGGAGACGGCGGATACCTGATGCACCCTTGGAAACGATCTCACATCAAGGCCGAGAAGGGTAGTACCTCGACCCATTCGCCCGCTTCCACGGGGCCGCGGTCGTGTTCCAAAACGATGAAGCAGTCGCCCCGGCTCATGGAGCTGAGGATGCCGGAACCCTGTTTGCCGGTGGTGCGGACCTGCCACCGGCCGGCTTCGTCCCGCTCCAGGATGCCGCGCTGGAATTCGGTGCGTCCCGGTTTCTTGCGCAGCTTTTCCAGGGTGCGGGCCGGGAAGGTCGGCAACAGGGGCGGGCGGCGAACGCCGGCGCGCTTGAACAGGGCGGGAAGGACGAACTGGTAGAAGGTCACCAGCACCGCCACCGGATTGCCCGGCAGGCCGAAGAACAGGCAGTCGCCGATGCGACCGAAGGCCAGGGGGCGGCCGGGCTTGATGGCCACCTTCCAGAATTCGACGCTCCCCAGTTGCGCCAGCGCCTCCTTGGTATAATCGGCGCTGCCGACCGAGACGCCGCCCGAACAGAGAATGACGTCGCACCGTCGTGCCATCTCCTGAAAGGTTCGTTTCAGGGTGGCGGGGTCGTCCGGGGCGATGCCATGATCGACGAGTTCAGCAACCAGTCGGGCCGTCACGGCGCCGCGCAGGGAGAACCGATTGCTGTCATAGATTTTGCCGGTTTGGTGGAAGCTCCCCGGAGGCAGGATTTCGTCGCCGGTGGACAGGAGTCCCACCCGCAGACGGCGGGTCACGGTCGCCTCCCCGACGCCCAGGGAAGCGAGCAGGCCGAGATCCGGGGGCAGGAGGTATTTCCCCGCCGGCAGCACGGTCTCCCCGCGGCGGATGTCCTCGCCGGCGTGGCGGACGTTCTCCCCCCGCCGGTGGTGCGCCCCGATTTGGATGAAGCCGTCTTTTTCCACGACCTGTTCCTGCATCAGGACGGTATCGGCGCCTTCGGGCAAGGGAGCGCCGGTCATGATCCGGACCGCCTGTCCGGCCCCCAGGGGCGAGGGAAACGGCCTGCCGGCCAGGGCCGTGCCGATGATTTGCAACAGTCCCGTTCCTTCCCTCGGCAGATCGCTGCCCCGGACGGCGAAGCCATCGACCGCTGCGTTGGTGTGGGCCGGCACGTCGAGGGGGGAGACGACCGCCTCGGCCAGGACGCGGTGCAGCGCCGCAGCCACGGGAACCGTGTCCGCGCCCGTGACCGCTTCGGTGGCCTCGAGGATGCGCCGCTGCGCAACGGCGACCGGAATGGTGTCTACCGCACACAAATCCCTGTGCTGGCTGGCATGCTTGGTTATCATAGGCCGTAGTGAACGCTCTCGTTTGTCAGAATTTTTTACAAGGCAGGCTGAGCGGTGGTTGCATTCTCGACGCCTGTCATCCAACCCTATGTTATCGAATAACAATCACCGATGGGTGCGTTTTTTGCTAACAGCTCACAGATGGATGGTGATACATGAGCGACCAGACCACTTCCGTGATGACGACTGGAAAAAACGAAAAAAACATCGAAAGGCGCTATCGGGTGCGGCGCCAGTCCAATGGCGTCCATCGCCATTCGCGGCGCCGTTCTCTACGCACTATCTACATTTTGAGCGCACTGGTTTTAGTATTGTTCCTGTTGCTGCTCGTCGTTTCGATCCGTTTGAGTCTTTATGCCAAGGAAGTGCATGATCTGACCGTCCTGCAGCACAAGCAGGAACTGGAGCTGGAATCGCTGCGCCCCAAGGTGGCCAGTCTGGAAGCGGAGATCGCCGAGTTGGTCCAGGGACGGTTGCCGGGTCTGAAACCCTTGCAGTTCGACAAGGTGATTCCCATCGAGAAGAAATATGTACGCAACATCATTTTTACCTTGATCGGGACCGAAGACGATCATCGCTATGAGTACAAGCTGACTTTGAAGAACGATGGTCTGACCGGGGTGCATCCCATCGTTCGGGTGATCTTCTTCGATCATCTGGGAATACAACTGGGGGATTCCACCATCGGGGTAGACGAGGACAACGTGCCCACCCTCGATATTCTGGAGCGCGGCGAGGTGCGTTCCTACACCCAAGTGGTCCAGCTTCCCGACGGCAAGCGACCCCGTTATTTCAAGGTCGAGGTCGATCTGCCGGAATATCAGAAGGTAAAGGAGTGACCCGGGCTTGAAAAAAAATTCTGCCGTCCCCATCTTCCCCGGCAAAGCGATCAACCGATACGGAGGAAGATGGCAATGTTCGGCAGTTTGGCGAGTCTGGAAGACGATCTGCTGCGTCAGTTCGACCAATTGGCCCGGGAAATGGAAAGCCTGTTCGCTCCCCTCAGGAGCGTCCGTGACATTCGTGCCGCGGGGCGGGGAGCCTTTCCGGCGGTCAACGTCGGGGTGACGCCGGAAGCGGTGGAAGTCTACGTTTTCGTTCCCGGGATCGATCCCAACGCCCTGGAGGTTTCGCTCCAGGACAATCTCCTGGTCATCGCCGGGGAGCGCAAGCTGGACTACCTGGAGCGGGAGGACGTGAATTTCTACCTGCGGGAACGCCATGCCGGCGAGTTTCGCCGCGCGATCAGTCTGCCGGAAGACATCGATCCGGAACGGGTCGAGGCGACTTATCGAAACGGTATTCTGCGAATTCGCGTCCACAAGCAGGAAGCGGTCAAACCGCGGCATATCGAAGTCAAAACCGGATAAGGAGCGAGAGATGGCAGAAACCACGGCAATTTCCCAAACCCAGGAAACGGTTCCGGCTCCACGGCGGGAAATCACCCTGATTCCGCCGGTGGACGTATTCGAGGACGAGAACGGCCTGAATCTCCATGCGGACCTGCCCGGCGTCGCCCCCGATCAGCTCGACGTCCGGGTCGACCGGAATACTCTGACCATCGAAGGCAAGGCGGTGATCGAAACGCCAGAAGGGATGGAGGCCCTGTATGCCGAAGTCCGTTCACCCCACTATCGCCGTTCCTTCACCTTGAGTTCCGAACTGGAGCCGGAGAAGATCGAGGCCAGGCTGAAGGATGGGGTGTTGCAGCTTTACATTCCCAAGCGGGAGAGCGCCCGGCCTCGGAAAATTCAGATCAAGGTCGCCTGACGGCGGAGAAACCGGGGGATCCGGTGCTCCAACCAGTACACGATCCCCCGGTCGCTGGCGCCGATGAAACCCACATGACCGCCCCGGGAGGTGATTTCCAGCCGTACCGCCGGGGCGGTTTCCTCTGGAGAGGGAATCACGTCCGGATACATGAACGGATCGTCCCGGGACTGGATCAGAAGCGTGGGCGTTCGAATGTGTCCCAAGAACTGGCGTGAACTGCAGCGCCGGTAATAATCCTCTGCGTCCCGGAACGCATATAACTTGGCGATCACCCGGTCGTCGTATTCCCGAAAGGAGCGTATCCTGCTCAGGTCGCCGAGCGCCTTTAGTTTTTCCGCCTCGTCCGCCAGTCCCAGCTCTTCCAGATGGCGGATCTTGGCGTTCATGTAAGCCTTCAACTCGCTCAGCAGACGATTGCGATAGAGCCGGGCGAAACCCCGGTCCATGGCATCGGCACAGCGGCTGAGAAGCAGGGGGACCGAGACCGCACAGGCGGCGAACAGCTCCAAGTCGTCGCCCCGTTCGCCGAGCCATTTCAAGAGCACGTTCCCGCCCAGGGAATAGCCGACCGCGGCGATGGGGGTCCGGGGTTCCAGCCGGCACAGGTGGTGGTAGACCCAGTCCAGGTCCTCCGTCTCGCCCGAGTGGTAGCACCGGGCGGTTCGATTCGGCTGTCGGCCGCAGCCCCTGAAATTCAGGGCGACGCTGCGCCATCCCTGCCTCAGCAAGGCCCATTGCAGTCCCAAGACGTAGTGAGAGCGGCTGCTGCCTGCCAGTCCATGGAGGATCAATACCAGCGGCCCTCGGTGACCGCACCAGTCCAGTTCCAGAAAATCCCCGTCCGGTGTGGTCAGGCGTTCACAACGGCGTGGGGGGAGGGCGATACGCCGTGTCAGTGTCGGCCACAGCGTCTGCAGATGGGGATTGCTGAGCCAGCGGGGAGGACGGAAGTCCGATGGAATCCGTATGCCCATGGTGGTACGGCTCGACACTTATCCGTATGTTTTTCCGGTTCCCGGGCCAAGTCTGCAGGCCCGGCGTGGCCTTCCCTAGCCGCTGGCAAACCCGTTATAATGGCCCTCCATCGATCGACGGCGGGGCATAGCGCAGTCTGGTAGCGCGCCTGCTTTGGGAGCAGGATGTCGGGGGTTCGAATCCCTCTGCCCCGACCATTTTTTGCGCCCGTAGCTCAACCGGATAGAGCATCGGCCTTCTAAGCCGAGGGTTGCAGGTTCGATTCCTGCCGGGCGCGCCAATCATTGTACCCTTTCAGACGACCACCACCGGTGGTCCACCTCCGGGTCGCGCTGGATTCCTCAGGGTGCCTCGATGTGGCCTTCGGCCACCACCACCGCCTCGCCGCCGATGCGCAGGTCGAGGCGGTCGCTGCCGCGGTTGTCCATTTCCAGATTGAGGAGGCTGCGGCGGGTGCCCTCGGCGCCGCGTTCCACGGTGAAGACGTAGGTGCCCTTGCGGATGTGTTCGTGGGAGCACAGATAGCCGCAGAAGGCCGGCATCGCCGCACCGACGGGCGGGTCTTCCCGGGGGCCGATCTCAGGGCCGACGAGGCGGGCGTGGAAATCCACCTCGGGGCGGCGGGTGCGGGCGCTGAACAAGAGGATTTCCTGGGCGGCGGTGGCGGGAGCGGTCGATTCGGCCCAGGTCTTGAAATCGAAACGGGCCCGGCGCACCGCGTCGCCGTCTCGCAGCGGCACGATCAGGAAAGGGCGGCCGGCGGCGGCGATGCGGGGGGTGAAACGCTTGGTTTCGATGTCCGAAGGTTTCAGGCTCAAGATTCGCGCCAGTTCCTCGGTCGGCGGTGCGAAGCGGTCCACCACCGGCTCCACGGTCATGGCGAAGGTGACCAGCTTCAGTTCCCCCTGGTCGCGGATGAAGTGGAGCGGCAGCACGCCGCGGCGGGTGGCGATGGAAAGGGGGGTGTCGTCGTCGGCGTGGTCGTCGCGGACGTGATCGAGCACGTAACCGGCGGCGACGATAGCCTGGGCGGCGAAGTTCATTTCCCGGTGGGGATTGAAGATCCGTCCCCGCCAGGTGGCTTCCTCGTCTGCTTGCAGAAAGATGGTCTGGGGCAGGTTCAGCTCCCCGGCCAGTTTCAGCATCTGTAGGTCGTCGAGCCCGGCGGCGTCGGGGAAGATGCCGATCTGGGCACCGCTGAAGGGGTGGTGGGTGAAGGCGTCGGCGATGTAATAGGTGTATCGGCTCATGGGCGTTTCTCCCCGGCAGGTAGCTGGATCTGGACCCGGCCGCCTTCGATGCGCACCGGGTAGACGGGCACCGACACGGTTTCGTCCTCGAGGCAGCGGCCGGTTTCGAGGCTGAAGTGCTGTTTGTAGACCGGGGAGGCCACCACCGGCTCACCACCGATGTCGCCGGTCAGGCCCCGGGAGAGGACGTTGGCATGGCTGAAAGGGTCGTAGTTGCCGATGGCGAACACCTTGCCCAGCTTGGGCAGGTGAAAGATGGCGATCTGGCGCCCGGCCACCAGGGCGCAGACCCCGGCGTCCGGTTCCAGGTCGGAGACGTCGCATACGTCGATCCAGGTTTCGGTGCGCGATGCGGTGGTTTCGGTCATATCGGTCCTTTGATTGGTTTTTTCACCGCAGAGACGCAGAGGGCGCAGAGTTTAAAATTTTTCTCTGCGTTCTTTGCGTCTCTGCGGTAAGTCAAACTCAGGAAGCCTCTTCCAGCTCGACGGGAATGCCTTTGAGGCGGTGTTTTTCCTCCGGCGTGGCCGGTCGGATCTGGCCGCGCTCCTCGACGAAGACCACGTTGTCGTCGCCGCCTTCGGCGTTGACGAAGAAGCGGAAGCGTTTTTTCAGAATCGCCTCGTTCTCCAGGGTCTTCTTCCATTCGCACTCGTAGGTTTCCACCAGATGCTGGATCTGCCGTTCCAGTTCGGCGCAGATGCCCAGCTTGTCGTCGATGATGACTTCTTTGAGGTAGTCCAGGCCGCCTTCCAGGTTCTCCAGCCAGGTGGAGGTCCGTTGCAGGCGGTCCGCGGTGCGGATGTAGAAGGCCATGAAGCGGTCGATGTACTTGACCAGGGTCTCGTCGTCCAGGTCGGTGGCGAACAGGTCGGCGTGGCGCGGCTTCATGCCGCCGTTGCCGCATACGTAGAGGTTCCAGCCCTTCTCGGTGGCGATGACGCCGATGTCCTTGCACTGGGCCTCGGCGCATTCCCGGGTGCAGCCGGAGACGGCCATCTTGATCTTGTGGGGGGCGCGGATGCCCTTGTAGCGGTGCTCCAGGAAGATGGCCATGCCGACGCTGTCCTGGACCCCGTAACGGCACCAGGTGGAACCGACGCAGGACTTGACCGTGCGCACCGCCTTGGCGTAGGCGTGGCCGCTTTCGAAACCGGCGGCGATCAGGTCCTTCCAGATGTGGGGCAGCTGTTCGAGACGGGCGCCGAACAGGTCGATGCGCTGGCCGCCGGTGATCTTGGTGTAGAGATTGTACTTCCGCGCCACTTCGCCGAGGGCGATGAGTTTCTCCGGGGTGATCTCGCCGCCGGGAACCCGCGGCACCACCGAGTAGGTGCCGTCCTTCTGCAGGTTGGCCAGGCGGAAGTCGTTGGTGTCCTGGAGCTTGAAGTACTTGTCCGAGAGCACGTAGTCGTTCCAGTAGGAAGCCAGGATCGAGGCCACCGCCGGTTTGCAGATGTCGCATCCGAGGCCGCGGCCGTGTTTTTCCAGCAGTTCGTCGAAGGTACGGATCTGCTCCACCCGGATGATGTGGTACAGTTCCTGGCGGCTGTAGGGGAAGTGTTCGCAGATGTCCTTCTTGACCTCGAGGCCGCGTTTTTCCAGTTCGGCGTCCACTATCGACTTGAGCAGGGCGGCGCAGCCACCGCAGCCGGTGGAAGCCTTGGTTTCGCTCTTGATGTCGGCCAGTGCCACGACGCCCCGGTCGATGCAGGCGACGATTTGCCCCTTGGTGACGTTGTGGCACGAGCAGATGGTGGCGCTTTCGGGCAGAGCGTCGGGACCGAGACCGGCGGGGGCGCCTTCGTTGCTCGGTAGAATCAGGGCGTCGGGCGGCTGGGGCAGGTCGATGCCGTTCTGGTAGTACTGGAGCAGGGTGTCGTAGGCGGCGGCGTCGCCCACCAGCACCGCGCCGAGCAGTTTCCGGTTGTCGGCGCTGACGATCAGCCGTTTGTAGACCTCGTCGTGCTCGTTCTTGTAGACGTAGCTGTGGGCGCCGGGGGTACGGCCGTGGGAGTCGCCGATGGTGCCCACGTCCACGCCCATGAGCTTGAGCTTGGTGGAAAGATCGGCGCCGGTGAAGGCGGCTTCCTTGCCGTTCAGCAGGTCCACCACCACCCGGGCCATCTGATAGCCGGGGGCCACCAGGCCGAAGATCTGGCCGTTCCACAGGGCGCACTCGCCGATGGCGAAGATGTCCGGGTCGGAGGTGCGGCAATGATCGTCGACGACGATGCCGCCGCGGGGGCCGACTTCCAGGCCGGCCTGGCGCGCCAGTTCGTCGCGGGGACGGATGCCGGCGGAAAACACGATCATGTCGGTTTCCAGTTCGTCACCGTCGGCGAATTCCATTTTCAGGCGCTGGAACTTGCCGGTCACGATGTTCTGGGTGTTCTTGCCGGTGTGGACGGCGACGCCGAGGGCTTCGATCTTGCGCCGCAGCATGGCGCCGCCCTCCTCGTCGAGCTGGACCGCCATCAACCGCGGAGCGAATTCCACCACGTGGGTTTCCAGCCCCAGATCCTGGAGGGCCTTGGCGGCTTCCAGCCCCAGCAAGCCGCCGCCGACCACCGCGCCGATCCGGCTTTCCGCAGCCGTTCGGGTGATTGCTTCCAGATCCTCGATGGTGCGGTAGACGAAACAGCCTTCGCGGTCGTGGCCGGGAATGGGGGGCACGAAGGGATAGGAACCGGTGGCCAGCACCAGGACGTCGTAAGGGACTTCGGTGCCTTTCTCCGAGCGCACGATCTTGTGGGCCCGGTCGATGGCCACCGCCTTGTCGCCGAGATGGACGGTGACGCCGTGTTCCCGGTAGAAGTCTTCGGTGGTCAGGGCGAGCTTGGCCGGATCCCGGGTCTCGAAGTACGAGGTCAGATGGACCCGGTCGTAGGCCAGACGGGGTTCCTCGGAGAAGGTGATGATCTTGAATTGCTTGGCGGCCTCGGTCTGGACCAGTTGTTCGATGAAATGGTGACCGACCATGCCATTGCCGATGACGACGAGTTTTTTGCGTTGCATGGAGATATTGCCCGCTGCAAGTTTTCGTTGAAAAATTTTAAGCATCAATCGTGCCACTTCTGGCGCGCTTGTTGCGTGTCAGGGGACAAGTGCTTATTCTGTAGCCCACAATTCCATCGTTCGCGGTAGGATCTCTCCGTGAGATACCGGTTGAAGGTGCACCGTTGCTCATGATTGGTGCGCAGCGAATGGTATTGTCCCAACATGGTGCATCTTGGCGCTGATCCATTGTTTTTCGGGTGACGAATCCTTGGTAAGCTTCTTTCGTGGTGAACGTTTTCACCGGTGGCTGGCGGTCGCCGCGTTCGTCCATTCATGGGGGCTGTTCGCTTTGGTCCAGGCCGAAGCCGTCACCGCCGCAGCGGCTTCCAGCCTGCGTCCGATGCTGGAGCGATTGCGCCAGGATTACCGGAGCCGTCACGGCGCCGACGTGCGTCTGGTCTATGCCGCTTCGGGAACGCTGGTGCAGCAGATTCGCCATGGCGCGCCCTATGCGCTTTTCTTCAGCGCGGCGCCGGAATTTCTTCGGCCTCTGGAGCAGGATGGGCGTATTTGCGAAGGACCTGTGGTCATCGGCGAAGGACATCTGGTGTTGTACGTGCCGAAGGGCGCTGGGGTTCCCCTTGATCCTTCCCTGGCGGCTCTGGAACGATCACTTCCGCACCATCTGGCGCTGGCCGATCCGGCGGTGGCCCCGTTCGGGCGATTGGCCCGTCAGGCCCTGGAGCAGGCCGGCGTCTGGCAGGCGCTTCAGACACGGCTGGTGTATGGAGAGAGCGCCGCCCAGGCGGCACAAATGGCGCTTTCCGGGGCGGTGGACGCGGCGTTGTTGCCCCGCCGCCTCGTCCAGTCCGCCGCCTTCGCGCGACGGGGGCGCTGGGTGGCGCTGGCGGAAAGCCTGTATCGGCCGATGCCCTTGACGATGGTCTTGTTGTGCGGCGCCGGCGCCGCCGACCGTGCTTTTTATGCCTTCGTTCGTGACCGGCTGGCGGGTCGTGAAGCCGGCGGCGCGGGGGCAGGCCTACGCTGATGGATTGGCAGGCCTTTGGGGTTTCGCTCCGCCTGGCCGCCTGGACCGTGGCCCTACTGCTTCCCATGGCGCTTTTGTTGGCGCGTCTTCTGGCCTGGCGGCGGTTTCCCGGCCGTCTGGTGCTGGAAGCGGTGATCGCGCTGCCGCTGGTGCTGCCGCCCAGTGTACTGGGATTTTATCTTCTGGTGCTTTTCAATCCCGGTGCCCCTTTGGGACGTTGGTTCATGGAGACGACCGGCACCACCCTGGTTTTTTCCTTTCCCGGCCTGGTGTTGGCTTCCCTCGTCTACAGCCTGCCTTTCGCCGTCCAGCCCTTGCTGCGGGCCTTCCAGGCGATTCCCCCGCAGCTGCGCGAGGCCGCCTGGTGCAGTGGGCTGGGGCCGTGGCGCACCTTCTGGAAGATCGAGCTTCCCCTGGCGCGGGGGGGGCTGTTATCCGCCCTGGTTCTGAGTTTCGCCCACACCCTGGGGGAATTCGGCGTGGTGTTGATGGTGGGGGGGAACATCCCGGGGCGGACACGGACGCTGGCGGTGGCCATCTACGACCGGGTGCAGGCGTTCGACGAGGCGGCCGCCGGGAGGATGTCGCTGTTTCTTCTGGGATTCTCCCTGATGGCGGTGATGGCGGTGTTCGCCGTCGAACGGCGCCGATGAAGCGGTTGCAGGTCGATATCCGCCAGCGCCGCCCGATTCCCCTGGAAGTCGGGCTCCATTGCGGTCGAGGTGAGCTGTTGGCGTTGGTGGGGCCTTCGGGCAGTGGCAAGACCTCGGTGCTGCGCTGCATCGCCGGTCTGCACCATCCCACCGGCCGGATCGTGTGCGGCGGCGAGGTATGGCTGGACGACGCCCTCGGGATCGCCTTGCCGCCCCAGCGCCGGCGGGTGGGATTCGTCTTCCAGGATTACGCCCTGTTTCCCCATCTGACGGTGTTGCAAAACCTGATGCTGGCCTGCCGTCTGCCCGGCGAACGCGCCAGGGAGAAGGCACGCCGGTGGTTGCAGCGGGTGCATCTGGCGGGGCTCGAGGATCGCCGTCCCGACACCTTGTCCGGCGGCCAGCGGCAACGGGTGGCGCTGGCCAGGGCGATGATGCGCGACCCGGACGTGATCCTCCTCGACGAGCCCTTCTCGGCGGTGGATCAGGTCACCCGCCGGCGTTTGCGGCTGGAGATGGCCGAACTCAAGCGCACCTTGCGGATCCCCATGATTCTAGTCACCCACGACCTGGAGGAGGCCGAGATGCTGGCCGACCGGATGGCGCTGATCCACCGGGGCCGGATCTTGCAGCAGGGATCGCCGGCCGAGGTCATGCTGCGTCCCGTCGATGCGGAGGCGGCGCGGCTGGTGGACGTGCGCAACCTGTTTCGGGGGCGGGTGATCGCCGTGGACCGGGAGCGGGGGCGTTGCCGTCTGCGCTGGGAGGCGGGCGAACTGGAAGCACCGTGGCGCGAATCCATCCCGGTCGGCGCCACGGTCGACTGGTGCATCCCGCCGGCCGGGCTGCTGCTGCATTCACGCCGGCGGCCTTCGCGCGGCGTGCGCGAGAACCCCGTCCGGGGGCGTATCGTCGAGATCGTCCGTTTCGGCGGCCGTGCCCAACTCGTGCTGGCACCGGTCGCCGCCCCCGAAAAGCGACTTCATCTGGATCTATCCCAGCACGTGGTGGAGCGGAACCGCCTGGCGGTGGGCGAACCGGTGGGAGTTTCCCTGCTTTCCCGGTTCATTCATTTGATGCCGCCCCGGCGGCGTTGAAGGGGGTGCCGATCGCCACGGTCGGGAGGTGTCAGCGGTGCCGGCGCCGCATCGCGGCCATGGTCCGGCCGATGTGCTCGCGCCGTTCCCGGCTCAGCTGGCCTTCCAGCCGCGGCAGAAAGTCCTCGTTTTCCCGCAGCAGATGCTCGCGTTGCTGCTTCTCGAAACGGGCGGTCTTTTCCCCCAGTTGGGGCGGCACGGGATGGCCCGCCAGCATCGCCTTGAGGTCGATTTCCAGCACCCGCCAGGCTTCCTCGATTTCCTCGTGGTCCAGGGTGAGGCGTTCGATCATGCCGTCGACGAGCAGGTCCCGCCCTACCACGGCGGGAAACAGGGCCCGTTCTTCGTCCTGGTGGTGAAGGACGTTGGCGCGTTGGTAGTAGGCGTAGAGTTCCGCCAGGCGATTGGCCCGCCCGGGGTCGAGACCGTGGGTTTCGATCTCCG
>Ga0256839_1002810_pt1 | contig 18845 bp, 14 predicted proteins | sample 354166metaG_FD_185968 | JGI IMG/M metagenome (GOLD analysis project Ga0256839, IMG submission 185968) | Hydrothermal vent microbial communities from Mid Atlantic Ridge, Atlantic Ocean - 354-166 | ecosystem: Environmental > Aquatic > Marine > Hydrothermal vents | place: Atlantic Ocean: Mid... | reverse complement strand
TCACGAATTCGTAGCGGAGTCGGCATCCTCAGATGCCGACTCCAGAGGGGCGATGCCGCATCGGAGGATGCTCACCCCTCCGTTTGGCTGAAATCGTGAATTACTGAGCATACTACAAGGGGAGAGCATACCACGCGGGTTGCGGCCTCTGCAAGGAAGTCGGGGACCGGGGGGGCACAGCACCGTACCGGGGCCATGGGCACAGAAGGGGATGGTTCCGAGTCAGAGGGCCCAGATCTGCCCCTCCTCGCCCACCAGGGCTCCGGCCCGCCGGACCCACTCCCGCTCGGGCCCTGGGTGGAGCAGGGGGTTCGTGTGGTTCAGGTGGACGAGGACCACCTGGGCCCTTCGGCCCCGGCTGCGGGCCAGGGTGTCGGCGACCAGGGGATGGGGGATCTCCCGGATATCCCGTCCCGGCACCTCGTCCGCGCGGAAGAAACACCCATCCAACAGGGCCACGTCCACCTGGTCCAGGAGGGTGCCCAGCTCCTGCTCCCAGCGCTCCCAGCCGTCGATGTCTGGGCAGTAGAGGAGCGTGCGTCTGGGCCCCTGGATCCGATAGGCCAGGGTGTCGCTCCACTCGTTGCGATGGGGGACGGCCAGGGGGGTCACAGAGAGGGCCGGCCCCAGGGCCACTGCCTGGCCGGGCACCACGGGGACCGGGGAGATGTTGCCCTCTGCCAGCAGTTGACACCAGGGCGCGTGCTGTGCTAAAAAGGACAGCATCTCCCTGCTGGCGTACAGCGGCAGATCCCGGGTGTTCCAGGCCTCCTTGCCCAGGTGGATCAGGCCCGTGTAGTGGCCCATGTGCGCGTGGGTGAGCAGGATGCCGGCCAGACGGGCTCCAGGGGCCAGGGTCTGGAGGTGGTGGAGCTGTTCTCGGAAGTCCGGGGTCGCGTCCACCAGCCAGGAATGGCCGTTTTCCAGGTCCACCAGGCCCAGGCAGGCCACCCGGCGTCGCTGTCGTGGATCCTGGCGTGCCCCGGTGCAGTGGGGGCAGCCACAGCCGGCCTGGGGCACACCGCCGTCCTGGGCCGTGCCCAGCAGGACGGCCCGACAGGGGCTCGGCCCCGGGGCCTTTGCATTCCGGTGAGATGTGGACATGGGCGAAGTGCTCCTTTTCCTCGGTGCGGTCCAGGGGGTGTTCTACGGGTTGGCGATGGGTTCCTGGCAGCCCCTTCCCCTGAGCTTCCTGGTCCTCCTGGCGGTTCTCTACGGACGAGGCTGGTGGCGGCTGCGGAAGGTCCAGCCCACCATCGGCTCCACTCCCCGGCTGTTGGCCTTTCTGGTCGGGTGGATGGCCCTGGTGCTGGCCCTGGCCTCGCCCCTGTTTGCCCTGCGCCAGGAGACCCTGGTGGTCCGCTCCGTCCAGCAGCTCCTGTTGGGTATCCTGGCACCGCCTCTGCTCTGGATCTCCTGCCTGGCCCACGGCCTGGTCTGGGGCTTGCCCCGGGGGCTTCGCCGTCGCTTCACCCGTTGGGTGGTGCGGGCTTCCTCGCCGCTGCATCGGGCCGTGGCCTGGGCCACCCATCCGGTGGCCGCGTGGATGGGTGCGGTGGGCCTCTTCATGTTCTGGCACGAGCCCTTCTTTGTCAACTGGATGGTCACCCGTCCGGCTGCTGGGTATCTGGGCCTGCTGCTCCTCTTCTGGGTTGTCTACATGCTCTTCTGGTGGCATGTGGTGGGCACAGGGCCACGGCTGCATCGGGCCCTTCCGCCCTGGTTCGCGTTCGCCTACCTGATCGGCGGGGGCGAGCTGCCCAACATCGTGGTGGGCATCGCCATCGCCTTCCACGGTGGCCTGCTCTACCCGGTCTTCGGCTCCCAGGCCGGCCTGTGGGGTCCCCAGACCGATCAGGTGGTGAGTGGGGCCCTGGTCTGGGTAGGGGGCAGCTTTGCCTACGTCTTCAGTGCCGTGGGCGTGCTGGGCCGCTTCCTGCGCAACGACCATGAGCCCGTGCCCTCCTGGAGCCGGCACCCCACCCATCGGACCATCCTGCCCGGCCTGGAGCACCGGGTCCGTCCTCCCACCTCCTCCTCGCCCCTGCCTCCGTTCCTTCCAGAGCACCTTCGGACACCGGCACCCTCCGCGGGCGAGGACTGAGGGAATGCCATGCGCGGTCTCCTGGCCTCCATCCTGGCCGTGGCCCTGGCCCTGGGGGCCCGGGCGATCCTCCTGCGCGCGGATCTGCCCGCTGCCGTGGCGTGGCGAGATGGGCTGGGGCTCCTGGTCCTGGCCGCGGGCCTCTTCGCCGCGGTGGTTCCGGCTCCGTCCGGGTGGCCTGCTTCCGCTGTAGGGAACCGAGATCCGACCTCCCGTCGGGCCAGCCGAGGGATCGGTCTCCTGGCCCTGTTCCTGGCCGTCCTGGTCACGGTCCTGTTGCGTCGGGCCTGGACCGGGGACGGCGCTCTCCCTGGGTGGATGTTGTGGGCGATCCTGGCCCTGTCCTGGTTTCTGGCCGGGATCGACGTCCTGCTGGCCACGGCTCCGGCGCCTTCCCGGGCCGCAGGAGGCGTTCCTTGGTCGCCGGCCAAGGCCCGCTCGTTGCTCCGGCGTGCCAGGCAGGTCCGGCGCTCCGCCCCCGGAGCCGCGCCACTGCCCCTTTCGCCCCGGGCCCGATGGACCTGGCTCCTGGTGCTCCTGCTTCTTGCCGGAGCGATCCGGCTGTGGGGCGGGCCCGACCGGGACGCTCCCTGCCTGCCCCTGGAATGCAGCGCCCTGGACCGGATAGGGGCAGTCTGGCAGGATCCCGAGCTGCCGGCCCTGTTGGCCGGCACCGCCCCCCTCTTTGATGGCCTCCAGGCCTTGCTCCTGGGACCCGTGTCCGGCCTCGATGGGCCCGATCTGGCCCTGTACCGGGTGTTGGGTCTCCTGGTGGCCCTGGCCACGGTGGCCCTGGCCTTCGGCGTCGGGCTGCACATCCAGGGTGGGGGGCTGGCCGTCTCCGGAGCTCTGTTCCTGGCCTGGCTTCCCTGGCACGTGGAGCTGAGCCGGGTTCCCGGCCCTGGCCTCTGGCTGGTCCTGGGTCTCCTGGCCACCCTGGCCCTGGCCGTGCAGGCGCAGCGGCGGGAAGATCCTCGGCTCCACGGTCTGGTGGGCCTTCTGGCCGGCCTTACCGCCTGGACCGGGCCGCCGCCCTGGTCCCTGGCGCTCCTGCTGTGGTGCCTGCTCGGGCCGGCCCGGGATCTTCGCCTGCGCCTCCACGCTGTCCGCCCTCTGGTGGTCCTGGCCCTCCCTCGGCTGGCCCTGCTCCTGGACCCCGATCCCTGGTTCGTCCTGGGGCAGCGGCTGGCCGAGCGGGTGCAGACGTCTGTGTCCGCCCTCCTGGTGGCCCGGGGGGACGCCATGGCCTGGGCCGGGGTCCTGACGGTTCTGGGGTTGGCCTACACCCTCCGCCACTGGGGGTGGAAGCCGGGCCGGACGCTGTTCCTGGGCTGGGGGTTGGCCCTGTTCGCGGTGCTGGCCACCGGAGGCCAGGCGGATGTGGGCAACCTGGCCGGCCTGTGGATCCTGTCCACCTTGGCCGGGGCTCTGGCCGTGGATGGGGTCCTGCGCCAGGCCGCGACCCTCTGGCAGCCGGTGGTGGCTCCCTCCACCTGGCTGCGGCTGGCCGCGGTGCTCCTGTGGTTGCCCGTGCTGGTGGCCGGGGTGCAGGAACGCATGGGAGGAAGGCCGTTGGACCTGGCGCCGGGGGGGGACTCTCCCCCCGCCTCGATGGAGCCCGGGTCGCCGGCCGAGGAGGAGAGCTTCTGGGTGCCGGGTGAGGGCGTGCCCCTTCCCGCCCAGCCGGATCTGCCGGTGCAGCCGGTGTGGACTGTGGGGCGCTGTGGGCGCGACGACAACCCCGTCCAGAGCCCTCGGGGCGTGGTCATCGACCCGGGCAGCGGCCAGGTCTACGTGGCCGATCCGGGCAGCGGCCAGGTGATGGCCCTGGATCTGGACGACGGCGCCCCGGTTCGGGCCATCCAGGATCCCAACTTCCAGGAGCCCTTCGACCTGGATGTGGACGGTCGGGGCTCTCTGTATGTCTTGGATGCCCTGGCACAGGTGGTCTTCCAGGTGGATGTGGCCTCGGGCCGGGTGGCTCTGGTGCCTGTGGAGGCGAGCTTCTACCGGCCTCGGGGGTTGGCGGTGGACATCTTCGGCATGCTCGTGGTGGCCGACACCGGCGGCGCGCGGGTGGTGCACGTGGACAACACCGGGCGCATGTTGGCCCAGTTCGGCGGTCCGGACACGGCCCTGGGGCGTGGGCAGCCGGTGGACGCTCTGGGGACGGCCAACGGCATCCTCTGGGCCGTCACCGGCGAGGATGGCCGGCTGTGGCGTCTGGATGCCCAGGAAGGGCGTGTGGTGATCGCCCGGTCCAACACCCTGGAAGGGCCCCACCTGGCCGGCCTGGCCACCGGGGCCTTCTTCCTCACCGATCCGGAGGGCCGCCGGATCCTGATGTTCGACGAGGCCGGTGCCCCCCTGGCCCAGATCGCCGGCGATGGCCGCTGGGTCCGGCCGGTGGGGCTGGACGTGGCCGAGGTCGGCCCCCAGGTCCTCCTGGCCGTGGCCGACGCGGCCCGGTGCCAGGTCTCCCTGTGGCAGGTGGGCGGCCCTCCCTGAGAGGGCAAAGACGTGTGGACCCGGAAGGCCGCCTTCCGATCGCCCCTGCAGAGCTCCGTCCCTCAGCCTTCCCCTCCCAGCTCCGGTCGTCGGCGCCGAAGGGCCCGGGAGATCCCCAGCCCCACTGCCAGGGTCAGCAGGGAGAAGAGGCCCAGGGCCAGCCGTTGGGCGGTGCTGGACGCGTTGAACGCGGAGCCCAGCAGGACAAAGGTGAGGGACCCGGGCAGGATGCCCAGGAGGGTGGCCAGGGCAAAGTGGGGCCAGGGCACCCGCACCAGGCCGGCCAGGTAGTTCACCAGATCGTAGGGGAGGTAGATCAGCCGCATGACCAGGACGGCCTCGAAGCCGTTGTCCTGAAGGGCCCGGACGTAGCGGGCCATTCGCCCCGATCCTCCTCCTGCCTCCCTTCCCAGCAGGCCGGTGCCGAAGAAGCGCCCCACCAGGTAGGCCACCGTGGCCGATAGGTTGGCCCCCACCAGGGTGTAGAGGGTGCCCCACAGCGGGCCGTAGAGGTAGCCACCGACCCCGGTGAGGAGGGTGGAGGGGAAGAAGACCAGGGGGCGCAGGGTGTAGAACAGGATGTAGAGCAGGGGCCCCCACCGGCTCTCGGCCAGCAGGTCCCGGATCCAGAGGGCCAGGGCCACCGGCGTGAGTCCGGTGCGCTGGACCATCACCCCGTAGCCAAGCAACAGGCCGAGCCAGAAGAAGCCCGCGATCCAGGTCTGGACCCGGTTCCGGGCGGAGTGGAACCGGGGGGAGGGGGGGGTCTCGCCCGCCCACCCTGGCTCCTGGGCCCGAGAGCTCATGTGCGATCCTCCCGTAGGTGGTGCCAGGCCCAGAGGACCCGCTGGCCGGCGGTGAGGAAGACCAGGGCTGCGAAGACTCCGAAGAGGGGGACCAAGGCCTGGGGCCAGAGGAAGAAGAGGGTGTAGAAGACCGCGGTCTCCGCGCCCTCGATGAGGCCCGGCGGCATCTCCACCGTAGTCAGGCCCCTGGAGCGGTGTCTGCGAGCGGCGAGGATGGCCGCGAGGAGCGCCCACGAGAGGGAGTTCATCTGGTAGGAGCACAGCAGGATCGCCAGGGCCCACCAGGCCGGGGGCGAGGGATTCGCGGCCACGAAGGCGATGGGTACCGCCAGGTAGACCACGAAGTCCCCCATCAGGTCCAGGTAGCCTCCCAGGTCGCTGCTCTTGTGGTGCACCCGAGCCACCGCGCCGTCCAGCCCGTCCAGCAGCCGGTTCAACAGCCAGAGCCCCAGCCCCCAGGTCGGAGCCTGCCAGAAGACGGCCATGGCCGCCAACACCCCCACCACCATGGCGGCCAGGGAGATGAGATTGGGGGAGACCCGGCCCAGATAGGCCGCCGCGAAGGGCGCGAGCCATTGGTCTTTCTTCTCCCGCAACAGCGCGTCCTTCACCGTTCGGTCAAGCTCCTGCGATCTGGAGAGGGCCACGTTGTCCTCCATCATAGCATCCCTTGGAGGATCCGCTGTAACCTGGGTCACGGAGGCGAATCCCTGGCAGACTGGAGGCACGGGTTCGGGAGGATCCCCGCCGACCCACTGGCCTTCCCGGGATCGATCTGGTAGAATAGCACCTGTTCGCTCGGTATCGGACCGAACCGCGGCCGGGCCCAGCCGGGCACGGCATCCCCTCCCCATGGAGCTGTAGGCATGCGGGTACCTATCTCGTGGCTGAAGGAGTATGTGGAGCTGTGCCGTCCTGTAGAGGAGCTGGCCGAACGCCTGACCCTGGCCGGCCTGGAGGTCGCTGCCATCCACCGCATCGGCGAATGGTGGGATCCGGAGAAGATCGTGGTGGGCCAGATCGTGGCCGTCCATCCCCACCCCAACGCGGACCGGCTGGTTCTGGTGGACGTAGACCACGGCCAGGGAGGGCCTCAACAGGTGGTGACCGGCGCCCCCAATCTCTTTGCCTATAGGGGAAAGAGCCTGGCCGACCGGAACCTCCCCGTCCTCAAGGTGGCCTTTGCCCGGGAAGGGGCCCTGTTGGTGGATGCCTACAGCGAGAGACGGCCTCGTCCCTTCAAGAAGCTCAAGGCGGCCAAGATCCGGGGCATCCGTTCCGCAGGGATGGTCTGCTCCGAGCGGGAGCTGGGCATCTCCGACGAACACCAGGGCATCCTGGTGTTGCCCGAGGAGGCTCCGGTGGGCATGCCCCTGCGGGACTACCTGGGCGACTCGGTGTTGGAGCTGGAGCTCACGCCGGACATGGCCCGCTGTCTGAGCATGGTGGGGGTGGCCCGGGAGGTGGCCGCGTTGACCCGGGCCCCCCTCCGCCTGCCCCAGGACACCTGGCATCCCTCCGGGGAGGACCGGGCCGAGGAGTACGTGGACGTGCTCATCGAGAGCCCGGAGCTGTGCCCCCGCTACACGGCCACCCTCATCCGCGACGTCCAGGTGGGAGAGTCGCCCCGTTGGATGCAGGAGCGGCTGATCAAGGCCGGCATGCGCCCCATCAACAACATCGTGGACATCACCAACTACGTCATGCTGGAGCTGGGCCAGCCCCTCCACGCCTTCGACTACGACCTGTTGGTGGAGCGGGCCCGACGGGGCGGCGCGGATCGGCCCACCATCATCGTGCGCACCGCCCGCCCCGGCGAGCGAATGGTGACCCTGGACGGGGTGGAGCGGGCGCTGGACCCGTCCATGCTCCTCATCGCGGACACGGCCGGCCCCATCGCCATCGCGGGCGTCATGGGCGGCGCGGAGACCGAGGTCCACGGGGGGACCCGACACATCCTCCTGGAGTCGGCCACCTTCGAGGGGGTCAACAACCGGCGCACCAGCCAGAAGCTGAAGCTCCACAGCGAGGCCAGCCACCGTTTCACCCGGGGCGTGCCGGCTACCCTGAACGACATCGCGGCCCGCCGGGCCGCGGAGCTCATGCGGGCCCACGCGGCCGGCCGGATCGTCCCCGGTCAGGTGGACGCCTACCCGGTCCCCCAGCCCCAGGTGGTGGTCTACACCACCCAGAGCGAGATCCGCCGCCAACTGGGCGTGGACCTGGACCGCCCCACCCTGGTGGAGTCCCTGGAGCGGCTGGATTTCCAGATCCGGGAGTGTCCGGATGTGTCCCAGGATACCCCGGCCGAGGCCACCTTTGGCCTGTCCCGAGCGTCCGGAGAACCCGTCCTGGAAGCCCAGGTGCCCTGGCACCGGCTGGACGTGCGGGTGCCCGCGGACCTCACCGAGGAGGTGGCCCGGATGGTGGGCTTCGACACCATGCCGGAGACCCTGCTGGACACGGAGCTCCCCCGGCAGCGGCGGAACTTCGTGCTGGAGACCGAGGAGCGCATCCGGGACATCCTGGTGGCGTGTGGCCTCCAGGACACCATCACCCACAGCCTGACCACCCGGGAGCACCACGCCCGGCTCCATCCCCGGGATCCGGAGCAGGCCCTGCAGGCCCCCTACGTGGAGCTCCAGAACCCCCTGACCCCGGAGCGCAGCGTCCTGCGTCGGGAGCTGGCCGTGAGCGCCCTGGAGAACCTGGCCTACAACCGGCGGTTCAGCGACCGGCTCGCCACCTTCGAGCTCGGTCGGGTCTACCTCCCGGAGCAGGGCGATGGCACCTTGCCCCGGGAGGAGCGCCGCCTGACCATCGCGCTCCTGGGTCCCCGGGAGCTTCCGGGATTCCAGCAGGGGACCCGCGCGCCGGAGCCCTTCGACTTCTTCGATCTGAAAGGGATCCTGGAGGTGCTGCTGGAGCGGCTGGGGTATCAGGAGGATCAGATCGTCTGGCTGCCCCGGGAGGATGTGGATACCTACGGCCCCCGCTGCGCGGAGGTCCAGGTGGACGGAGTCTCCCTCGGGCTGTTCGGCGAGGTCCATCCCCGGGTCCGGGAGGCCTTCCACCTACCGGAGACCCGGGTCTGCCTGGCCGAGCTCCGGCTGGAGCCCCTGGTCCGGTCCATGTGGGAGGGGGTGCGGATCCGCCCCATCAGCGTCTATCCGCCTGTGGTGGAGGACCTGGCCTTCATCGTGGACGAGACCACGCCCGCCCGCCAGGTGCGGGACGCGATCCGCCGGGCCGGTGGGGAGCTGGTGGTGGGCGTGGAGCTGTTCGACGTCTACCGGGGCGATCCCGTGCCCGAGGGTCGGAAATCCCTGGCCTTCCGGGTCACCTACCAGAGCCTGGAGCGCAGCCTGGGCGAGAAGGAGGTGCGCCGACTGCGGGCCCGGATCGTGCGCACGGTGGAACGGGAGACCGGGGGCAAGCTCCGGACAGGATAGACCCATCCCCAATCTGGACCAAGGCGGGCAGGCGCGGATGAGCGAAACACGGAGCGGGAAGACCGGAAGGAGAGAGCCAGGGCATGGGGGCCGAGTGGGTTCCCCGAGCTCCCCCTGCCATCCGCTGGCCCGCTATGGGAGGTCCCTCCCCGTCTCTCTGTTGTTGATCTGGGCCCTGGCCTGGTGGCCCGGCGGAGGGCTGCGGGCAGCTCCTGCCCTCCAGACCACCCCGGGCGCGCCCCTCGCGGTCCAGGGATGTAGCGAGCTGGTGGTCAACGGCGGGTTCGAGACAGAAGGGGGTTGGGAGCTCTTCGGCGTGGAGGTGCCACCCGCCTACACCACCGCCCGGGCCTTCGCGGGCAGCCGCTCCATGCGGCTGGGCATCACGGACGGCCCCAACGCGGCCGCGGTGAACGGCGTCCGCCAGACCCTCTTCCTCCCCAACACCGCGGCCAGCATCGTGCTGGGCTTCCGCTACCTGCCCGTCCACGAGTCCGTCCCCGGGGTGGACGACGATCTCCAGTACGTGGACATCTACGACGCGAACACCAACCAGAAGATCGCCCGCCCCTGGGCCGGATTGGTCAACGAATCGGGCTGGATCTTCTTCCAGTTCGACCTCTCGGGCCTGAAGGGCCAGCTCATCCGCCTGGAGTTCGGCGTGGTCAACGACGGCGGCGGAGGCCGCACCGCTCTCTTCCTGGACGATGTCTCGGTGTTGGCCTGCGATGTGGACGGCACCCCCACGTCCACGGCCACCCCCACGGGGCCCTCCTCCCCCCTGCCCACCCCCACCGGGACCCCCAGCCCAACGGCCACCCAGACCCCTTCGCCCACCTCCACCCCAGGCACGCCGACCCCGCTGCCTCCCGCCCCCGGCTGTGTGATCTCCGGCCTGGTGCAGAACGGCAGCTTCGAGGAGGACGGCCCCAGCGTGCCCGGGTGGATCCTGGGCCAGGACCCCTGGCCGCCGGAGCTGGTGGGTGAAGGCCGCTCGGGACGACGCTCCCTGCGCCTGGGGCGCCCGCCCATGCCCGGCCACCCAGACCGGAAGAGCTACTCCTCGGTGCGCCAGCTCATCCAACTGCCCAACACCGCCCTGACAGCCCGCCTGATCTGGTACCACCGCTCCAACAGCCAGGAGCCGGCCAAGGCGACAGCCAGCCGCTTCGAGGATCGTCAGGAGGTGATCCTCCTCACCACCGGCCTGGACACCCTCCGCATCCTCTACCGCACCCGGCGGACCGACGACACCTGGCAGCAGGAGTCCCGGGACCTGACCCCCTTCCTGGGGCGCTCCTTCTACATCTACTTCAACGTCTTCAACGACGGCAACGGCCAGCAGACCTGGATGTTGCTGGACGATGTCTCCATCGAGCTGTGCTTCCCGGGGTCGCCCACCCCCACCGGGACTCCCAGCCCAACGGCCACCGCCACGGCCACGCCGACCCCAGGGCCCGACGCGACGGATCAGGCCTCCTCCGGTCCCACGGTCCCGGCCGAAGAGGCCCAGGCCGTGGCCGGAACCCCGGAGGCCCGTCCTCGGCTCCCTCTGCCCACCGTTTCCCCAACGGCATCGCCCGCGGCCCCCGCGATGGCCGTGGGCCTTCCGTCCCCGTCCACCATGAACCCACAGGCCACCCCGACGTCTCCGCCGCCGCCCCCGGCCTCCGGAGAGACCGCGCCGGAACGCGCTCCGGACCTGGGGCGCTGGCAACAGAGCCTGCTCATCGCGCTGATCGTGCTCCTGAGCATCGTCCTGGGGCTGTTGGTGCGTCGGCGCATCCGCACAGGCTCTGTGTTCACCCGAGACGGCTCGTGAGACCTGGGAGGCGATCCATCCCATGAAGAACCCGCCCTCGGCTCCCTGCCCTGCCCAGAACCGGATCTCCGTGGAGGCGAACGGCCGCGGCGCCCAGGAGGAAGAGCGCCCCCTCTTCCCCTGGATCCCCCGGGAACGCCCTGTCTCGCCCACCGTTCCCCTGGAGTGCACGGTCTACGGCCCGGCGGCCTCTCCCGACGGGTTCCAGGCCCTGGCCCCGGAGTGGAACCCCCTGTTGGCCCGCAGCCGTTTCGACACGGTCTTCCTGACCCACGAGTGGCAGACCACCTGGTGGCGCCATCTCCAGGACGGCGAACTGTGGATCCTGGCCTTTCGGAGCCCGGAGGACGGCCAGTTGGTGGGCATCGCGCCCCTGTTCCGGCGCTACAACCCGGAGGGCGAGCTGGCCGGCCAGTGGAGCTTCCACCTGGTGGGCTGCATCGAGGTGAGCGACTACCTGGATCTCCTCGCGGCCCGGGGTTGGGAGGCGCCGGTGCATCGCGCCCTCCTGGAGTGGCTGACAGGCCCCGATGCCCCCTACTGGGATCGGGTGGACCTGTGCAATCTGCCCGAGGTCAGCCTCACCTACCGGCTTCTCCCGGACCTGGCCCGGGAGTTCGGGCTCCGGGCAGCGGTCTTCCAGGAGGATGTGGCCCCCTACGTGCCTCTGCCCCTCCGCTACCAGGACTATCTGGCCCACTGTGTGGACAAGAAACAGCGCCACGAGATCCGCCGCAAACAGCGTCGAGCCCTCCGGGAGGCGGAGGTGGTCTTCCGGGTGGTGGACCGCGCCGCGGATCCGGACACCATCGTCCGGGAGATGGAGACCTTCATCCAGCTCCAGCGCATGAGCCGTCCGGACAAGGCCGAGTTCATGACCCCACAGATGGAGGCCTTCTTCACCGGGCTGGCCGTGCGCATGGCCCAGGCGGGTTGGCTGTGTCTGGCCTTCCTGGAGCTGAACGGGGTCCCTGCCGCGGCCTACTTCAACTTCCAGTACCGTCGGCGGGTCTACGTCTACAACTCGGGCTACAATCCCCAGGCGGACGTGGCCTACCTGAGCCCTGGGTGGGTGCTCCTGGGCTATCTGATCCAGTACGCCATTGCCCGGGGCGAGCGGATCTTCGACTTCCTCCAGGGGAGCGAGGAGTACAAGTACCGTTTCGGCTGTCGGGAGGCCCGGGTCATGCGGGCCGTGGTCCATCGAGGGTAGGGCCGGGATCCACCCACGCCAGCAGCTCTCCCAGATCCCGGAACACGTAGTCCGGTGGAGGGTCTGCCTGTTCTGCCATCTCCCGGGTGGTCACCCCGGTGAGCACCACCGCGGTGCGCATGCCCGCCTCGTGTCCCATACGGATGTCCGTCTCCAGCCGGTCCCCCACCATGAGGCAGCGCTCTGGAGGGAGGCCCAGCACCTCTCCTGCCACCTGGGCCATCAGCGGTGAGGGCTTGCCGGCCAGGATCTCCACCCGCCGGCCGGTCATGTGCTCCAGCGCGGCGAGGGTCCCCCCTGCGTCCGGGATGGAGCCGCCGGGCATAGGGCAGGCCCGATCTCCGTTGGTGGCCAGGAAGCGGGCACCCCGGAGCAGGGCCTGGTACGCGGTGTGGAGCTTCCGGTAGGTCAGGGTCCGGTCGAAGGCCACCACCACGCCGTCCACCCCCTCCGGCTGGATGACCTGCCGGGGGTCCTGTTCCCAGAACTCGTCCAGCACCTGGAGTCCGTGTCCCCGGAGCTCCTCCCGCAGGGTCTCCTCCCCGACCACGTAGAGCCGCCACTCCGGGTGGTGGCGGGCCAGGAAGTGGCCCATCACGTAGCCGGAGGTGATCACCTGTTCCGGTGGAGTGGGGATCCCCAGCCGGGTGAGCTTGGCCGCGTAGGCCTGGCGGGGTTCCAGGGGCTTGTTGCTCACGAAGAGGATCGGCTTGCCCCTCTGCCGAAGGGCCCGGATGGTCTCCACTGCGCCGGGCAGGGCCTCCTCGCCCAGGTAGACGGTGCCGTCCAGGTCGAAGATGAAGCCGTCGAAGGAGGGCATAGGGAGCTCCTGCTCAACGGTGGAAGGCGGTGGCTCGGGTGTCCGGGGAGAACAGGGAACCGCCGCGATAGGGCTGCCTCTCCCTCGTAGCGGGACATGCCCTGGATGAGGCCCCGTTGCAGGAGGAGCGACGCCAGGGGTGGAGGCCGGGCCGCGATGGCCGTGCCGGCCATGACGTAGTGCCACTCCACCGCGGCCTCTGTGGACACCCGTTGCTTCAGGCCGATACAACCGTTTCGCAGGCGGCCCGGAATGGGCAGTGCCCGGCCGGGGAGAGGTCAGCCCTTGATCACGGCCAGGGGCTCCAGACGGGCCACGGCCCTGGCGATCCCCGCGCCCTCCACCGCCTCGATGACCGCCTCCACCCGTTTGTACGCGAAGGGGGCCTCCTCGGCCAGGCCCCGCATGCTGCCGGCCCGGACCGCGATCCCCTGTCGTTGGAGTCGGGCCTGGAGGTCCTCCCCCCGGATGCTCTTCCGGGCCCGGGTGCGGCTCATCATCCGGCCGGCCCCATGGCAGGTGGAGCCGAAGGAGCGCTCCATGGCCCCGGCGGTGCCCGCGAGGACGTAGCTGGCCGTGCCCATGGAGCCCGGCACCAGCACCGGCTGTCCCACATGGCGGTAGTCCGAGGGGAGCTCCGGGTGGCCCGGCGGAAAGGCCCGGGTGGCGCCCTTGCGGTGGACACACACGGTCACCTGCCGGCCCTGGACGGTGTGGACCTCGGTCTTGCCGATGTTGTGGGCCACGTCGTAGACCTGACGCAGGTGGGGGTCCAGGCCGGTGCGCCCCAGCACCGCCTGGAAGGTCTCCCGAGCCAGGGCGGCCAGGGTCTGGCGGTTGGCGAAGGCGAAGTTCGCCGCGGCCTTCATGGCGGCCTCGTAGTCCTGCCCCTCCCGAGAGCGCAGGGGAGCACACATGAGTTCCCGGTCCGGCAGATCGATGCCGTAGCGGTGGACGACCTTGGCGAACTCCCGCACGTAGTCGGTGCACACCTGGTGGCCCAGGCCTCGGGAGCCGCAGTGGATGAGCACCACCACCTGGCCCCGGCGCAGGCCAAAGGCCTCCGCGGCCTCGGGATCCAGGATCTCCGTGATCCGGTCCACCTCCAGGAAGTGGTTCCCGGCCCCCAGGGTGCCGAGCTGGTCTCGGGCCCGGTCCTTGGCCCGGGCGCTGACCTTCCCTGCGTCCGCGCCGGGGATGCGGCCGTTGGCCTCGGTGTGTTCCAGGTCGTCCTCTGTGGCCAGGCCCCGTTCCAGACACCACAGCGCGCCCTCCTCCAACACCCGATCCATCTCTCGGGCCTTCAGCTTGTAGCGGCCGCCCACGCCCACGCCGCTGGGGCAGTTGCGGTAGAGCGCGGTGGCCAGCTCCTCCATGTGGGGAGCCAGCTCTTCGGCCTGGAGGTTCGAGGCCAGGAGCCGGACCCCGCAGTTGATGTCGTACCCGATGGCCCCCGGCGAGATGACGCCGGTCTCCACGTCCATGGCCGCGACGCCCCCCACGGGAAAGCCGTAGCCCTGGTGGACGTCGGGCATGGCGATGGCGTAGCCCACGATGCCGGGCAGGGTGGCCGCGTTCACCAGCTGTTCGATGCTGCGGTCCTCCAGGGCCTTGTCCAGGAGTTCCTGGGTCGCGAAGATCCGGGCCGGCACCCGCATGTCGGCCCGGTAGCTCTTGGGGATCTCCCAGATGTAGGGGGAGATCTGGACCAGATCGGCCTTGGTCACCATGGTTCGCTCCTCGTTCAGAGGTCTCTGCTCGGTTCAGATGTCGAAGACCACCTGGGCGTGCCAGCCCTTCTCGTCCTGGCGTACCTGGAGCAGGTGGTAGGTCACGGCCTTGATGTGGAGCACGGGGGGAGTGGCCAGAGGGCGGCCCTCCACCGTGGCCTGGATGGTCGTGGGGCTCCAGGCGGTCACCGTGCACGCGGTGTAGATCTCGTGCTGCACCTCGTGCAGGTACAGGAGCTCGTTGAGCCAGTCCACCAGCAGGCTCTCCGGGTCCGTGGCCTTCACCCCCACCTGCCGGGGGGTAGGGGCGCTGTCCGGAACGGCCTGGGCGCCGGTCAGCGCGAACATGGCCAGCGCGGCACAGGCGTAGAGCTGCTCGGGGGTCTCCGCGTGGACCCGGACACCGATCTCCGCGGTGTGGTCCAGTTCCTCCGCGGTGCATTGGGCCACTTCGACCCGGGACGGGACAGGGAACGAGCTCATGGTTCCTGGCACTCCTCAATCTCGAAGCGAGTTGCCGGAGAGAGAGGCACGCACGCGACGCGTCGTCTCCATTATACCATCCCGCAGGGCTCGGTCCCCACCGGTCCCGATGAGCCCACCCAGGAGGACCAGTCCGCCGCCCAGGCCGTGGGCCAGGCCCACCGTCTCGCCCAACAGCGCGGCTCCCAAGAGGGTGCCGTACACCGGCAACATGTTGTAGAGGACCATGGCACCGCTGGGCCCTAGACGGCGTACCCCTTCGTTCCAGCACAGGAACCCGACCACTGTGGGGGCCAGGCCGATGTAGACCACCCCGAGGCCCAGGGCCGGGCTCCACCGGACCGGCACGGTCTGCATCTCCCAGAGCGCGGCCGGGAACAGGAAGGGCAGACCCAGCAGGGCCGAGAACGCGGACGCGGAGAGGGCAGAGCGTCGACCCATGGCCCTCTTGCCCAGGACCGAGTAGAGGCCCCACAGGGTCACCGCGGCCAGGACCACCAGGTCGCCCGGATTGGCCCGGATGGGTGAATCCAGCGCTCTGGGGCCCCCGGCGATGAGCCAGATCACTCCCAACAGCCCCACCAACGCGCCGTGGACCTGGCGGCGGGTCATGGGTTCCCGGAGGATGAGCCCGGCCAGGAGGCCGGTGATCAGGGGGCCCAGGCCGTTGATCAGGGCCGTGTTCACCGCGGTGGTGTGGCGGAGACCCAGGTAGAGGAGGGGCGCGAAGAGGACCACCCCGGTCAACGCCATGCCCAGCAGCACGGGTCCGTCGCCCCGGAGCCGGCGTTCCTCCGGCGGTCGCCCTCGGAGCCACAGGGCGAAGACCAGGCCACCGATGGAGAAGCGGGCCGCAGCCAGGGTCACCGGACCTATGGCGTTCCCCAGCCACCGGCCCAGGACGATGTTGGTGGCCCACACAAAGGTCGCCAGGTTGACGAACAGCAGTCCGGCCAGACGAGGGCGCACGGTACCGCTCCGCGGGGCATGCTGGGTCCAGGAGAGCCGCTCGGGTGCACTGGAGGTATTCTACCGGAGGCGCGCCCTTTGGAAAAGACGTCGGGGAAGCGGCGGCATCGTCCACCGTTGCCCTCCGTGGGGGGGGAGGCCCTGTCGGCCTGGATGGAGGGGCAGGGGGGCGGCCTGCGGCGATGGGACGATGCCGGGGGCTGGAGGCCAGCTCCGTGCCGGTGGGAAGAGCGGCCACCCGTCCCTGGGAGAGGGACGCCGGGGCGATCCCAGCACGGGGATCGCCCCGGTGTTGGGCTCGGGCAGGCGGTTCAATCGCCGGGCACGGCCACCGGTGTCTCCTGGGGTCGGCCCTTCTCCGCGGCCTGGGTGGGTTCCCCGGCGATGAAGGCCTCCACCTGCTGCCGGGCCAGGTCGTCTCGGTACTGGACCGGTGGGCTCTTCATGAAGTAGGCGCTGGGAGCCTCCAGGGCGCCGGCCAGCCCCCGATCCAGGCCCAGCTTGGCACAGCGGATGGCGTCGATGACCACCCCCGCGCTGTTGGGGCTGTCCCAGACCTCCAGCTTCACCTCCAGGTTCAGGGGGACGTCGCCGAAGGCCCGGCCTTCCAGGCGGATGTGGGCCCACTTCCGGTCCTCCAGCCAGGGCACGTAGTCGCTGGGCCCCACGTGGATGTCGTGGCCGTCCAGATCCCGCTCCAGCAGGCTGGTGACGGCCCGGGTCTTGCTGATCTTCTTGCTCTCCAGGCGGTCCCGTTCCAGCATGTTCAGGAAGTCTGTGTTGCCCCCGAAGTTGAGCTGGTAGGTCCGTTCCAGCCGCACGCCCCGATCCTGGAAGAGCTGGGCCAGGACCCGGTGGGTGATGGTGGCGCCCACCTGGCTCTTGATGTCATCGCCTACGATGGGCAGGCCCGCGGCCTGGAAACGCTGGCGCCAGATGGGATCGCTGGCGATGAAGACCGGGATGCAGTTCACCACCGCGCAGCCCGCCTCCAGGGCCTGCTCCACGTAGAAGCGGGTGGCCTCCTCGCTGCCCACAGGCAGGTAGATCACCACCACGTGGGTGTCGGTCTCCCGCAACACCCGGGCCACGTCCACCGGCGGGACGTCGGCCTCGGGAATGGTGTCGGCCAGGTAGCGGCCGATGCCGTCCAGGGTGACTCCCCGCTGCACGGGCACGCCCAGGAAGGGGACCTCCGCGAAGCGGCAGGTGTTGTTGGGCGCGGCGAAGATGGCCTGGCTCAGGTCCTGGCCTACCTTGCGGGCATCCACGTCGAAGGCGGTGGAGAACTCCACATCGCCCACGTGGTAGCCGCCCAACACCACGTGCATCAGCCCGGGAACGGCCTCGTCCGGGTGCGCGTCCCGGTAGTAGTGGACGCCCTGCACCAGGCTGCTGGCACAGTTTCCGACCCCGACAATGGCGACTCGGACCTTTCGGTTCATGATCCACCTCCTCTGGTGACAGAACTTCACGAGGATCTCACAGGGCACGGCTGCCTCCCGGGCGTCGACGGCCCGGCGGAGATGCAAACGTTTGCGGGCTGGGCCCCGGCACCGGACCTGTCTAGGGGGCGGGGGCCGGTCCGGTGGACTCCCGCACGATCAGGCGGCTCTGGAGCACCACGTCCTGGCCCTCCTGGCCGGCCAGGACGGCCAGGAGGAGCTGGGCGGCCTGCCGGCCCAGCTCGGCCATCTCCTGGTCCACGGTGGTCAGCCGGGGTACCGAGAGGGTGCCGAAGGGCAGGTTGTCGATGCCCACCACGCTGAGCTGCTCGGGAATGGCCACGCCGGCCTCTGCGGCCGCGGCCAGCATCCCCAGCGCGGTGAGGTCGTTGTAGCAGACCACCGCGGTCGCGCCCAGATCCAGCACCCAGGACAGGGCCCGGCGTCCGTCGTCGGGTTCCCCCATGCCCGGGAGAAGGAGTCGATGGTCCACCGGGATCGCCGCGGCCTGCAGCGCGCGCAGGAAGCCGGTCCGGCGTTCGCCGGCGCTGTATCCCGGCGGCCCTCCCACGTAGGCGATGCGCCGATGGCCCAGCTCCAGCAGATGATCGGTGGCCAGGCGCGCGCCGGCCGCGGTGTCCGAGTAGACCGTGTGGACATGGGCCCCTCGGTGTTCCCGGTTGTTCACCAGGACCACGGGCACGTCCAGCTCGGGCAGGAGCGGGTCCAGCAGCTCTCCCGCCCGGCTGCTGATGAGCACCAGCCCGTCCACCTGCCGCTGGCGCAGGGATTCGATGGCCTGGAGTTCCCGTTCGGCCTGGGCGTTGGAGGTGACCAGGAGCAGGGTGTAGCCCGCGGCCTCGGCCGCCTCCTCCAGTCCCGCCAACACCTGGGCCACGTAGGGGTCGGCCACGCTGGTCACCACCACCCCCAGGGTCTGGGTGCGGCGCAGGACCAGGCTACGGGCCACCTGGGAGGGGACATAGCCCAGCTCTTTGGCCAGGGCCTGGACCCGACGCCGGGTCTCCGGCCGGACCCGGGGATCGTCCCGCAGGGCTCGGCTGACCGTGGAGGGACTTACCTGGGCTTTCTCGGCCAAGGTCTTGATGGAGACGCGCATGGCGGCCATGTCCGACCTCTCCCTGGATGGCCCCGTTCCGGGCTCCGATGGCGGGGGACACACCGGATGCAAACGTTTGCAGCGTCCAGTATATCCGGGAGGGCGGCGGCTGTCAAGCCGGAGGGGCAGTGGGGCCTCTTCACAGGGGCCTCGGTCTGGGGAGGGCTTCTGCCCACTGTGAGGGCGAGAGCAGGTCCTGGGCTGGTGGGCTCGACCCTGTGAAGGACATCCGGAGACGTGGCCCGCGGGGGGCCAGGGGGCGGAGGCGATGTCGGCCAGAGGGGCGGTGTCCTGGGGATCCTTTGGGCCGTCTGGAGGTCTCCACCTGTCCAGGGCTTGGGGGCCCGGCGGCCCCCATGGATGGGGCCGGCGC
>Ga0256839_1002809_pt1 | contig 18853 bp, 15 predicted proteins | sample 354166metaG_FD_185968 | JGI IMG/M metagenome (GOLD analysis project Ga0256839, IMG submission 185968) | Hydrothermal vent microbial communities from Mid Atlantic Ridge, Atlantic Ocean - 354-166 | ecosystem: Environmental > Aquatic > Marine > Hydrothermal vents | place: Atlantic Ocean: Mid... | reverse complement strand
ACACAAATTCAAGCGGGACACTCGCTGGTCAGAGGTGGTTTTCAAGTCGTCTTATTAGCCCCCCATGGCAAGGGTAGCCAGGCAGAACACCAACTCAAAGCGCTATACAAAAGTGCGGGTTGGTCTCTGACTCGTGACTCTTTTGTCTCAGTTCATGCGTTTCTATCGGCGCTACCGATGATGGCTGGCCCTGCCTTTGTTAAAGAGTTGGAAGGCTTTTCACGACTGCGCTCTTTCCTCACCTGGTCATGTGCCAACCTTGCCCCTGCAACCGCTGAATGGTGGGGCACGGGAACACCGCTAATCATGCTGCAAGGTCGTCGTGGCCAGATCATGCACGTTGACCCTTGGGATAATAAACAGGGCAACTACAACATGGCGATGGCGGCAGCATCGGGTTCGGGTAAATCATTCCTGACGCAAGAGATCATTATGTCCGTGCTTGGCACAGGTGGCCGCGTTTGGACGATTGACCGGGGGGAATCCTACAAGAACATCAGTAAATTGCTTGATGGCATCTATCTAAATTTTAGTCGTGATACGAAAATCGTGCTTAATCCCTTTACACGGGTTGATAACTTCACCGAAGAGCTGCCCATGCTCAAAGCATTGGTAGCGCATATGGCTTCACCTAACACGCCATTGGGCGTAATGGAGTCGTCGTGGATTGAGCAGTCATTGAAGGAGGTTTGGACGGCACATAAACAGCAGACTACCGTCAGCCATGTTTTCGATGCATTGAAACAGGATGGTGACAGTCGCAAAGGTGATTTGGCCGATTGCCTTTTTCCTTATACCAAGGAAGGCGTTTATTCCAAGTTCTTTGAAGGCGAAAACAACCTTGATCTCGATAGACCCTTTGTGGCGCTAGAGCTGAAAGATTTGGATGCCATGCCGGACTTGCAGAGTTTGGTATTGCTGCTTTTGATGATGCGAATTACCGAAGACATGTATCAAGGTGATCGCAGTCAACGCAAACTCTGCGTTATCGATGAAGCCTGGAAGTTGATGGGCTACGGCAATGCCGGAGCCTTTATCGAAGAAGGTTATCGTACTGCACGTAAATACGAAGGCGCGTTCCTAACGGTCACTCAAGGAGTCAACGACTACTACAAATCGGGTACAGCGCAAGCGGCATTTGAAAACTCGGATTGGGTATTTCTGTTACGACAGAAGAAAGAGAGCTTGATGCAGTTACAAGCCTCTGGCCGTTTTTCCATGGATGAAGCAGAGATGAAACTGTTGCGTTCGATCCACACCATTCACGGTAAGTACTCCGAAGTCGCCACCTACAGTCCAGACGGCATGGCTATTGGCCGTTTGATCGTCGATCCCTTTACCGAAAAACTCTACTCCACCAAAGGCACTGAGTTCGCCTTTATTCAGAAGGCGATGGCGCAAGGTGCGACGCTGGCACAGGCAGTAGAGCAACTGGCTGCGGGGGTTAAGCGATGAACCTATCACTCAACTCACAGATGATCGTCGTTGTGATCGTGGCCATCCTCTCTGGTGCCGCCACCGCCATGATCAATGATCGTTTAGAGATACCCACACCCAAGATTGCCGTCATTGATCCCACGGTGTTAGTCGCGGAACAACTCAAACAAATCACCCCTGGCCTGGATGACGAGGCAATACAAGCGAATGGCCAGGCGTTTGCCAAACGTCTTGATGCAGCCATTACTTACGTAGCTCGACAGTACAACGTCGTGATCCTGGTCAGCCCAGCGGTCATTACCGGCGCACCTGATTTGACCGAGGAAGTACGCAGGAGGCTCAATGGGTCGAATTAAGAAATTACTGAGCGGTTTGGTCATCACAGCAACGATGGCCGTTTCAGTCACGATGCTGGTCATTGTCTTGTGTTCGCCTTGGTACATCACCAACATTGATCAAAGCCTGCCAGGGATTTTCTATCAGATCGAACGGGGTGAATTACCTAAGCGTAATGACGTTGCTGGTATCCGTGTTCCTAAAAATCCCTACTACCCTGAAGGCGCTCCGTTTCTCAAAATCATTCGTGGTGTGCCGGGGGATGTGGTCACTTGCGATGGCAGGCGGTTTTTCATCAACGGTGTTTTTGCCGGTGAAGCGAAGGAACAGACTCAGCGTGGTAATCCGCTGACGCTAGGCCCGACGGGCATCATTCCCGCTGATCACTACTTTGTCTGGACACCACACAAAGACAGCTATGACTCACGCTACGGTGAAGTCGGTTGGGTAGCTAAACAAAATATATTGGGCACGGCCAGGCGGGTATTGTGATGCGATATTTTCTTGTTGTTTTTTTGCTATTCATTTCCTTTTCCGCTCAGGCGACGGTGTATGACTTGGGCGTAATTGGTCAGACCTATGAGATTGCCGAGCCTGACATGCTTGAAGGTTTCTATAGCAAACTCAGGCAAGCAGAAGCTGACGGCAAGATGGCTGAAGTTGAAGAACAGATGAAGGCACGCTTTATCGCTCATGCCAATCGCCCTAAAGGTGTTGCCCTACCGCGTACCCAAAAGCATCGAGTCCACTATTTCGATCCCACCATCGTTTTATCCCAAGACATCGTTGATCACGAAGGCAACGTGTTATGGCCAGCTGGCACAACCGTCAACCCACTTGATTATGTACCCATGACCCAGCAGTGGCTGTTTTTTGATGGTGATGATCCTGAGCAGGCTGCGTGGGCGCATGACTATCTCAAACGTTATCCCAATCAAGTCAGACCTATTCTCGTCCAGGGCGCGGTGCTTGAGTTAACAGAGGCTTGGCAGATAAGACTCTACTTCGATCAACACGGAAAGTACGTCGAGAAGTTTGGCATTAGAACCGTGCCATCGCTCATTAGCCAGGAAGGCAAAAAACTGCGCATTGATGAGATCGTGCCGGAGGGTAATCATGGTTAGATGTAAACCCCAACTATTGACGACGCTCTGTTTTGTCGTCGTGTTATCAGGCTTCTCTTTGCCTGCAAAGGCTGGCGGCGGTTGTGGGGCGATGCCCTTTATCAACCCCATCACCGATATCTGCTGGAGTTGTGTCTTCCCGATCTATATCGGCGCAATGCCAGTGGCAACCATGGGGCAAGTCGATTCCGGGGCATCCAACGGCTATCCCATACCCATTTGTATCTGCCCCAAAGCAACCATTCCCTATTATCGTATTGGCATTGGTGTGACCTTTTGGGAACCCGCTCGTATTGCTGAGGCCGTCAGGGAACCGTGGTGTTCGCCCATGCTGGGCGGCATCTCATTAGGATCGGCCAGCGCTGCCGTGGTCGGTCAGGGCGGTAACCGCAACACCCAGGAAAACGCCGAGTCGGTGTCGTTCTACAACGTGCATTGGTTTGTCTACCCCGTGATGTACTGGTTCAACATGATGATCAGTGAAAACTGTGTTCAGAGTGAGCAGTTTGACGTTGCGTTCATGACCGAACTTGATCCGATGTGGAACAACGATGAGATGACCTTTGTTCTGAATCCTGAAGCGGTGTTGTTCAACAACCCCATCGCCCAAGCTGCTTGTGCGGCGGATTGCGTGGCGGCATCGCTGTGGAACCCGCTCGATATTTTGTTCTGGTGTTTGGGTTGTCAGGTAGGTTTGCACCCGTTGACGGGAACCGTGAAACCCCACGAAGGTGGACTGGCTTCTTCCACCGTTGCCATACAACGGCTACATGCCATTTTGCATCGTACCTTTCTGACGATGAATGTCAGCACCCCGGCATCCATGTGCTTTCCCCTGCCTGCACCCATCATGCAGAAGAGTTGGTACAAAACTCAGCTAATCCGCCCGATTCCGATTACCTATGCAGCACACCCCTATGGGATGACGACCAATGTCTGGAACATGGGCAAGGAATTCCCGATTAAAGGTGAAGATTTTGCCTACATGATATGGAGGCGGCGCGTATGTTGTATCGGTACTCAGTAGCCCTTTTGGTGATGTCTTCGATTGTGCCTATGGCCTGGTCTGCACCGGATGTTGGACAGGCCATCGGGCAAGCACAGCAAACTACCCAAGAGATAAAATCTTATACTGCTGAGGTGTTTGATCGCGCTGATACCTTGTCCACTTCGCCTGAATTTCTGAAAGGTCTAAGCAAAGAAGCGGCCAAGGCGATGCAAGATGTCGAGACACTGCCGACACCCGCACTGCCCAATTTTCCTGACCCTTCACCTGAGATGTTGCAACGGGCGCGTGCCGATATCAACAAGCTATTGGATCAGGCACAAGAGCAACCACTGGCAACATCCCAGGATCAAAAAACCGGCCCACAACTCTATGTGTTTGTCTCAACCTCCATGCCGGATATCACGCTTAAACGACTGTTGGTTCAAGCCAGTCGAATTAATGGCTCTTTGATACTGCGCGGTTTAGTCGATGGCGACATGGGTAAAACCAAAGAGAAGATCATGCAGCTATTGGAAGCGGATGCCATGGGCAATACGAAAATAGATGGCGGATTATCTATCGACCCCACGCTCTTTGAACGCTTTGATATCGCCCAGGTTCCCAGCTTTGTAGTGACCAACACACCAGCGGAACGCTGTAGTAAAAGCGGCTGCCCCAGCACCGACTATGCGCGTCTCAGTGGTGATACCACGATTGAATACGCACTCGAAACCATTGCTCGTGAAGCACCGGCAATGAGAGCCAGTGCGCAAACGATTCTGGAACGCATGAAGGGAGGATCGTGAATGAAACAGCAACAGATCATGGCATTTCTCTGTTCTTTTCTACTGTGTCAGGTCAGCGTTAATGCCGAAGAGATGAGCATCACCGAAGCGATGACGTTGGGTAAATCGTTCGGCAGTGAGAATCAAGCCAGCGTGGAGAATCTATCCACCAATCAAGATGCCAATACGGTGCCTGGCTTCCAAGGGACTGACGTGCCCGAAACGCAGTACGGCAACAACCCCATGGCGTTGGAAGATGAAGGCCGCCTGCAACTCAATCAAAACGACACAGGGTCATTGGTCTCCGAGTCGGCGGTCAATCGGCCACAGTTCCAGTTTGATAGAGAAACCGATCCGTTACTGACCCGCTCCAACGCCATTCAAGACGACCCCGAATCAGTTTCGGGCAGTATTGCGGCGGAATATTCGGGTTGCCAAATCTCCACCCTCACCACACCCGCAGAACAGAGCGAAGAGGTCTGCACCGAGTGGCGTGAGTCTGAGTTGCTCGCCTGCACTGAGACCTTACAGCTCACCTGTGACCGTCCGGTGGAGTGTGATGCAGGTGGCATCCAAATGGAGTCGTTGCGAAGTGATATGCGCTGGGACTACACCTATCCCATCCTCACGCTCGGTACGATTGCTGACAATATTTGGGGCGGTTCCTGCGCCATCTTTGATCGGCGCACCACGTTCACTATTGAAGATATCAACAAAGTTAACGAGTTCACCTTGATCCAGGCCGGTTTCGACGACTGGATCAGAATCACGGTCAACGGCACGGTTGTGCGCGTCGGCCCTTACGGCGGTGACCGATTGGAGACAGTTTATAGAGAAATCATCCCCGGCTTTAACCTGACACAGGTGCAATACGGCGCAGCCCAGTACGGAGGCTGCGAACTCAGTACAAGCTGGAATCAACCACTCAACATCGATATCAAGCCCTATCTACAAACCGGCAGCAACACCATCGATATGCGTGTGATCGTTGCTGGTGGCGGTGAAGGCTGGATGAAGTTCCGTGCCACGCAATATTGTGATTGTGAGTGGTCGGAGACCTGGGAGAACACTTGCAGCGCCTTGGAAAGTGAGCTGGCCAGTGGCATTTGTGCCCAACCCACTCGCATCTGCACTCAACCGGCCGAAACTCGGACTATCGCCGATATGGATGTCTACCGCGACTGCTGGGCCTATGAGAAAACTTACGAGTGCACAGCGCCTTCGACCACTGAAGAGGATTACTGCGGGGCACTGCGTGATCGCGGTTGTTCTCAGATTGACTCCCAATGCACCGGCACCCTGAACAATGGCCTGTGTGAATCTTATGAACAGACCTACCAGTGCGAAACATCCCCCGGCACCGTGACCGAAATCATGGACTGCGGTGGTCAAACGATGTGTATGGACGGCGGATGTTTTGATACCTCTTATGAACCCAGCAATGACCTGGGCCAGGCGGCGGCGAGTTTAGGCGTACTCACCGACGCTGGGGATGATTTTGATGTCAATACCAATGAGATCTTCAAAGGCGATGATCTACGTTGTAGCAAAGCGATTCTTGGCTTTTCTAACTGCTGCAAAATTGATGGCTGGGGCCAGGATATCGGGTTAGATCAATGCAGTAGTAATGAACAACGCTTAGCCCTTTCTCGCAAAGGTGGCTTATGTCATTACGTGGGTAGTTACTGTTCCAATCGTACCTTTTTTGGCTGCACCAGCCGCAAGGAGACCCACTGCTGTTTCAAGTCAAAACTAGCTCGCATTATTCACGAACAAGGCCGAGTGCAACTCGGCATGAACTGGGGCAGTGCTGAGGCCCCCAACTGCACCGGCATTAGCATTGAGCAACTACAAAGTCTGGATTTTTCTCAGATCGATTTTTCTGAGTTTTACGCCGATGCCATGGATGCTAACAGTCCAGGCAGTGGCGAACTACAAGGCATTATCGACAATTACATACAGCAGTCGTACCAATGATGAAGTCACTTATTTTACTACTGACGTTAGCGCTTCCCATCGTTGCGGGAGCCGCCTCATCAGATCAGTGGTTTGAGCGTCATACCGAAGGGTGGTTTTGGTATATCGATCCACCACCAGAAGAGGAAGAGAGAGAAGAACTTATTGAAGAGGCGCAAATTCCACAGCCGTCTATCGTTCCTGCTGTCTTTAATCCAAAAGCTAAACTTGAAGCCTTTCAAGAAAAACTAGAAAACGCCCAGGCGTTGGCGATCATGCGCCCCACACATGAAAACGTCATGAGCTATATGTATCTGCAAAAACAGGCAATGGATAATTCACAGCGCTTTTCCGAGATGTGGCAGCGGGTCGTGTGGCTAACTCCAGAACTGGATCACACCCTGGTCAGGCCGACCAGTCCCAAGGCAGTTCACGCCTATTACGACACACGAAATGCCCAACGCAAGGTGACACTGGAACAGATCGCCCAGAAACACGGCCTGTTCTATTTCTTTCGTCAGAGCTGCCCGTATTGCCAACGCTTTTCACCGATCCTGAAAAGCTTTGCCCAGCGCTATGGCTTTCATGTCACTGCAATTAGTTTGGACGGTGGCACCTCACCTGGTTTCCCCAATCCTCGCCCTGATAACGGCACTGCCCGGCGTTTAGGAGTCACCACGGTGCCTGCCGTCTATCTGGTTCAACCCAATACTCGCTCGGTGCAACCGGTCTCATTTGGCCTGTTGGGGCCATCGGAACTTGAACAACGGGTACTGACTTTGATGAACACCAATCCTGGAGAAACCCTATGAACAGATATCTTCCAGTGACCGTTTTGTTATTGCTGACACTGACACACAGCACTTATGCCGATGTCGGCAGTGACATGGATAATTTCTTTAACGGCATGGGCTACAACAGCAATGTCACATCGCCCGGTGTCTACGAAGGACAGGCAGCGGGTTATTACACAGGTGGCCGACTCTTTATCCGCTCTCCCTCGCGGAACTATCAACTGGCCAGCGCCCAGGCTCCCAGCTACCGTGCAGGATGCAGTGGTGTGGATCTCTACGGCGGTGGTTTCTCCTATATCAATTCGGCTCAATTGATCGCAGCACTGCGTAATGTGGGGCAGAACGCGGCCTCCTACGCCTTCATGTTGGGGCTACGGGTAATCTCGCCTCAGATCTCCAATGTCATGGAGTGGGTTAAAGAAAAAGCCGACCTGATCAACAAACTCAATATTAATTCCTGTGAAGCGGCAGCGAGTCTGGTGGGTGGCATGATGGGCATTGATGCCAAGGAGAACTCGCAGTGCATACTCACCCGTTACGGCAATGGCGACACCATGGAGGATGCACGGCAAGCTTGCGGTGCCGGTGGCCAACGAAATAGTACGTTAGCTGGTTCCAACCTCAACGAAACAGCGTTCACACGCGGCAACATTGCATGGCGAGTAATGTGGAAAAACATGTTCCTACGCAGCGATACCCGTTTGATGGAAATGATGATGAATATCTCTGGCACAGTCATTTTGAGCAAGGATCTGAGCAATGAAAACTCCGTCACAGAGACCCGGACATTGCCCTCTATTCTGCATACACGGAGAGGCGAACTCTTGAATGCACTGCTGGAAGGCAATCAGTCTGTCACGATTCAAGGCTGCGTCTCCGACAGTGATGAGATGGCGTGTACCAACCTCACCAATAAAACCATCCAGCTTGGCGCGAACAACGGCCTTAATGATCGTGTCATCGTCATCATGACCGGCATCGCTGACAAGATTCGTAATCGTCAAGCATTGGCCAATAACGAGATCGGTCTGCTCAGTGCGACGAAGATTCCCATCTACAAAATCCTCAATGTCGCCAGTGCGATGAGTGGTTCAGTGGTCACCAATCAGACCTCAAAATACGCCGACATCGTGGCCAAGGATATTCTCTACAGTTACATCAATGACCTGCTCGACATGGTGGTGGCCTCCACCACCAGCAGCACCTTTATGGCCAGCGACGAGGGCAAGGAATATAAACAAGGGGTCGCCGAGGCGCGTCAACAAATCGCACTGATGAAGTCTGCAAACTTCAATGACCTATCACGTCATGTAGATATGATCCGCGAGACCCAGCTTTATGAGCGGATGTTGGTCGCCGCTATGTCACCTGCTTTAGCCGAGAGTATGCGTTACGCAGGGTCACTTAGATAACGCAGGAGAGGTAAACGACAATGGGTTCCTGGGATATCTATACCTACGGTGGTGGCGATGTACTGCTGCAACTGTTCAATGGCCTGGTGGCCCTGTTAGGTGATAACAACTTTCTGGTGTTGCTCAAACTCACCTCACTGATCACCGTGTTGTGGGTCATCATTGAAGCGCTGTTCATGAAGCGTCCGCTCAGTGTTCAGCCCTTTTTAATCGTTATCTTGGTCTTCTATATTCTGTTTATTCCACGGGTCAATCTCATTATCACGGATCGTATCGATCCCAGTAATAGTGGTGTCGTGGCCAATGTACCCATTGGGTTGGGTTTCACGGCATCCCTAGCCAGTACTACAGGCGATTGGATGAGCCGTGCATTCGAGACAGTTTTTACGTTACCCAATGAGTTGCAATACGGTACTAACGGACTTTTATTCGGTAGCAATTTGTTACGCGCTTCGTCTCAATTTGAAATCACAGATAGTCGCTTGGCGGGTAACGTTTCGGAGTTCATGCAACAGTGTGTTTTCTACGACATCCTCACCGGGTTTTACACCTGGGGCGATATCGTCAATGAACCTGACCTGTGGGGGATGCTGCAAAGCACCGCCAATCCGGCTCGTTCGTTTCAGTATCTGGATACCTCGGGTAGCAAAAATATCCTTACCTGCCCGGCCGGTGCGGCCCTGCTCAATACCGACTGGGGTAATGAGATGACTCAAGCACAGGCGATCTACGGGGGGCGTATGTTTCCTGGAGATCCGTTGGCACAAGCCAAGTTCATGGCGGCGTTGCCGGTCTCCTATGCCTACATGAGCAATATCAGCACCACGGCAGCAAACTCCATCCGCCAGAACATGATGTCCAATGCGGTGAAACGTTCCTTAACCCGGTTTGCAGCCCGTGCGGATGCCGGTGCAGCGGCACAAGATCTGGCACTGGCACAAGCCGAAGCACAGCGCCGAACCACTTACTCGGTACTTGGGGTGTTGGCCGGAGAAACCTTGCCCTTACTGCGCAATGTATTTGAAGTACTCATCTACGGCATGTTTCCATTTTTTCTGATTCTGATGTTCACGCCAGCGGCGGGTAAAGCACTAATGTTTTATCTCAAGTCGCTTTTCTGGCTGCAACTGTGGGCACCGCTCTACGCTTTGCTCAATCTGATCATGGTCAGCTACTCCGCCAATACAGGAACAGCCGTGGCGACGTTGGCAACCGGAGGGCAAGAGCTGACACTAGCTACGACTACGGCACTGGGGGCTGTCAATGCTGATATCGCATCCATTGCCAGTTACATGGCCTGGATGATTCCTCTGATTAGCTGGGGTGTGGTTAATGCAGGGGCCGGTATGTCGATGTCTATGTTGGCATCTGGACTTGGAGCCATTACCCAACAAGCCGGTGCCCGTGCGGCGGCGGATGTTTCTCAAGGCAATGTCAGCATGGGCAATATGGGGATGTACAACCAAAGTGCGTTTAAAAATGACTTCGCACCCAGTTACGCGGGTGGTGGCACAATGATGGACAGCCAAGGTACGACCCATACGATGACTCACGCTGGCGGGGATTTTGAGAACTACCAAAAGCACTCTTTAGGTGCTAGTTCTACTATTACCAGCGCGATGAAGTCGGGAACACAAACACAAGCGGCAGAGATGGTGGCGGCAACAAGAAATGAATTTGCCGAACACGGCAGTATGATTCAGGCAAGCAACCAAAAGATCGACAGTTTTATGTCTCAGGCTAATAGCAGCGTGTCCACCAGTGATTCATGGCGATCAGACGAGATGGCATCGGCGCAGAAAGAGTATTCCGAAGCCCAACGGTTACAAACTCAGTTTGGAGAAAACCGAGGGTACACCAACCAGCAGTCGGCAGCGATGTTGGGCATGGCATCCCTCGTAGCCCATGAACCAGAATTGATATCAATGGTATCCCCTGTCGGCCTAAACGCTAATTTAGGGCTTCAAGGCAAAAGCTCAGCCCAAGTCAGCCAAGACTTTAAAGAAGCAGTGCAATTCGTTAAAGACAATAACTACGGGGAACAATGGAGAGAGGCTGAGAGCGCCGTCAACAGCGCAGCAGCACAGGTTTCCCAGGCGACTAACGACAGCAGTGCTAAAGGCGTGACAACTGCTCTGAATGACCAAACGAGCCATGGGGATCGACTACAAGCGTCATTCCAAGAATCCCAGAGCTGGCAACAAGCGGCCTCCCGAATGGATGAAGAGAGCTTCAGTTTCTCTGCGGATACCAGCGGGGCAATGCTACAGTTTATGCGATCCAGGCATGATGACAATCATGTGTCAGAAATGATCGCCCAACATAATCAGGGCGATATGCAAGGTACTCAATTTATCGCGGGAGAAGCCGCTGAATTCGCCAAAACATTTGGTGTTGAACTGGCGGGTGTAAAAGAATCGCCGTCAGTAGACGGAGTAACGTCTACAGGTCAGCGCTATATGAATGAAGTCGACGATCAATCTGACGAGATAACGGATGTGGCAAGAGACAATGGCACTACTGTTCGTCAAATGACTGCACGTTCAGGGATACAGTCCGATGCGCAGATCAATTCAGATGCACTCAATCTCACGATTGAAACAGATCAGCAGTTCTTGGACGCTGGAGCAAAAATTGACAGAGGGGAAGCTCGGTCAACGACTGCGGGACAAGTGGTCAGAGATAAAACAGAATATCAAACTGACCCTGAAAACAGCTCACTTTTGGTTGACGCTATAGGGGATGGTGCTGAGAGAGTATTACCTAGCGAGCGTCAGATAGAGGGCATCAAGGATAAGGGGAAAAAATTAATCAATGATTTTTTCGATTAACGGGGGGATAACTCATCGTCAAGGTGGGAACCGTGTATCCCGTATTGGAAGGAAATCTGATTAAATTCTTCTTCGTTCTCTCTTTTCCGCATCTCCTCTAGTTTTTTCTGCCTAGCAGGAGAGTTGATCGGAGCCAACACCACAGGTTTTGGAAAGAATATTCGAGTAAGACAATACGCCGCAATAGCCATACCGACCAACCAATGAGTAAAGAAGCCAACCATCACTGCCAAAAGCAGGGTCATGAGTGAATCCATGATTTTTAGGACTACTTTTCTCATTGTGTTGTTCTCCGAATACCCCAATGTTTTACCCTGATTAGGGGATATCAATTGCGCAGATCACTTTCTTGACTTACAGATTTAACATAATGAGCGAGTGTCTACCACTTTTCTGCCCAAAAGTGCTTGCTCTTAACCCTGTTTCCAGTGAATTGACCCAATTTCACGTCACAAGAAACTAAATTTAGTGCCAAATTCAATGCACCTAATCGTTATAATGAGACGCTATGAATGACTTGAACGCCAAAAACAACAAACCACCACCGAACAATTACGTCACTTTTCTTGATGACTTGAAGCAACGAGTCCGCAATGCCCGTTTACGTGCAAGCCTGTCAGTTAATCGTGAGCTGATCTTGCTGTATTGGCAAATAGGGAAAGATATTCTCCTTCGCCAACAGAACGAGGGCTGGGGAACAAAGGTGATTGACCGTTTGGCCAATGACTTGAAAAAAGCGTTTCCTGAAATGAAGGGCTTTTCCCCAAGAAATCTCAAGTTTATGAGAGGGTTAGCTGAGGCATATTCGGATGAGGAAATAGTGAAACAAGCTGTTTCACAAATTCCCTGGGGTCACAATATTCGGATCATTCAGAAGATAAAGGACAAAGAGCAGCGAGAATGGTATGTTCAACAGACAATCCAGAACGGCTGGAGCCGTAACGTCCTGATTCACCACATCGACAGCAATTTATACCAGCGTCAAGGCCAAGCCGTTACCAATTTTGAAAGAACTTTACCCGAGCCACAATCTGACCTGGCGCATCAACTTCTGAAAGATCCATACAATTTCGATTTTCTCTCGTTAGAGAAAGGCGCTCATGAGCGGGAGTTGGAACGAGGGTTAATTGAGCACCTGAAGAGCTTTTTGCTGGAATTAGGCAAAGGGTTTGCCTTTGTAGGCAGTCAGTATCACCTTGAAATCGGTGATGACGATTATTATCTGGATCTGCTGTTCTATCATCTCCATTTACGCGCCTACGTAGTCATAGAATTGAAGACGGGTAAATTCAGACCGGAAGATGGTGGGAAAATGAATTTTTACTTATCTGCGGTAGACGATATCTTGCGCCATGATCGTGATGAACCATCAATTGGGTTAATACTCTGTCGAGAGAACAATAGGATTGTTGTTGAATACGCGCTTCGTGATACCAGCAAACCCATCGGCGTATCCACCTACGTTACAGAAGCCCTGCCAAAAAATCTTAAAGGCATCATGCCAACGGTTGAAGAGTTAGAGGCAGAACTAAGCACAGAGACAGAAAATGACAGTAAGGAAGATAACGGTTAGATAAAAATCTGGGCCAATCAAATCATCTTCTGCTCTGATTCCCCCAGTAACCCAAAGGGAAAAGAACTAAAAAGGTTTTTTAACAAGGGAAGGGGAATTTAATGGAAAGGCCCTATCCGAAAGGGCGGTGTCCAAAAAGGGAAAGGGCTTGTCGATTCCGTCACGATTCATCCTCCCTTAAACGCCCCTCTGCCATTTGAAGAATCTGATGATATTGGGCTTCTGGCAGCATTGCCTGGACGGTCTCCATAAATACTGTCGCTAGTCCATCAACTCTCGCTGCACCTACGTCATGTCCTCGACCAGAGGTCGCTATATTTCGCTGCTTAATCGCCTCCTTGAGATCACCTAACTTATTCCTAATCTCGGTTCGGTAGGCCAGTAACTCTTCGTCACGCGACTTCCATCGATTGATCTTTTTTCTGTCAGCATTGCGACGTTCCCGCTTCGCAGCTTCTCCTTCTGCTGTGATGCGTTCTTTCAAAACACAGCATTCTTCATCCGCACGCATTAACTCATCTTTGAGTAGTCTTTGATGATCGACAAGATCAAGATCATCTCGATAGAGCAGTGAAATGCGTTTTTTCAGTTCAGCCTTATCGACCATTTCAGAGCGGGCTATATTGAGGCGTTTGTCTGCTTCAATGGAGATTTGAAACTGCCCCTCTTCATCACCGTCCAGTAACGTGACAGTGATGGGGGTACGAAACAAAACCTCTACCGGAAGCAGTGCTCTAACTTTTGAATCTGGCCAAATGATGAATGATTCGTTAAAGCGGCGGGTAATCACTAACCGGCCATTTTTAACTATCGACTCCATTAAAAATCCTCGGGTTTAGTTCTCTCAAAATGGATAACAGCGAATGGTGTGGGCAAGGCCTGTACTCCGTCAAGGTCATAACTTAGGATGCAGAGCTTCCCAAACCAGGTAAGGCAGTACGCAGGGAATGGCTCACGCCCTTTACAAGAACTGCAACGCAGCATTAGTTGGTTTGGGGCACTCCCTACGGGCCAGTCAGGAAGCGGTCATCTGCGGTGTTGCGCTCCCTTGAATTAGCGGGCTAGTCCTGCGGTCGCGCGCCTAGCAGCTAACCGCTTCCTGACTGGCTGCATTCCAAGTTATGACCTTGACGGAGTACCAAGAGACACGGTTTCAATCAACAAACAATAGAGCACCTCTGAAAATGATTAATCGTAGTCAGCGTAAAGAGCGAAGTGCTACAACTGATTGCCATGACGACGAATCACTTACCATCAACGTACCAACAACTACTTACCTCCGGCCTGGCTCGCTGGATACCGGCACTCATGCGCCTGCTACAGCACTACGAAGGTATCGAACGCGCCCTGGAGCCAGACGAGCAACCGCTGAACTACCTCGCTGAGAGACTACCGAATATCATCGATGCTCCCACTACTTATCGTGAGCAACACCTCATTGATGCCATCGCCACGATGCCCTTATTTTACTACCGAGCAGCCGGAAACAAAACGCTCTGGATTCCTGGAAATGAGACTTTTCGACAATTCGAGCGCAGAGTCGGCACGGTTGTAATCTGGCAGGTGTGGACACCACAGCTAGCCAGAAATGAAGTAACAAGCTGGCTCTACGCCAATCTACCGGAGTCCAGCCATGTTCGGCATACGGCGTAGACAAAATCCGCCTCACCCAGATTGTTTACAGGTACTACTACCGCTGGATCTCCTGGGACAACGGGCAAAGCAGGTCAAAACGATTCAACAGTTGGCAGGTGTGCCTCAAGCACACTGGCGCACGTTATATATGAATGCACTACTGGCGTTTGCTGGCTACGTTCAGCAATTGCCCGCCTCGGAGGCACATCATCATCCTGGCGCGGGTGGATTGTTAGACCACACGCTGGAAGTGGTCACTCATGCGCTGCGCATTCGTCGTGGCCACTTGTTACCCCATGGCGCTGACGCGGAAGAGATCACCGCCAAAAAAGATGTCTGGACGTATGCTGTTTTCAGCTCTGCACTGCTTCACGATGTCGGTAAACCGCTCATGGATCAGGTGGTGATGCTTTACGATAAACAGGGGCATGAACTGGGACATTGGGACGCGCTAACAACACCGATGATTAGCGATGGCTGGTATCGCATTCGATACCGAAAAGATCGCCAATACCGTCTCCATGAGCGAACGGCATTGCTGCTATCAAGGCTAATTCTACCCGTCCCTGCACTTAACTGGCTGACGAGTGACCGTGCGGTACTGGCGGCGTGGATGGCCACCGTTAGCGGTAACTACGAAGACGCTGGGGTTATCGGCGAAATTTCTCAACAAGCGGATGGATTGTCGGTGGCAGAAAGTCTAGGGGCGGCTGACACAATGACTCAATTGCCTGGCGCACGGATTCCACTACATGAACGCCTACTCACCGGCCTTCGTTTTTTGTTGAAGGAGAATCAGATTCCCCTCAACCGCAACGGCGCAGCCGCCTGGTTTGATGGCGAGCACCTTTGGCTGGTTAGCAAGCGAGGCATTGATACATTACGGGAACATCTCACACAAGAGGGCCATACAGGTATCCCAACTCGAAACGATAGAATCTTCGATGAATTGCAACAGAACAACGTGCTTGTTGCTAATGGGGATCGCTCAATTTGGAAGGCTACCGTCAGTGGTGATGATTGGTCTCATACGCTGACCTGTTTGTGTTTTTCCGCTTCACGAATCTGGCCTGATCCTAATTCTCGCCCTGAGACATTTTCCGGCACGGTGGTGCCTGCGGAGGCTGGGGCAGTTATCGAGAATGATGTGGTAGAAGAGCCAAAAAATGCTGAACTAAAAGAATCAACTGCTACCGTTACCGAACCATCAAATGAAGCAGAAAATACGACGACTACCAGCTTTGATCCTGTCGCTTTTTTCTCTGGCTCACAATCTGAAACAGGTCACATTGTTAGTAAAAATCAAATCTCAACACCTGACGATTCCGTGCCGGTTGAAGAGTTAAGTGATGACGAAGACCCCGGCAAACTGCTCCGAAATTGGCTCAATGATGGCCTGCTTAAAAACAAGTTTGAAACCAACTCGGTCAATGCTCGCATCCATCGTGTCGAAGAGGGGTTGTTATTAGTCAGCCCTGGCATCTTCAAAGATTTCGATAGAGAGAATTGGCAAAAAGCACAGAAACGTTTCCAAAAGTTGAAACTGCATCGCAAGACGACCCAGGGCACCAATATCTACACCTATCAGGTCACGGGAAAAAGAAGTCGTAGTCGCATCAAGGGCTTTTTGATTGAAGAGCCAGAGAAGGTATTTGAAGGCGTTGTGTTCCCATCACCGAATCCTTACCTTAAATTGGCGGAGTAGTTATTTATGTCCAACACCTTTGATAATAGATTGCGGCCAGTCGTTGAGTTTTTACCTGCTGCCATCTTTATCACCAGCGCGGCGCATCTGGCGTTTAACCCCGAAACATTTTTTCCCATACTGCCCGGTGTTGCTACGGTCACGGCCGTCGTTTTTCTGGGGCTGGGAAGCTGGCGATTAGGGCAAGCATGGGGTATTTGTCGTTATCAGGCGCACTTGCGCGAACTACCACGATATATCCTGGATGCGGATGACATCCCCCTGTCATTCCACAAGCTATTTTTGGGGCGCGGCTTCAAATGGGATCAACGCCATACCCAACGGCTTGTTGAATCAAGAGACCCAAAATCACAACGCTATCTGGAACAGGGCAAAATTTACCAACTGGCAAGAAAAATTGAGATTGATCTGGAGCATTCCCCTGCATTTTCTTGGCTACCGAATTTAACCAAACGTGATAGCCGCTGGAATCCACTTCGCCCATTACCTCGGGTTGGCGGTTTCCCGCCTCTGCATGGCGTAGGCAGTGAAGATGAATCCAATACCTGGATGGATATCGGTGAACGGGTTGGCCATAAGTTGGTGCTGGGAACTACGCGTGTTGGGAAGACTCGGTTACTAGAGATTTTGGTCAGTCAGGATATTCGACGCGGCGACATCGTAATTGTCTTTGATCCCAAAGGCGACATTGACCTGTTACGTCGAATGCATGGAGAAGCCAAACGTGCAGGTCGGCTGGATCAGTTTCATATCTTTCATCTGGGCTTTCCAGATATTTCGGAACGATACAATCCTGTGGGGGATTTTGCGCGTATTACCGAAGTCGCTTCCCGTATCTCGACACAACTACCCTCCGAAGGTAACTCGGCGGCTTTTAGGGAGTTCGCCTGGCGTTTCACGAATATCGTTGCACGGGCATTGGTTGGTCTGGGTCGCCGACCGGACTACAACACGATTGCACGTTACGTCACCAGCATCGAACCGTTGCTGACCGACTATTATCACCTTTGGCTGGATAAAGAGGGGCCGGAGGGTTGGAAGCAAGCCGTACAACGGATCGAGGGGACGTTGAATGAAAAAACGCTACCCATGGCACTACGTGGACGAGACTTTCACGCTATCGCCTTAACACGCTATGCGAAGGAACACGGTCTATTCGATCCCGTAGCTGACGGTCTGCGTAGTGCCTTTGAGTACGATAAAACCTATTTCGACAAGCTCACTGCCAGTCTACTTCCACTGCTCGAAAAATTAACCACAGGCCGAATCGGTAAGATGCTCTCTCCCGATTATGCCGACAGCACAGATCACCGCCCCATTCTCGACTGGATGCGTATCATTCGGGAACAGGGCATCGTCTACGTCGGCCTGGATGCGCTCACCGATTCTGAGGTTGCAGGGGCTGTCGGCAATTCGATGTTTGCCGACCTGACATCCATTGCAGGTCAACTCTATAAACGGGGTGATACACAAGGGCTTCCCATACTGCCTGAACATAAGACCGTGCATAAAACCATCCACGCTGATGAGTTCAATGAACTGATTGGCAATGAATTCATTCCCCTGCTCAATAAAGCGGGGGGTGCTGGTTTTCAGGTGACAGCTTATACCCAAACCGCCAGTGATATTGAGGCAGGGATCGGCGACCTCGCCAAAGCAGGTCAGATCACGGGCAATCTCAATACGTTGATTATGCTACGGGTGAAGAATGAGATCACTGCTCGAATACTTACAGACCAGATTCCCAAAGCACGTATCTACACCAAGCTGGCTGCGACTCAAGTCACCGACAACAACGACCCTGGCACTGACATTGATTTCACCACGCGAAGCGAAGATCGGGTGACTGAAACTGAGATGGACATGCTCATCCCCGCTGATCTGATCCAGCTACCAAAAGGCCAAGCCTTCGCATTACTGGAAGGTGGCCAGCTCTACAAACTTCGCCTGCCGCTTCCTGGCAACGATCCCCTTTTGCCGAAGGATATCGAAGAAATTGGTCGAGAACGGTTAACGCATTACGGGGCCGACCATGCCTGAGAAGCGTCGCCTGACGGGCTTGCTGTGGCTTGTTAAATGGCTTGTCCTGATCGCGCTATTGGTACTGATCGTCGATATTTTCTGTGTGTTTGTACTGTGGTCACCCGATGGCGTGTGGCATTTAAAAAATGTATTGAACCAAGAGATAGCACTGCTTGGCTTGCCTCAATCCGACATCGCGTTTCTTGCCGAAGTCATTCAGTCGTTTCATAACACCGTATTCGTTTCTAGCGGGTT